>Ga0080006_1124561_pt1 | contig 10902 bp, 11 predicted proteins | sample RS3BMetagenome_FD_69209 | JGI IMG/M metagenome (GOLD analysis project Ga0080006, IMG submission 69209) | Ferric oxide microbial mat and aquatic microbial communities from Rainbow Spring, Yellowstone National Park, USA - RS3B (SPADES... ... | reverse complement strand
GTCGCGGGGACGTGCGCCAGAAACGCGGCCGATCGCTCACGGGGCGCCGACCCCGCTACCACCGCGCCCAGGTAGGTTCTCGCGCGCTCGGCGGTGTCGTGGGCGCCCGCCTCCCGTAGCACCGGCGAGGCGGGCAGCCACAACGCGCCCCCGGACCGGGCCGTCGACCCGCCGACATACGCCGACTTCTCCACGATCAGCACCGACAACCCGCGTTCGTGCGCGGCCAGCGCCGCAGCCATGCCGGTGCCCGCACCGACCACCAGCAGGTCAACAGAGGTATCGGCCACGGGAAGCCCGGCGGGAATGGTCGCGCTGTGCGGAGTCACGCTGGCAACGGTAAGCCGGGTCGGTGCGAGCGGCCAAGCTACTCCCACCTTGGCGACCGCAGGAGTTAAATCATGCCTATGACCTCGCAGCCCGAAGCCGACGAAGTCCGGCTCATCGAAGCGCAGGCCGCGCCGGCGCGGTTCGCCCGCGGCTGGCACTGCCTGGGCCTGATCCGAGATTTCGGTGACGGCAAGCCACACGGCATCAACGCCTTCGGACAGAAACTCGTTGCCTTCCGTGGTGCGGACGGCGGCCTCAACGTGCTCGACGCCTTCTGCCGCCACATGGGCGGTGACCTGTCCCAGGGCCAGGTCAGGGGCGACGCGATCGCCTGCCCGTTCCACGACTGGCGCTGGGGCGGTGACGGGCGGTGCAGGCAGGTGCCCTACGCCAGGCACACGCCCCGGCGGGCCCGGACCCGGGCCTGGACCACCCTGCAACAGGACGGGATGTTGTTCGTGTGGAACGACCCCGAAGGCAACCCGCCACCACCCGGGGTGACGATTCCCCGGATCGAGGGTGCCACCAGCGACGAGTGGACCGACTGGCACTGGTACACCACCGTCGTCGGAAGCAACTGTCGCGAGATCATCGATAACGTCGTGGACATGGCGCACTTCTTCTACATTCACGGCGCACTGCCGACCTACTTCAAGAACATCTTCGAGGGCCACGTCGCGACGCAATACATGAACGGTGAGGGCCGCCCCGACATGGGCGGCACCGAAGGCGCACAGATGCTGGGCAACACGTCGGTGGCGTCGTACTACGGGCCGTCCTTCATGATCGACGACCTGACCTACCACTACGAGCACGGCGATGCGCAATCGATCCTCATCAACTGCCACTACCCGATCGAGGCGAATTCCTTTGTGCTGCAGTACGGCATCATCGTGAAGAAATCCGACGCGCTGCCCGGCGACCAGGCCATGCAGACCGCGATCACCCTCGGCGACTACATCAAGCTGGGTTTCGAGCAGGACGTGCAGATCTGGCGGCACAAGGCGCGGATCGACAACCCGCTGCTGGTCGAGGAGGACGGCCCGGTCTATCAGTTGCGCCGCTGGTATCAGCAGTTCTACGTCGATGTCGCCGACGCGCAGCCGGACATGGTGGACCGCTTCGAGTTCGAGTTGGACACCACCCGGCCCTACGAGGCGTGGATGAAAGAGGTCGAGGCGAACATCGCGGCCCAGGCGGGCATGCGATGACCTCTGATTCGTCCTTACGGACCGACAACCGCCTCGACGAGATGCCCATGGTGCCCGTGGCGTGCCGCGGCTGCGGCGCGCGCGTGCTCGCGCGCAAGAGCAGCTGGAACCAGACCAGCGTGCAGTGGAACGCCGACGCGACGGCCCGTTGCGCCGAGCGCGCCGAGGCGCAGCAGATTTTGCTGCACGCGGGCAGGGGCGTGTTCCTGGCTTGCTCGGCGTTGGGAGAGTCGATCATGGACGCCGTGCGCCACGGCGGCTTGGCCATCGTCGACGAGGCGCACCCAGGCGGGTGAGCGTGGTTACCCGCGGGCCGCTGAGCGCCCCGCCCGGCGGCCATAGAAGCTGCCGTCCCCGAGCGAGACGGTTCGGGTCGGAGGACGCCGGAAAAGGACCTGCTTTATGCGGGTACCTCGCCGGCGTCCTACCGATACTGTTTGGGACCCCGACCAGGGTGGTGCGTTCTGGAAGACCAACGCCTACGCCCCGTGGCCGGTGTGGATCTGGCTCAACGGGCACACCTGGCCGCAACACCAATGCGAACGGGCCGGCATCGGCTACACCGCGCTGGACAACGGCTTTCGTGATTGTGAGGATCCCGCTGCCCTGCAGCGGATCTGTGACCGACTCGGATCGGGCGCGGTGAAAACCTTCTTCTGGCGCTGGCAGCGGCGGTTGCCCTCGCCGCTGACCCGCGAGGATCTGCGCGCCGGCTACGTCTACGAGCTGGCGTTTCGCCAGTTCGAGGTCTCCGACACCCGGGTTTTCGATCGGCCGGCGGCCGGGCAGTCGTTTTTCGAGCAACTCATCCGCGATCACCTCGATGTGGGCCGGCCGGAATCGGTGTCGTAGATCTTCGACCGGCGAGTCAACTCACGCACCCCGGGTACCTGGCGCACCCGGGTCATCGCCAAAGGGGTTGATCCGCAGATCAGCTGCTACTACAAGTCCAGCCGGATCAAACAGTATTTCAAGGAGCATCGGGCGCCGGGCCATCACCGCTACCAGCTCACACCCTTGGGCCGCCGCGTCGCTGTGCTGTTCACCAAGGTTTGTGGCCGCGTCCTGGCACCCGGCTTGGCCGAGTTAGACCCAAGGCTCCCAACAGATCTCGCTAACCGCGGCGATCTCGCGAAAGCCTGGCACCAACTCGACCGACACTTGAATCAATTCACCAACGCAGCACTCACCGCAGCCTGAACCCTAAACTTCGTCTGATTGTGAACTTCGCCCTCAGCAAGCGAAGCTAGCGGGCAGGCCGACCTCCCCGCGTCGTCTGGGCGTGCCGACCGGCCCTCGCCTGCTTCGCGCGCGACCACCGGGGTGAATAGCGGATACGCAGGGTTTGGGCGAGAATTCCGCGCGTGGTTCCCCTGGCGGTTGATCCCGAGGCGCTATTCGCCGCGGGCAGCGCCGTGGTTGCCGCCGGCGACGGTCTGGCCGCCAACCTGACCGTTCTGACAGCCGGTTTTGCAGCCCATACCGGCCTGGATGCGGCTGGCATGATGTTCGGGCCGGCGTATCAGGATGCGGCCGAATCACTGCTGACGGCCGCGGCGGCCGCGATCAACGCATGCCGGCATAGTGGGGCCCGGATACAGCAAGGCGCGTCGAATTATTCGAAGGCCGAAGCGGCCTCGACACTCGGCGGCGGTGCCGGCGTGCTGCAGGCACCAGCCGAGCCGGTGAAGATCGCGGCGCCCGGCCCCCCGGGCACACTTGGTCCCGGCCAGCCGCCACCATTGCTGTGGGCGCTGGTGCAGTCATTCGTCGACGACGTGTGGCCCGACGGGGACGTGGCGGCGCTGCGTGCGGCCGCGGGACGCTGGCGCAGCTTCGGCGCGGCGGTCGGCGGGACGCCGGGCACGCTCAACGCATCGAAGTCACTGCTGGCTTCGCAGCGCATCCCCGAAGGCGGCCTGATCGATGACGCACTGTCTCAGATGGGCACATTCATCGGCGGCGTCGGGGAGCAGTGCGGCAAGATCGCCGCCACCCTCGACGGCTTCGCCGACGAGGTCGAGCGCGCCCAGAACGCGATCCGGGATCTGTTGCATCGGCTGGCATCACTGACCGACATCGTGCATGACGTGGTGCTGATTTTCGAGGGTCACGCAATCGACGAGATCAAAAAGATCGCCGAGGACATCGAGGCCGTGCTGCACAACCTCGGGCGCGAAGCCCGGGCCTTCGAGCAGGGGATCAAGCTGGGAATGCGGGCCGTCGATGGCCTGGCTGCCAGATTGGAAAAGTACGCACGCGGTCAGCTCACCCATTTTTTGGGCGATGCGGTCGGCAACGAGGTCGCGACCACCTTCGACTTTTTCGTCAACGCAAACGAGGGAGTCTTCAAAGGAGCCGTCGCAATGGCTTTAGCCACGGGCGACCTCGACCCGCGATGGTTCCTCAGCGACCCGAAAGGTGCGGCCGCCACTTGGATGGGCACGACCAAAGGAAGCCCGCTCGATATTCTCCTGCACCCCAAAGAGGGGTCGGAAGCAAACCTGAATATGTGGAAATCGCTTCTGCACCTTGAGGATTGGCGCCGAGATCGACCGGGTTTGGGACTCGGCGAAACCCTCTTCGACGGTTCGATGCTTGTTGTTCCGGGCGCCGGGGAGGCCGGTGGCGCGGCAGAAGGCGCTGCGGCATCCGCGGGTGGCGCCGAGGCGGCGGCCGACGCCGCTGGCACGGCGGAGGTTGCCGGCGGCAGGGCGGCCGCTGGGCTGGCGGACCTCGTGGGTGGTCGTGGCGTGTTGGCCGATATCGCCAAATCGGGCAGTGGCCTGACGAAACAGTTCGACGGTGTTGGCGGGAATCTGCCCAAGATCGAGCCGCCGGTCGGGGGCCGCCCGGTGGCCCTGTCGCCCAAAGAGCCGCCCGGAGCGCTGCCCGGCGCGCCGCTTGAGGCGTCGGGGGAGTCGGCACCTCGCCCACTGGTATCCGCGCCTGCGCCCGCACCCGAGTCACCTCGCCTGCCGGACTCCACGCTCCACCGGGGGACGGCGCCGCCCCCCGTCTCGGCCACCGAGATCACGGCCCCGCCGGGTCGCTCCCACGACCTGCTTGGCCCTGGTACTGGCGGTCCCCATGAACCCGGTGCCGCCGTTCCTTCTGCCGGCCGCCCGAACGGGATCCCGTTGCACGGGGATGGCCCACCGGTTCGCTTCGAAGGGGATCGTTCCGAACTTCACCCGGCCCAGCCTCCGAAGCACAGCGGACCGGCGAGCGCCGACCACGATCACCCGTTGCCAGCAGGGGAGCAGCCCGTCGCGGATGCGGACAGTGCGCGCGGCGCGAGACACACAATCAGCGGACACGGTGATTACTCTCCGGCCCACGGCCATACAACAGTGCCGCGCGGTACCACAATCACGGTATACGCTGAGCACGGATCGATTATCACGGATGATCTTGGAAATTTGATCGAAACCGGGGGCGACACTTCTGGCGTTTATTCCCAGACTTTCGTCGTGGGCGAAGAATTGCCTGACTATACAATTTATCCACCGGATGACCTAAATATCATGGGGACTCCGCAAACGGTCTTACGCCCAACGCTGCTGAGCGAGCTTATCCACGAAAACATGGGCCCTGTTGACCTTGCGGTATGTACGTACGATGAAACCTGTCCGACAGGTAAGGTATATGATGTGGACGGAATATTTGACCAGTGGACGGGAACTTTCAAACCGTATGAGAGGGATGGATTTTGAGCCCCGACCGCGATAAAATCGAACGGCTCGTCGAAATCGCTGCCGACGAGAAAACACCTGCGGCGCGTCACCGGCTATTCCAGAATCTGCGGCGCGTCGAAGTATTCTTCTCTCTTAAGACGAAACATCATCAAGGTGACCAGGTCCGAGCCACTCCGCTGCTGAGGCTGCCCGATGGCACCCATGCCATGATGTTATATACCTGCAAGTCCCATCCCGAGCTGTCGGATAGTTTTGGCGGCGGGTTCTTCGCCGACGCGCTTGCCGCCGCAGTTAGAATGTCGGGTCTCGACTGGGTGATTTTGTCGAACTGCGCTTCGCGGTGGGTAGCAATTCGCAAAGAAGAGATTGCCGGGATTCTTGCCGATCTGGATGCGGATGGAAAGGAACGCACCGATCTCCACAAAACGTCGGGTGATAAGTCGTCGGACGAAATGCTTCAGAGCCTCATCACACAAGCTGTCCGGTGCAGCCCTGAAGACGTCTCACCACCGATAGGGTGGGTGCTTGCCGGACGGGAATTGTTCCTGGAATTGACTTCCAAACAGGGCGAGGAGGGCCGACCCGTCATGAAGCTTTTTCAGGTTGGCGGTCTACCGAATGTGGTACGTGCCTTTCTGACTCGGAACCGGCCCGGGATCAACTACGGCGGGATCAGGTGGGAGGCCCTCAAAGAAGCTATCAGAAACGAACCAAGCATCGACGGCGTACAAGTCGTCAATGACGCCGACGACTGGGTCGTTTTCGATCGTGACTCACTGGGTGTCGCTCCATGAGGCCCCTCGCGGCTCCTGGCCGCTGAGGAGCCGCTGTACGTGGTCGCCCAGCGGCATCGTGCCAATCAGCGCTACCGGCTCGGGTATCTGTTCGCCGGGGACACGAAACACCTGCCACTGTTGCGAATCCCCTTGCAGCCCAATGCCACCAACGGGCTCTCGGCACCCAGCGACATCATGGTCGACAAAATCACCACGGTTAACAGGTCCAAGCTTGGCCAGCGCATCGGCAAGATATCGACGACCGAGCTGCTGCGAGTCGAACGCGGTCTTCTTGTCTTCCTCGGCATGGCGGGATAGCCCGGGGTGACGGTCTAGCCCGGCCCGGGACTCGCGTTGTTGTCCGGTTGGGTGCACGGGATTTGGTTCCCTGTGCCCCAGGCCGTTGGCGGCTGCAGGTGCTCGTCTGGTGGCTGTTGGGTCAGATGCTGCTGTAGGCGGGGTTGACCGCGACCAGTTGGATGCCGGTGCCGGTGCGGGTGGCCATGCCGTCGAGTCGGTTATGAGCCACGGCGGTAGGGATCTCGGGCTGGGACCTCGACGGGCCGGGCGTCCCGATGGGTTTCGTCGATGCCCGCGCGTTCGACTCGCTGCCTGCCGGGCGGCGCCGCCGAGGCGCGTTGTGCTGCTTGGCGTCGCTGTTCGTCGCCGACGCGCTCAAACCCCTTGACTATGTCGACTATCACGGGAGCGCGGAGCGATTCGCACCCGGCGGCCCTGTAGCGGCGGCGCCGCCGCGGTCGTGGACCCGGTTCGAGCCGCCGTGCGGCCGCCGAGGTCGCTGCCCTGCTATGAGCCGCCCCGCTGTGCCGGGCCCGGTTCCCCCGCCCCGGGATTCGGTGAACGCCGGCGTCGCGCCCTCGTGGCCGGACCGGTGGCGACGGCCAAACGGTCAGTCGACACCGTTGACGCTGGCGCTAAAGGAATCGACCGCGGCGCCGACGCTGCCGTTCCAGGGTTCGAAGCCGGCTTGGATGCTGGTCAGGTACCAGGAGCTGTTCACTGACGGCTCCCAGGTTTCGGTGTTGTCGATGAAGCCCAGCACGTTCATGTTGTTCCAGGAGTTGATCGGTGTGTCCGCGACGTAGGAGACCACGTTGTTCTGGCCGTTGTTGCCTTCCCACACCGCGAACTGCCTTCCGTCGATCGTGGCGGTGGCTACGTCGGAGCCGACCGGCTGGATGGGGCCGACGTGGTTGAACCAGATCATGATTTCCTGCTGGTTGACTCCGTTGGTGATGGATGTGGGATTGAGCCAGATGTCGTAGGAGGCGTCGTAGGTTCCGCTACCGGGGTAGGTGTAACTGATGCTGCTGGTCGCGGTTTGGATTTGGCTCAGCTGATCCGGCAAGGGGCTGTGGGGGGAGATCGTGTTGTAGGCCGCGCCCAGGTAGACCGACGGGTAGGCCAGCGGTGCGCCGTTGGTAGGCGCGGAGCCGGTCTCGGTGGTGATGGTGAATCCGGTGGAGCTGACGGTGATGGTCTGCTGACCCGAGCCGACGTTGTAGGCGTTGTTCTGAACGACGTACGCATCCTGGATCGTCGTGGTTCCGTACTGGTTGGAGATCACAGGTCCCTGCCCGGCGCCACCGCTCGACCCGCCACCGCTCGACAGGGGTTCACCGGTCTGTCCGTTGCTACCCGCGTGGCCGAGAAGCCCTGGTCTACCGCCGATCCCGCCGAGTCCGGGGTTTCCGTCGTTGAGACCTGAGACTGCCTGACCCCCGTTGCCGCCGGCGCCGCCGTTGCCCACCAGCAGGCCGCCGTTGCCGCCGTTGCCGCCGGCCGCGCCGCTGCCCCCGGTCCCGCCGGCGCCCCCGTTGCCGAACCAACCCCCGTTGCCGCCGGTCCCGCCGGGCTGGCCGGCCGGCCCCGCCCCGCCGTTGCCGCCGCTGCCGATCAGCCACCCACCCGGCTGCCCGTTATCGCCGGTGCCGGCCGCGCCACTGGCGCCGTTGCCGAACAGCGGGCGCCTGGTCAGGTCCTTGACCGGGGAAAACCACGCCACTTGTGTGGCCGCCTTCTCCAGGGACCCCAGCGGGGTGGTGTTGGCCGCCTCGGCGGCCGCATACGCCCCGCCGGCGCCACGCAGCGCGGCCACGAACTGGTCGTGAAACACCGCCGCCTGGGTGCCCAATGCCTGGAATTGTTGGGCGTGGGAGGAGAACAGCGCGGCGATCGCCGCCGACACCTCGTCCTCGGCGGCGGCGGTTACCGAGGTGGTCGAGGCCGCCGCCGCGGATTGCGCCGCGCTGATCGACTCGCCGATCACGGCCGCGCCGCACGCCACCGACTCCACCATGTCAGGTGCAATAAAAACCAACGACACGCAGACCTCCGATCGACTTGGATGACGCCCAACCGCGCGGCGCGACCGAACAACAAGCACCAGACCAAGATTTTGTACCAGAACTTGGCAGAACTCCTGAAAGCTCGCGAGTACATCAGGAAACCGGCCATCTTTTTCGAGGCTCTGTCGAATTTCTTTACTTAGAGGTGTTTTTCGTCTAGCTTCGCCGCGGGGATCGGCAGAAGAAGGCCGGCGGCCCCTTCGCCTCCGTCCTCGATAAACGCGGGCTTGGGATGGTGCGTGATGTGGGCGCCCTCAATCCGCGTTGGGTCCTGATCGGGGGCCCTTCGCCGGAAGCTACTTCTCGCCTCGGTTGAGCAGGCTTGCGGACCCCAGCACCCGTTCCACCTGCACCTCGATGACGACCCGTTTCGGGTTGGCCCGTGGCGTGCGGTACCGCTGGGCGTAGCGCAGTTCGGCGTCGCGCACGGCGTCGACATCGGTGTTGACCGTCGAGCGGCCCTCCAGGGAGAGCCATCGGGCGCCGTCGACCTGGCTGAGCACGGCCAACCCGGCCCGGTCGGCGTTGACCGCCTTCTGCGAGCCGCCGGTGGTGATGACGCGCGCGATGTGGGTCGTGGGGTCGAAGGTGAAACCCACCGCCACCACGTGCGGTGAACCGTCACCTCGCAGGGTGGTCAGCATGGCCAGGTGACGTTCGGACAGAAACGCCAGCGCGTCGTCGGTGAGCCGGGTAGTGGTATTCGCCATCACTGCTCACGCTAGCGCAGGCGATAATCGCAGCCGTGGACGACACGGGCACGGGTCCGGTGCTGATTCTTGGCGGCCGCAGCGAGATCGGGGTCGAACTCGCGCGTCGGCTGGCGCCCGGGGCGACGGTGGTGCTGGCCGCGCGGAAAGCGGATCAACTCGACCACGAGGTCGCCGCTGTACGGCAAGCCGGTGCCGCGGAGGTGCACACCAGGGAGTTCGACGCCGACGAACTGGCCTCGCACGGCCCGTTGATCGCCTCGATCGTCGCCGACCATGGCCCGATCGGCACGGCGGTCCTGGCCTTCGGGATCCTCGGTGACCAGGCCCGCGCCGAGACCGACGCCGCCCACGCGGTGGCCATCGTGCACACCGACTATGTTGCGCAGGTCAGCATGCTCGTCCACCTGGCGGCCGCCATGCGCGCGGCCGGCCGGGGATCGCTGGTGGTGTTCTCTTCGGTGGCCGGCGTGCGGGTGCGCCGCGCCAACTATGTCTACGGTTCGGCCAAGGCGGGCCTGGACGGTTTCGCCAGCGGCCTCGCCGACGCGCTGCACGGCACCGGCGTTCGGCTGTTGATTGCCCGCCCGGGGTTTGTCACCGGGCGCATGACGAAGGGCATGACGCCCGCGCCGCTGTCCAGCACCCCGCAGCAGGTGGCGGCTGCCACGGCGCGGGCGCTGGCCAGGGGGCGGCGCACCGTGTGGATTCCGTGGCCGCTGCGGCCGGTATTCTTCGCGCTGCGGCTGCTGCCGCAGTTCGTGTGGCGCAGGATGCCGCGATGATCCGCGCCGGCGACGATGCCGTCGGGGCACCGCCCGCTTGCGGGAGAGAGCGGCGCTCATGATCATCGTTGTCGGTATCGGTGCCGACGGAATGGCCGGTCTCTCCGAGGCATCGCGATCCGAAATACTGCGGGCCACAGTGATTTACGGCTCTAAGCGGCAACTCGACCTGCTCGACGACACGGTGCCCGCGCCCCGCCGCCAGTGGCCGTCGCCGATGCTGCCCGTGCTGCAGACCCTGAGCGCCGGCCAGGGCGACGTCCACGTTGTCGCCAGCGGCGATCCGCTGCTGCACGGCATCGGCGGCACGCTGATCCGGCTGCACGGCCCCGACAACGTCAGGATCTTGCCGCATGTGTCGTCGGTGACGCTCGCGTGCGCGCGGATGGGCTGGAACGTCCATGACACCGAGGTCATCAGCCTGGTCACCACGCAACCGCACACCGCGGTGCGCCGCGGCGGCCTGCTCGGCTGGGAGGCGCTCACCGAAGCGGCCCGCCGCGAGCGCCCGCGCCTGCCGGCGCAGTGGTGCCTGCGGCCCGGAGAGCCGGCCTGCTTGCTTCCGGCCTGCTTCGACGTGCTCAGCGAGCAGGAGCCAGGCCCCCAGCCTGCCACCAGGCGCAGGCTGCTTGCCAGGCGCCACGACTAGCCCACCCGTCCGGGAACGGGCTCTCCCCGGCCAGCAGTCAGCCCGGCCGGTGGTTCCGGGGTGGAGCGGCCTATGGGCCAAGGAGTGCGGCCGGGATGACCGCAATCCCGTCCGGGCGCCGGTAAGCGGCTGGCCCGGTCGTGATGACCGCACAGTCGAGCAGCCGGTCTCCGAGTTGCGCGTCGAGCCAGCGGAGGTGGCGGACATACTAGAGGGGGAGCTCGGGGGGCTAAGGGGGAGGGTGATCGCGGTCTTGGGGGCGTCGTTCAAGCCGGGGACGGACGACGCGAGGGAGTCCCCGGCGATCTGGCTCGCGGGGGAGCTGGGGAGGAGGGGGGCGGTCGTCAGGGTCTGCGACCCAGCGGCCAGGGCCC
>Ga0080006_1138916_pt1 | contig 10904 bp, 7 predicted proteins | sample RS3BMetagenome_FD_69209 | JGI IMG/M metagenome (GOLD analysis project Ga0080006, IMG submission 69209) | Ferric oxide microbial mat and aquatic microbial communities from Rainbow Spring, Yellowstone National Park, USA - RS3B (SPADES... ... | reverse complement strand
GGGGGTTTTGGCGGCTGCTGTCAGCTTGGGGAAGCCAATTACTCTATATTAACATCGCATAGCTTGTTCGCTGAATCAGGGACACACACCCTCGAACTAACTGTGACGGATCGCTCTTCTGGCTCTGTTATCCAGACGGTTACTGAGACGTTTAGTGTGGCTAAATGATCACAAGAGAAATTTTTTATCCCGTGTCTGCTTTCACCGTAAGGTGTAAACTCTAACAGAATTTAGTATTTGTTGTCTCCTTTGTTCTTATGCATCGACCAAACGAATAACAATTTGCAGACATGTGTCAAGCGACTTGGGTAGAAGGGGTTAACCAGAAACGTCTGGCTTGAATAAACTCATCGATCTATGCTATGTCTTTTATCCAACTTTATATCCCGGGAAATAATCTAAAACAGAAGTAGCTATAGCAGAACAAGTGGTTAAATTAAGTACTTAAGTGCTTTAAGTGGTTCGCATTAAGTTGTTGAAGTAGTTTAGCTGGTTATTTGTAGATTTGAATGCGTGGTCTTATCATGTGTAGGACTCCAGTTATTGATGCACCGGTAGAGTACATTTCTCTGAACCATCTGCAGATAGCGACTAGGCACTTGTCTCTGACTATTCTGCACGCTTCTCCAACATGAAGTTCATGTTTACCCCCACTTTAAGCGTGTGTTGCAAGAAGAAACAGATGTTGCAAAAGGTAGCCTTTGGTTCACCGTTACAGTCTCGATTGATTTAATCATCATATGTGCACGATTGACTATAGAGAGGCATAGGACTCTTCTTGTTGCAAAGCTCGAACAGTTGAAGGATCGGGTTGGCATGCCATGCTATCCTTGTCTTATTAGAACGTTCTATATAGTTCTGGTGCGTTCTGCTAACGTTCTTGACGTTCCAAAGAGTTCTACTCTACGCTGAAGGGGCAAAGCATAATTCAACCATATATGTAAGGGAATATGCTTGCTTGCTAGAAGAACCACTATACTCACATTACCCCTGCTAGAGGGTCTTTACAGAAGCCAGAAGTCGTATAAACAAAAGGCTGAGCGACATATAGATTAATATCCTAGCGTCAAATAATTATTCATAATCACTATGTTAGAAGTGAAGAGAAGGGTTATAGAGTTCGTTTCAGAGAAGTACAGAAAAGAAGGGGTAGTCCCGTCAGTGAGAAAGATCCTTAAGGAATTTGGTCTGAACCGTGCCTTTTTCTACAAAGCTTTTCCAGGAGGCATTAGGGAAATATGCAAGGAGGCAGATGTGCAACTACCTAGCGAGCGCTTTGAACTTGTTAAAAAAGCGTTAAGAACTAAAGGACGGTCAGAAATGCACAATTTCGACCTTGATTTCAAAAAGAGTGAACTGGAGGCGAAGGTGAAGGAGCTTGATTATTCTTTTCATTCCAACACAGAAGATGTGAAAGATCAACCCTTTTGGCGGTCTAAGAGGGAGCAATTTAAACAGCTGTGCGACCAACTGATTAAGAGGATCAACGATGTAAAAGAGCCATCAGACCTTGAAGCGCTAGAAAGAGAGTATCAGAAGTTAAAGGATCTTTACATGACTATTATAGGCGAATCAACTCCTTCTGACAAGATCGAAGGGGAAAGAAAGCAACTTGCACGGCTTCGGGAGGAACATCAGGAGTTAGAGAAGTGGAAGAAGGCTGTGGAGGAGAGGCTAGGAATGCCTCTAGAGAAGTTAGTTACGATAATTAGGGAGCTAGCTACTCTTAACGATAGGTTTGGACTTACGGTAGAGCAAGTTCAACTTATTTGGCAGTTTGTATCGCAAGCGTCAGAAAACGGTTTTAACCCAAAGACTCTAGCAGGGTACGTAGCAGAACACTCTCAGACCATGTGGAACTTGGACGCTGATTACGCAGAAAAGGAGAGGCTCGAAAGTGAAATTGAAAAACTCAGGGAGGAAAGAGACATGCTTGATGCTAAAGTCACAAATTTAGAGGCTAAAGTAAAAAGCCTTACAGAGGAAGTTCATGTCTTAGAGGAGGTTAGAAAAACCGCATTGAAAATGTTGAATCAAGATATGGAGCTGATTGGAAAAGCAACATTAAACAAAATCACGCTAGCCAAAATGTATTCATACTGTGTAGACCTGCTGGTCGATAAGATAGAAAATGACCCGCGCTTCCAAGGGATGATTATAGGAGCTTCGTTTAATCGACCCCTAGGTCCCTTCATAACGAAGTTTGGCAAAATCGTAAAGGAAAACGCTGACGAGGTAAAACAAGAAATAGCAACTTTGCCCTTCATTGAGAAACTACTGGGGAAAACAGAAAGAAATGCATCACCCCCAAACTATGAAGCCAACCATGGCAAAAGCTTCAGATCACCCACGCTCTCTGATATTCTAGATGTTTGACCTTTCTTACGGACTCCATTAACTTTAACGTTCACCTCCTGTAATAGGTTAACGAAACCTAGGTATTCTAATAGTATATTGCTTTAGAGAAGAGTCTTTCTTAACTCTTCGTTCACTCTTGCATAGCATGATTTTTGAGACCTGGTTGAATGTATGGTTTATGTCACGGACTTGAAGCATAAAAAGAGGTTATAGAAGCATACAACCCTAAGCTTAAATGCCTGATTCATCATTCTATGTCTTCTCTCTGCCATATCTGTCTTAATGACAGCTTATACAAAGGGCTAGAAAGAGATTCATGATAGGTTCGTAAGCTATCCATATGCAAGCAGACCTGATTCCCCTTACCAAGATGTACCTTCGTCTTATCTATTTGGATGTGTGACCCTGTCAAGTTGCATCCCTGTGAGCTCTTATGTAACCCTGATGTTAGTTGTTTTCAGCTTTTACTCTAAATCCATTATCTGCCAAAAGTCGCGGAAGGTTCCTAGGGGCATCATGATATTCTAAAAATATTGCTCTTATCCTCATCAACGTTTCTGTGTCGAGACTGGTCAGGACATCATATTCGCACTCCTAGTAGTCCATTTTCAGGAGACCCATTTGCTGAATGTTGAACTGTTCCGCGAGATCTTTGATAGTAGGATCTCTAAAGTCAAGCGTGAAGTCGAATGCAATGGTCGCGGACACAGTACCGGTCAAGCTAAGAGAATTTGTGTTTAGATTGGCCACAGGCGAGACAAAGCCAGGTGTTCCCCACCCCGCCAAAGCTTCATTCGCGTAAGTGTCAAATGCACTAAAACTGGAGAGTGTGGACAGTAAAAAAGTCAAAGAGGACTTGGTCACTCTCAATACAAATGAAGACGAACCGACCTTAAGATGGTATGTTTTCCTCAACCTCAATCGAAGGGCATATACTAGGGCCCATTATCCAACCCATATTTGATTTCTGTGACAAAGTTCAGGAAAGGACTACTGAACGAGTTCTTCCAGAAAAGCGACGAATCATGGAATTCGATCTCAGAACTTAAAACGGTACCGTATTCCTTCAGCACTTTCATATCCAAGATGAAAGATACACCATGCTAATCATTTGTCTTGGTCACCTATTCCCACTTCCTGGTCCTATTTCGCCAGTCTAGTATCAACGTTGCATAAGTGGAAGAGATAAATCACTGACGGTCAAGGGCAAACCCTCTTCAAGAGATACTTGCGGTGACCAACCCAACTCTTTCCTCGTTCTTTCAATGCTGACGCATCTACGCGGTTGATGGTTCGTTTTTGACCTCCCTATGCATCCGAGCAGGTAAGGACAGATGATGCTCCTCGATGATGGGGGTATAATCGATTTTGGCTTTCACGAAAGGAATACTTTTGTTGCTCCCTATCCTCAAGGTCTCCAAAGAAGGAGCCAATAGACATGTTGTCGAAACGTCTTACCTTGTTTCCTATCGTTGTGAATATTCGTACCTCTCAAATCGAACGCCGTACATCGAATCTGTTTTCAGGGTTCAGGTAATAATTAACTTGATCCCGAATTATGTCTTGCAGGGATTTTGTGACCTTGTATCCAATACGTTGTATTTTCTTGGTGTCGCTGAGTAATATAGGAACGTCCGTAGGCCTGAACTTCTCTTTGTCAAAAAGAACACGCACTCGGCCTTTGTTCGTATCAATTATCAACCCTCTATCCCCTAACTCGTATTCTAGTTCACCATCAAGTAGTAGATTGTCTATTTTAGTTCTTTCAAACTTGACTCCATATCGGCTATCCGAAACGACTTCCACAGGATTGTTCACGATTTTGCTTCCTCTGGGTGTTCTAATTCTCTCGATCTGGTAACCTAAATGTTCTAACGTCAATAGAACGTATGACAGTACGGAGTTGGTTCTCATAGAACCTTGAACGTAAACATCTCCCGGAATTCCTTTCTCGCCCAAAAGGATATAGCCGTTTACTATGTCGTCGACGTGGCTCCAATCCCGAAACATGTTAACGTTACCAACAAAAATCGCAGATGCTTCTCCCATCTTCAAAGATACACACTGCCTAACAACGCTAGAAGTCACAAACTGCTGACCTCTACCAGAGCCTTCATGGTTAAAGGCTCTCGATACAATCGTATTCAATCCATAAGCGTGGTAGTAGTTCCTCATCAGGAAATCGCCATAGACTTTGCTAATGGCATACGGACTCATAGGCCTAAGAGGATTGTTCTCGTTTATTGGGAGTTCTGGGATCCTATCAGGTTCCGGCGACACGACATGGTATCGCTTGAGTGCCAATTTGAAGTGCTTTTCCGACGATATCTGCAATCCATATTCTTCGCTACTTCCGGCAAACACGATCTTGCAACTTAAGCTTTTTAGCCTAACAGCCTCAAGCAGATTCTGAGTTCCTAAACAATTGACATCGAAGACTTCCAGAGGAAACCGAAAACTTGTTTGTACAAAAGAATGAGCGGCAAGATGAAAGATCAAGTCAGGATTACACTTGTCGAGCGAAGAAAGTAAAGATATTAAATTTGTAACGTCGGCTTCCAGCAAGTTCACTTCGCCATAGATACCTAGTTCCGTCAAGCGCCTTGGTCTGCTTCCGTCTGCTCTTCTCCTATAAAGTCCGAATACTTGGAAGCCCAGATCCAACAACCTATGAGCTAAGTGCGATCCTACGAAGCCGGTGATACCAGTTATAAGAACAGTCTTGCCCAATACTGTTATCTACCTTATCTTCATCTGTATGAAACTTCGTATTGTTTCGGCAACATATTCTCTCTCTTTTTCTCTGATACCGTGGTGGTTACCGATGAAGAAGGAGTTCCTTAAGATGTAACGCGAACTCATTAAATCACCGACTTTCCTATAATTGAACAGCTTCATAGCCGGCTGTTCGTCTAAATTCCCAGCCGTTATGGGTCTCGTCTCTATTCCCTTCGATTCAAGGTAAGCAATTAAGTCTCTCTTATTGAATGGTGCTTGAGGTTTCAGTGTTATCGGGTATCCGAACCACACAGCCTTAGTCTTGTCTCTCTCTTCATGAATCACAAAGTAATCAGGATAATTCCTTAATGTCTCATTCCAGTATTTGGCGTTTTCTCGCCTTATCTTGATGAACTTCTCCAGTTTGCCAATTTGATGTATTCCAAACGCTCCTTGTATTTCGGTCGGTCTCATGTTGAAACCTATGTTGACGAACAAGAATCTTGGGTCGAGATCAGGATAGGTTGAAATTACGCTTTCCTTATGCTTCATATCGCGTATCCAGCCATGTGCTCGTAGAATTCTGGCCAGCTCAGCATACGATTCGTCATCGGTAACAACCATTCCTCCTTCAATTGTCGTTATATGATGAGAGAAGAAGAAACTGAAAGTTCCCATGCCCCCAAACGTACCGGCTTTCTTACCTTTCAATTCTGCACCATGAGCTTCGCATGCATCTTCAATCACAAACAGATTGTTCCTTTTGGCTACATCCATAATTCTATCCATGTCGCAAGGGAATCCAAGAAGGTGCACAGGTATTATTGCCTTGGTCTTATGTGTAATCGCTTCTTCTACATCGTTCACTTTGATGGAGAAATCCTCAACGTTAACGTCAACCAGTACAGGAATTGCGCCAATGTTGATGATCGGAAACACGGAGGTCGACCAAGTAGTCGCCGGGACGATTACTTCATCTCCTGGCTTAATGCGTTTTTCACCCAACTTAGGATTTGACAAAACACTTAGAGCCAACAAGTTAGCCGAAGAACCAGAATTCACCATGATGGCCTCTTTAGCGCCCAAGTACTTCGCAAACGCCTCTTCGAAAGCCTTGACTTTGCTCCCCATGGTGACTTTGGTGGTAATAAGAGAGTCCAGAGCTTCAGCAACTTCCTCCCAATCAAAAGAAGGCACACTCAAAGGTACCTTTGTTCCCGTTGGACGGTGCGCTTGAGACTGTTGTTCTGTAAGATATAACCTCTTCACTAGGGTCTGCAGTTCTTTTCTATTCATCCGTTTCCACCTTGCTATGTTTGTTCCGTTGCTTTTTATCGCTTTCGTATTCGATTGAAACCAAACCCAACCACGCCTCGTTGCGACGGTGACATCAGCGTCGAGCTGACACAATTATGAGTGTTAGACGAAGGTCCCTACAAGTGTTCAAGTGTAATTCTGAGCCACGAGTTTGTTACCTGCATTCCCAAGTGTAATACACTTGCTACTATCCTCATCAAGTTCTATGATCACATGAGCCAGAGACACTGGGTCCCTTGGACGAACAAGCAGGGCAACCCTGTCGTCGAGGATCTGAGCGACGCCTCAGCCATGTGAGACGATCACGGGCACCGAGAAATACATCGCCTGCAAGGGGGCAAGATGACGAACGAGCATTTCAGTGATATGCTCCACGATGTAAAAGAGAGACGGCTCAATCATGACTACACGGTATTAGACGGCTGATACACGAGTCTCGTCAACCTATGGAAGCTGTAAAGAGGCAATGGTGGTGGTTCGTAATGATGACGGAAAACAGGCTCTCGGTACAGACCCGGATGGGTTTGACTTCGAGACCGTCAGCGACTTTGATATGCTTGAGCAGGGAAGGATTGTTCACCTTAAGGACTACAACCCCGTCAAGGCGTTCATGACGGCTAGAGAAGACAGTGAGCCGCAGTACTGGGCAACAGACGACCTGGTTATTGGCAAAAGGAATAGACTTACGATGCCCTCTGCCAACATCGAAGGAGTTCCCGAACGAGTGATGTATGTCGAGATTTCTTTGGATACTACTTTTCCGAGAACGTAGACACATCCTTTTGGCGGCATGGAAAGCATGTCCAGATAAGCATGGTGGAACTTCCACAGTGGCTCTACATATACAATACCCAACGTTTAACAGCCACCCAGTAGTCGTGCATATTCACAGAAAGCCATTTTCGCTATCCGAGAGTAATCATAAAGGTCTGATACGATTCTTCTTGAGTTGGCACCAAAGGTCTTCGAAAGATTCTTGTCATGAACTTCGATGATCTTCGCAGCCAATATGCGGGGGTTGTGCTTTGGAACCGTATACCCGTTGAATCCATCATGCACCAATATCTTTGAACTTGTACTTATGATAGGCAAGTTGCAAGCCATTGCCTCTTGGATACTCATCAGCATGGGGTCACTCCTGAGTGTAGGAGAGACGAAAACATCAGCTAACTTGTACCATCCATATAGCGAGCGTTCATCCAAGTTGCAACGGACGATAACGGCTGAATCCAACCCCAATATCCTGATTCTATTTATCACTTGTCCATAATATGCTATCTCTCGGGGGAGACTCGCCTTCCCAACAAGAATTAATTTTGAGTGAGGTAATTGACGATGAACCTGCTCGAATGCGTCAACGAGATCAAGGAGACCTCTGTCAGGATCGAATCGGTTCACGCTAATTACGACGTAGTCGTCCGTCGAAATGCCTACCTCTGACCTTCTAACGTTCTCCCTTTTTAGGGCTTCGTCAATTACCTTCAGATCTACTCCCTGCGGTAAGTCAAAAATTCTATTCTCCTTGACACCCAACTTAGCCAACTCAGCGTGTTGAAGCGGTGTTTCCGCAGCTACTCTGTCAGACTCGGAAAGGCAAATCCGCCAAGGTAGTCTAAAAATGAATTCGGTATATACCTTTCTAAAGCAGCTGATCTGGGTGAATGATTCGCTAAGAAAGACGTCAAGGCCAAACGGTTGGATGATTGTCCGTGTCTTGATCCTCGTGATCTTCCTCATTAGTTCAAAACCCCAAGTGGCGCCTGTGAACGAATGCAGAATGTCGAATTGTGTCCTTAGAAGGAAACGAGTCAGAAAGGTACTGAACAATAGGACATTTGACGGAGATTGGTCGCCCTGCCCTGGAAGAAAGACGTAACGTATTCCGTCAAATGACGAATATCTTGTTTGGCCATAGGCAGAACTTACAATCGTTACATCTATTCCAAGGTTTCTGAGATGACTTGCCAGCGAGTAAATGTATTTCTCCGCACCACCGAAACCATGGAATGGATAGACGCCGATGTAATTCACAAGTGCTACCTTCAATTCATCCCACCAACATGTCCAGCCAAATTGCAGTTCCAAGCTCCAAGTTTTCTTTAACGACCAATGACTCTCAATTGCAATTCCTGACGCTCGCCCGTATCACGAACCAAGCCCCAGTTAAATTACCTTTGTGACAATTTTCCCTTCAAATTCATACACATCACAACTTATGAGAACAGTACGACTAGAAACTCTCATAATTTTCAAAATCACATAGATGGGTGACAGAAACCCGATAAGGAAGACATGGTATTTGGTGCGGTGCCTTGCCACGGCTAACAGTAGAAGAAGAATTATCGGAATTTGCAACAACTCAGGTTGCAATTTCTGGAGCGCAATCAATACGGAGCTTGCTTTGGCTCCACATTGGCGAGAAGATACAAGTGACTGTTGCGATATTCGTTGCAAAAAACCAAACCCACCCCCTTGTACCGATGTGGAAATTGGTAGCTCACGTACAAAAAATCAAAGCTTTCTGACAAATACTCCAAGAGTATTCCCTGTGACCGATAAGCCAAATCATGAGTATTTTCTTAGAGCACATTCTTAACAGGCTTGCCCTATTTGTAACTTGGCACCCCTCTCGAGTGACCCCATTAAATTGGTCGCTCGCGCAGCAGTATGCGGAAACAAGTTACCCCGTCACCAATGATGCAAAAAATAGAAACTGAGGATTACTGTAAACCAAACTGACTCTAGCATCCGTCATAAGGTTTTGTGTTATGTTTGTAAAGGTATTGTCATTTCCTAACATGTAGACATAATAGCCACTATCTAAAGAATTCATTGAGATGAAGTAGGGGTAAACTCTCCCAATGGGAGGTTGAGACATGTCGCAGTAGCATGCTTGATTAAGGTCTATGCCTGTATAGTTAGCAGGGTTCTTCGTGAATGTGGTTATGAACTCGGAGTAATAGCCATGTGTTGTAAAACCCCCGAAGAATACGTTTCCTGCAATAAAGGACTGTGACGTGTAATTGCCGGCCTCGGGTCCGTACATGTTGAAGATATTTGTTGGTATACCGACTAACAATAATGCAATGACTAACGATAGAATAATCTTAGACCTCAGTCCGAACCCTATCATTGTTATGATTGCTAAAATTGGAAGCAAGAGAAAATATATTCGTTCGATGAATTCGAAACCAAAAGCTGGTCCAATAAACGCCCCTGATATCCCTACGATTATTACCACGAGAATCATCATTCTGACAGTTTCGGCGTTAAAAAATCTGTCATTACGGCACTTTAGGTAGCTCAACATAACAATAAAAAGGAGCAAACCTCCGAACAATAACCCCAATCGTGTGTTCAATGAATGAGCGAAGGATGTACTAGTAACTCTGACAACTATCGCTTCTTGAAATAAGGAACTGTAATTGAAGAGCTGCGCAATCTTGCTAGCAAGTTGGGAGCTCCAATAAGGAATTGCTCCAAACAGCTGCCAAGCGAGAAATACAAGAATTGAAAAAACAACAAAGTTGTTTTTCCTACCCTTGCCTAAGACAAGTAATGTGACAATCGCTAAGATGCCTGTATAAGGATGGTCTACCACCAAGGCTGCTGTCAAGATAATGACCAGATACCAAATCTTTGATGACTTTGAAGAGAGTATGGTCGAAAAAATAAGAAAAAGATACAAGGCCGCTAGACTCTGGATGTCAAACTTGCTTAGTCCTACCCAGTTTCCGAGTAAGAATAGCCATATTACACCCCATTTCCTGTTGTCAGAAAGCACATATGAAATCAAGGGAAAAATGGACAGCGAGTACAGGATTTGCCAGAATATTGGTAAGTACTTTTCAATAAACACTGCTGCGGGAACAGAATGCTGAATACTCAGCATCTGTTCGAAAACGGAGCCAAGAATCCACATGCCAGGCCAGTTTTGCTGCCAAAAATCTCCAGTTGGATTCAAATGTCCCATTGCTGTGATAGCACCAGAGAAAGACTGAAAGTCAAGTTCACTCGGGCCACTAAGAGGATAAGCCCCTACTACAAGAGGGACCATCCAAAGAGCCACAAGCAATACCGTCACCTGCAACAAACCCAACATATCGCAAGGATTCCTGTTCGTCCAGACGATGAGCGCTGCAAGAGTAAGAAGAACTATCCCTGCATAGTAAACCGGCGATAATCCTCCTATCAACCCAAATTCTCCAAGTGTCAATCTTGACAGAAAGACTCCTCCGATTGCTATTAATGCCGTTGCTACCACTGTGAGGATAGTTGCTAGCCCGGCTGAACGGAAATAACTGATCGTCATTTCTGGAAGACAAGCAAAGTGTTTCTCGAGAAATGATATCCCATTATGACGATACCTCCTTCTCCGGAATTGGAGGGTCTGACCCTATGACCTAATGAATAAGTATGTTAGAAGGAGATGTATGAGCCATAATTCTATAATATACATAGGTATAGATGTTCACGAAAGAGAATCGCAGGTTGCTGTTCTTGAGAAGAGT
>Ga0080006_1188104_pt1 | contig 10911 bp, 13 predicted proteins | sample RS3BMetagenome_FD_69209 | JGI IMG/M metagenome (GOLD analysis project Ga0080006, IMG submission 69209) | Ferric oxide microbial mat and aquatic microbial communities from Rainbow Spring, Yellowstone National Park, USA - RS3B (SPADES... ... | reverse complement strand
TAATCCTGACCATTCCATTGCTTTTCTCGACCTGGATTGTGACATTAATGGAGGGCTTCTTAGAACTGCTGATGAATTCCAGCGTGTTTTTCTGTATTATCATCTTCCCTGGTATTTTTACAAAGTTGTTATCCCCCTTATAATCCACATACATTTCGATGCCCATATCAGTCTTTTTAATTTCCTTAATGTACTTGAATCCAGTGACCTGGAATTTCTGAACAATATTATCTATTGATATTTTGTTCAAGTTAATGTCCACTTTAATCCCATTAGCCTTAACAGGCAAATTAAAAGAAAGCCATACATTCATCGTTATGAAAAAATACAGAAATGTATTATAAACTTTTTCAATAAATCTGTTGGGTTAATTGATCACCATCACAGTTTTTTACTGATCTTTTGGTTTATCTTCATCAAGCATTTTTATTTTTAATTCATTGCCCAATTTATCAGCTTCAAAAGACCACTCTTCAATTATATCCCATATTTCATCTATTTTTTCAAACGGTGCGTACCTAAGGTTAGCAAAATCATAATAACCGTAGAATTCATATTTTATATCATTGCTTAATATTTGATTTATCTTATTTACAAATCTTTTATGAAATTCGGGAATTATATTATCTACATATCTTTCATAAGATTCGTAAATTCCAAATTCATCTATTTTCTTAATTAAATAAAGTAATGTGGAAGGGAAGAGAATTTCCATGTTAAACCTACGGCCATCGTATAGGGCATCATAACTTTCTGTTTTTATTGTAGTTTTGTCTAAATTTATTTGTTTTGGTATAGTATACTTTACTTCTTTTATTATATATTCATCTAAAGGGTGGAAATACGACATTTTGAACATGTTTTCTGGGGTTGCTATTGTATCCGAATACCTTTTCCTTTGTGTTTCATAGTTCCATTCATCAGAATAAGAAGGTTCCTCTTTATATATATGGATTTCATGTGCTAAGGCTCTAGAGTAATTCTCCAAAAATACAAAGTTATATCCTTCAGAATTTCCACCGAGTCTTTCTGTTCTGCCAAAGACATATCCCTTTGATGGTGTTCCGTCTATTGCATATACATCCAATTTTTCTAGCCCGTTGTTTTGAAACGTTTCTTCTTCTTTTACTGCCTTTTTTAAAGACCTCACTTTATGCACATTTTCATCTAATGTAGTAATACTAATAGTATTATAATCATAGATTTTGCCTAATTTTATGAATCCTCTGTGTATCAAGTCATAGAAATCATCACGATTAATCATATGTTCATCTTTTTTCGAAAGATATTCAATGTAATGTTCAATAGCTTCAGTGGATATTTTCAAAGCCTTGTCCTTGCTGATTTTTTTGTCCATAAAAAACTGGAAATTGCCTATATACGGTAATTTACTATCTGTTGTTATATCTATCCTATATATATTCAAATCTTTATTCATTTTTCATCACCTTTTATTTTTAATTCATTTCTCAATATTTTTTGCACCTTTTTTAATTTTTTTTATTTAATTTTTTATTTTTTTATGGTCTTTTCTTCAAAGCCCTTTATATTACTTTCCTTTTTCTTAATATGAATTCGTGCATTCTTTTTCTTTCTATACTCCCTGTTATATTCTCTTTTCTTTTGCAGGTACTCACCCCACATTACAGGGTCTTGCTTTAGCCCCTGGAAATACCTTTTCTGCTCTTCCTTGCGTTTTTCAAGCCATTCTGGTTTATGCTTCAGTTTTTCGTATTTTTTCTTGCTTCTTATTCTATTCATTTCCAGATATTTCTGATATTTTTCAGGGTCTTTCTTTATTCTCATCATGTATATCCTGTAATATATTCTGCTCCTTGCAAGGTATCTTTGATATTTAACAGGGTCTTTCTTTATCTTCTCGTAAGCCCTTTTCCTTATTTCCCTAGCCTTTTCAGGGTTTTTCTGCGTATATTTTTTCCAGTATTTTTTGCGGATTTCCCTTTCCTTTAAAACGTTTTGTATTTCCCTCTCCGAATGGGCTGAAAAGAACCATTCCAGGAACTCCCTGTCAAAGCCCGTTTTCTTAATATATTTGTCTATGTTTGCCATTTTTCTTCTCCTTTGTTGCAAATATATTGAGTAAATCAACCCCCGCAATTCCCACAGCAATAAAAATAATACATAAAAAGAGCAGTGCAGGGTAGGCTAATGCAATGATCACATTAATGAATATTATCGCCAATAGCAAAAAAACATATATAGAATTGAGCTTATCTTTCATGTTTTCTGCTGAGAATTTCATCAAAGTGTAATACATCTATGCCATTTTTCTCTATAAGGCTATCTAATAATTTAAAATCCTCATTGGTTAAGCAGTATGTGCTTATACCTAGCCACACCCCTTCAGTAGTCTTTATAAACGAATTTTTCTTAAGATTGTGTGGTTCGAATTCAATGAACAGCACATATATGCTTTTCATTTTGTTTATTCTTATATTGTTGTATTTTATGTTTATTTTGTTTATTGTATTTAATATATCAGTAATGCTTTCACTTACTAGAAAAAGCTTGTACCTTATCCTGAACCCATTTTTTAATAGTTCAAAGGAAAATTCATAGAGTTTTTCTATATCTTTATGTGTCATTATAATTTCAACTGCATTCTCCCCATCTATAACAGAAACATCAATATCCAACACTCTTTCTCACCTGTCTTTTATTAACATTTATCAGGAGGATCAAGTCCCCCTTTTTATGTTTAGGTTTTTTTATTTTATTCCAAAAAACAAATATTTTATTCATTTTAATCCCTCTTTTTCATGGCTTCTGCCTGTTATCTCTTCTAAGCGTATTACATCTAGGCCATATTTTTCTATGAGGTTATCTACTAATTTATAATCTTCATTGCTCATAATGTATATGCTTACGCATATCCACAGCCCTTCTGTAGAATGCATAAATGCATTTTCACTAAGCGCATTGGGTAGGTCAAAATCAATAAAGAGTAAATATACATTTCCTACATTTTCTATTCTTATTTCATTGAATTCTATATCTATGTTGGTTATTATGTTCAATATGTCTGCAATATTTTCACGTATCAAAAAGAGCCTGCTGTATGTTTTAAACCCCAGGTCTAATAGCTTTAAGTTAAAGTTTAATAGTTTATATATATCAGTACTGTGTGTCACGGTGATTTCAAACGCATTCTCTCCCTTCACAACAGAATAATCAATGTCATTCATTCCTTATCCCCATCAACGAGATGGCATTTTCTAAACTGCCGTTCCTTTTTATTACTGCGATCCCCCTGAACCCGAGTTCCCTCAATTTGTTTTCATCAATCATATTCATTCTATCCTCGGTGCCAGCAGGTAGTTCACCTTTCCCTTCCCATCATAAATATCAAACTCTATTTTCAGTGGCTTATCAGTATCAATGTTTATAGTTACGTTTTCAGAACTTATTGGCTTTGTAATTGCAAGCAAGTAGTCCATGGGGTAAATGCTTTTAGCCTCGCTCTTGCATACTAATTCCTTCAGAATTTCCTTAGGCAGGAATAGTTCAGTCTTGTCTTCTTCTCCCTTAGCAACGAGCTTCAGCCCCTCTGGAGTCAACTGTATTAATATGCTGTCTGCCACATCCTCCCCTGCCCTGATCCCTGCCCTGAGTTCCCCTGTTCCCAGCACTACCTTATTTGGCAGTTCCGGGTCCTTTAACACTGGCACAGTAATGTTTTCAGGGTCTATCAGTGCCATGGTCTTGCTGAGGTATCCAGCATTAAGTGTTGCCGTATTCCCGTCCACAATAATTTCAATGTCCTCGTTAATGTTTTTGAGAAAATCTATTATCTTGTTCAGGTCGATCCCTATTACATTTTTCTCATTCACTTCATACTCAACAAACCCCTCCTTACCGAGTTCAACGGTTGCCATTGCCACGTGTCCTGGGTCGATTGCCTTGATTTTCATCCCTTCCTCATCAAACTCTATTTTCGTCTCATCCACCAAAGCATTCAATACTTCAACAATTTTTTTCATATTTCTAGCACTAATTTTTGTTCTCATGCTCTCAATAATAAATTAAATTTGAAGGGTGTAATAAAGGTTTCTTTTTTTCAATTTTTTCTGAGTTCATTATTAAAAAAATATAAATACATGCTAAGGAATACTCATTATGAGAGACTCCCAAACCCGAAGACTCCCTCTCCCTGCCTGGCAAAACTCCTTATGCTGGGCAGGTTATTCTACCAATCCAAAACTGAAGCTAAGCATTTTTGTTGTGTCTATTATAGCATTAATAAAATTCTTTTCTATCCCTGGGCAATCCGATGTAAAGTTCAGGTATTTTAATGCTATTGTGATCCTCTTTACTTTATAGTGCCTTTCAATTTCCTCATGCAGTATTTCTGTAATTTTTATTATGTCAAGGTCGTGCACCTCCCCCTTCATTATTAGTTTTTCATAAATAGAGGTGAATGTCTTTTTTGTATCCCCCTCAACCCTGAATATTTCCATTTTTGCCTTATCCCCGCTGTGGTTGGCAATGCACCTCAGCTCGCTTCCGTCAGTGAATTCCATTATGAACCATATTTCATAAGTTTTCATATTCTCTTCATTTTTAAGTTATTCATGTATTATTAATTTTTCTAGTTATTTAAAAAACAATAGAAATGTTTATTTTACCCTACAGGTATTTAGAAATAATGTTTGGCAAAACAGACCTGGAAAAAAGGATACAGGGACTTGAAGAAAAGCAGGCAACATTGATGAGGGTGATGGGGGAAATAAAAAAAGAGGTTGAGTCATTAAACAATGCCTTGGAAGACATGGATTCAAAAATAAGTTTTTTAAATGTACTCTCTGCAAACCTGAACAATATGAAGTACAGCATAGAAATGAAGCTTGTCGATAACTTATCAAACATAAGAGGTGAAATAAAAGACATGCTCGATTCCTATGAAGCTGATTACAAACAGATCTATGCAGATATGCAGGCACTTGTCCAGCAGTACCTCAGTCCAGGACCACAGCAGGGCTCCGGCAGGGACGGGGGTCAGGACAAAGTAGGCCTGGACGTTTTCACAGCCCCCCAGTCCTTTCCAGGTCAGGTTTCTACGGCCCCTGGGGACAGCGGTGCTGGGGCTGGCTCAGACCCCCAGGGTGCTGGGCGGGGGAAGAGGTCAAAGAGAAAATAATAGAAATCAAGCGAAACTTTTAATACATAGTTCAATAAATTACTGAACTGATGAATAAGAAGCTAAGAAGTACAGGGGATTCGAATCCTATGGCGGATGAAGACATCCATGTTTATAGTCTGAGGGTCAATATAATTTTTCGCAACCCTGAGGTCCTAAACAACCTCCCTGCAATATACAAATATTTTCTAGCATCTTCAAAGCATCTAAAAAAATCAGACATTGAAGTGATTAATGAAAAGGACAGGTATGGCATAAAGATAGGTGATCTATTCATTCCTGCAAAGGACATGGACAATTTTGATGGTTTCATAGAGTTTTACAATATGTCAGTATTTATTCACATTTTAAATGTAAAACTGATAAATATGGGCCTCAGCATGGAGTTCATATTCGAATATATTCCAAAGGTCGTGGACGACAGTGATATCATTATATAAAAAATTAAAAGATTAAGAATTTTCAGAAGTCTGTGGGGTTTGCCTGCTTAATAGGTTCGATATACTCTTCTGTACGTATTACTTTCCCTTTTTCAGTTCTTTTTATTTCCTTGAAAAAGTAGATATAAAATATATTTGTTGATTTCATATAGTCTATCCAGTCCTGGCTCTCCGGGTCTATGACTAGGTCTTCATAATAATTTGGCAGTTCTCCCCTTTCAGCAATCCTGATCTCATAGAAAATATAGTAAAACTTTGTATCTGAGAACACATCGTTCAACATGAAAACATGGCCGATTGGATATTTAGGTTGCCTAAAAATCATTGCGCTCTTTTTTTTAGATAATATTAGAGATACTGTTTTGGTAGTCAGCGGTAAATGACTCCCTCTCATAAATCTAAAATATGCAATTTGACTATAAAAACCTTTCTCTAAATAATAGGAGTATGAAAATAAAAATCGAAAAGTATATAATACCCCCCTTTTTTTATCATTAACCATGAAGCAACTCTTTAAGAAAAAGAAGGAAAAAGGCGTATCGGCAGTGATAGGGACGATTTTGATGGTAGCGATAACAGTGGTGACAGCGACAGCAGTGTTCATGTACGTTGGCGGGTACTTCACAAATACCCCAAGCAAGCCCCAGAGCCTATTGCTTAGTGAAAAGAATATATATGGAGCAGGTTATACAACTCTAACAGCACAGTTTACTGTTACCCAGGGTTCAGTCACCACACCGTTTATGATTAAGATTATAAATATGAATACCGGTCAGCTTACAGTTTATTATACCGTGAGCACAATACCTGTATCAAAAAAACCTTTTACTAATGCTACAACAAGTAGTAGTTCTACTTTTACTATCCCAGGTACAACATCAGGCAGTACAGTAACAATAACTCCAAAAGTAACAATCTATGATAACAATAACAATGGCAAATTGGATTCTGGTGATTCAATTGTACTAACTCTTACCGGTAGTACTGCAATCAATGTCAATGCCTTAGATCAATTTGCATTTGAAATCACAACCACCAGTGGCAGTGTTCTATATACATATCAGTTTGACTTCTAAATTTCAAAGCTATCTCTAAATTTTTTAAATTTTTATAAAATATTTTTTTAGTTTTTTCCATAAAACCAATTTTTGAAAAAACTTTATAATACTCTTTATTTTTATTTCGAATAATGAAATCTATATTTGTAGTTGTGGTAATAGCAATATTATTAGTATCCTCAGCCCCGCTATATTTTCTCAGCCAGCCCAGTCCTTACCAGCCCAGCCATTCCGCTCAGGCAGGCCCGCAGACCCCGAAGGTTTCCCCAGCATCCAGCCCAATTGTATACATTAATTCGACCTTTGTTATAAACGAGTTTACAATAGACCCGCTTACAGGATTGAAGGGCCAGTACGGTGTCCAGGACCCGATAGTAATAAACCCCACAGGCCACCTGATTGTGGAAAATGCTACCTTATATTTCCTGAGCAGTGTCTATAACAATTTATACCTTGACGTTAATGGCGGTAATTTAACTATACTGAACGGCGTTCTAACAGTAGCCCCAGACATGATAGGGCCGAACCTGGACTTCACATTCCTCATGGGTTCAGGCTGTATATACTTTGTAAATTCCAAGGTAATGTTTTCCGGGTCTTTGTCAGTGTCCGGGGGCACATTTAAGGCAATAAACACTGACATAAGCGGTGCCTCCAGCCAGGAGATCCAGACTGCAATCAGGTTTGGTATGAACAGCACCTATGCCCAGTATATGCAGTATGTCCCTGCACTGAATTTCTCAAATGCTTTTGTATATTTGAACAATGCAACCATTTCCCCGATGTTTAAGGATGTGGTTCAGAATGAGACTTTTGCAAACCTCACTGTGGTAGGCAATGGTTTCCAGACCTTCAACATGTACCTTCCCAAGGGCTCGTTTGATGTTCCTAACCAGTTCACCATGATCCCATCTGTACCATTTTACACCCTTTCAGATGTAATAAACATAACGATATATTATACGAATTCTGGCAACTACACAGGCAATTCTACGGGTGCTTCCATTTCCATATACACCCCTGCCGGGCCCTCAAGTGGTTATAGGTTTTATCAGAGCAGATATCAAGGCTTCCCGTGGGTAGCCCCTGGCCATGTCGGTATGGTCAATTACACAATAAAGATTTCAAACATTACTCCCATAAAGCCCCCGTTCCTTTTGGACTATTATCTAAATAAGACAATCTGGACAAACTTCTATTCAAGCCAGCCAAATTTGATAGAGATATTGAGTGAAAAAGCGACGTTCTTTGTTCCCAGGAATGTATCCGTGCACATGCCCCAGCATGTAATAATATTCAATTCCACGAATGCATATATATTTAATAGCTATATTGATATAAATTATAATATAAATGTAAGCACTTATGATACGTTATTTGCGGTATCAAATACAAACATATACTGGTATAATACCTCAATAGAAAATTCCCCAACGATTGTATCCATGCCCTTTGTTGTTGATTCATCATCAACAATATACATATACAGGAATGCTGTATTGAATGCCAGGAATTTTGATAACACCACAGTGAGCAATATTGCAATAACGGTAAAACCCTATGACCTCTACACGGGAGGTTATAACATAAATTCCCTCAACAACAAAGTCTGGTCTAGGATATCATTTTCAGCATTCTATACAAATAGCATGGGCATTGCCAGGATACCACTCATTTCTGACGTGGTGAATTATAATTTTATGCCCAATTCATTATACCTTGGCAACTACAACATCACTTTCATCAACCCCGTTGGCGGTTATTTAAAGAACATCACAATATCACTTATGCACTTCCCACTGTTGCAAAATGTGGATAACAACTATGTTTATACAATCAAGTTTAACATCCCAGATTTCCAGCTCGTTTCCTTGAACGTTCCCCAGCCCTTGATCATTGGGCATACATATTCAATAGTAGCTACCGTAATAGTGTACGGTGGCCCTGCTGTGGATTCCACAAGCGTCCTATTCACCCTGACAGGCGGTTCAATTAACATCACTCTTGGCCAGGTCTATATTACCCTGGCAAAGAATGTTTCACAGCAGGTATCCATCTCCCTCAACCTTGCTGGCATACCTTACGGCTATTACAACATCACTGCAGATATAAATCCTGGGCACACAATATTTGAGACAAATTACATGAACAATGTATTTACACTTTCAGTCCCAATATACCCTGACGTGGACTTTGCAGTCTTGAATGCAAACATTACTGGCAAATATTTGTATCATCCTGTCAACATTACCTTTTCCACAAAGAACCTGGGCACTGACAATTTCTTCACTGCAAACCTCCAGGTCTATTACATTTACAATACCCAGAAATATATGATTTATTCAGGCATTGTTCCCAGCAGTCTGCAGAACTTTTCCTTCAATTTCGTCCCCAGCTCATCAGGGGCATATTTTGTATACATAAACCTGATCCAACCCTGGGATTATAACCAGAGCAATAATATGTATTCAAAGGTATTGTATTACAATATAAATTATAATATCTCCCGTGTAAGTTATACAGTTTCAGAGGCCAGCATCCCCCAGAACGCCGTCACAGTGCCAGTTGAACTTAATGTATTTGTCAACTGTTCTGTAATGTTGCCCCAGGACATCCCTGCCCTAATGGTTTCATATTCATACAACGGCACGCAGATAGGCACAAGCTTTGTCCATTATATCCCAAATGAAGGTGCAGTAGCGTCATTTTTGTACAATGTCAAGCCTGGCATGTCGTATGTGTTCAATGTTACAATAAATTCTAACCATGCTTATCCTGAGACAAACTACTTTGATGATTCCGCAAGCATATTAGTAGATATACCTGTCATAACTGGCTATGTAGTTTCCCCAGTCCCTGCCCCGTTCAACGGCAATGCCACGTTTGCAGGGGCTTTGAACATCACCTCTGGAAGCTTGACAAATGCCAACCTTGTTTTGACAATCGGCAATAAAATGTTTGTGTATCCAATACAGAGCATGTTTGCATATTCATCAATGCCATTTATCCTAAACCAAAGTGTTTCAATATTCAACATAACCCAGCCAAATGTAACCCTGCCGTATAAGGTAGCGGTATTGGGTGCCCAGCTCGGCGGGTCCAGTGTAATATTGGGCTCAGGCTACCTTACTGTATACCACCCCGCGAATGTGTCTGTAGTGGGCTTTGGCATACAGAATTCAACAACTTATACAGTGGGCATGTACGTGCCTTTCCTGATCAAGCTTGCCAATACTGGCGGTATAAGTTCCGCACCGTTCAATGTGACCCTTGCAGTGGGGAATGGCACAGTCCCGATACCCGTGCCCCCGATACCCGCAGGTGGCGCATACGTATGCATATATGATTACAACCTCACCATGACGGGTGCATTTGCCACCTCCCTCTACATATTTAACCGGACCTTTTCTGGGCCAACATTATATGTAATCCCTGCAACCTATACTGCAACAGCAACAATTGAGCCCAGTAAGGTAATGGGCAACCAGGAATTCAATGTCACAGTACTTGTAATAAATGTAAATGCATCAGCAGAGTACGGTTCTCCCGTTTATGCATCAAACATCCTTGTCACGCTCAAGTTTGCAGGGCAGAGCTATCAGAAGGTGACGAGCCCGATGGGTACAGCGAGGTTCACTATCACTGCCCCCACCAACCAGAGCGGGTCCCTGCCCGTGATTGTGTCATTTAGCAGTGCGGGTGCTGTAGTGAGCCAGCAGGTCGGTGTAGTTTCTGTTTCCCAGCCCTTCCCGTGGGTCGAGTTCACTATTGCCTTTGTTTTGATTCTTATGGGTGCAGTGGGCTATTTCATGTATTCTGCAAATAAGAGGGCAAAGCTGAAGAAGAGGCGTGTCTGCCCCGTATGTGGCTCATCAATATATGAAGGGGCAACAGCATGCCCCGTATGTGGTGCACAGCTGAGTGGCGAGGTTGAGAACTGCTCCACGTGTGATACAATCATACCCAAATACAGCAAATATTGTCCTAACTGTGGTGAGATATTCATTGAAAGGGATGACGTTGATTTTGAATACCTTACCACTGTAAAAGCCGAGTATGATGAGAAGATAGACAGGATCATAGACGAATATAGAAGGTCAGGCAGGTCTGAAGCGGACTTCTATAACTGGTGGCTCAACAACCCAGGCTTTATCTCTTTCAGGTATTTCCTGCTAAAGACTGAATACACCAACAAAAAGAAGGAGTGCCCGAACTGCGGTGCAATAAATGACCTCACTGCTGAGGTATGCATAAA
>Ga0080006_1118656_pt1 | contig 10919 bp, 10 predicted proteins | sample RS3BMetagenome_FD_69209 | JGI IMG/M metagenome (GOLD analysis project Ga0080006, IMG submission 69209) | Ferric oxide microbial mat and aquatic microbial communities from Rainbow Spring, Yellowstone National Park, USA - RS3B (SPADES... ... | reverse complement strand
AGAAGAAAGCACTGGCCATCCACTAAGCCTTGGTTTGGTGGATGGTGAAACTGGCTTCAACGAAGCAGTAAATAAACTGCAAATCTGTGTGAGTAGATTTGCGTAAGATTTATGGAACGGTAAGCTATCCCGACCCCCGCACCGATGATGAGGAGCACACCGAGACCTCGGAGGAACCAGCTCCTCACGTTCTTAGGTCCGCCATGATCCCGGCCGTTCTGGTAAGTGAATGCCAGGAGTCCACTTCAACCAGGGCGACTAATTCACAAGGCGGTGTCGAGCACTCGAGTTGAAGTGATCCATCTCGACCTCCCAAACCGAGACGAAGCTCTGCGACGTTCATAGTCTCCGCAGTGCTAATCACGGTCCTCATCCAGCCCGATGGGCCCTCGCGGACCTTGGCCGGATAAGCAATACACCCGCTGAGCCCATCAAAGCGATTCCAAGCCACCATGGCCAACCCGACCAGGGTTCGCGGGTATGCGTTGCAGGCACGATAGTTGCCCCCGTAGGTGTGGTTGTTGTGGTGGTCGTTGGAGGTGTGGTTGTCGTGGTGGTCGGTGTCTTGGCGGTCGTTGGAGGTGAGGTTGTTGTGGTGGTCGGTGGAGTTGTGGTTATCGCCGCAAGACAAACTGGATTCGAGATTGTATCGGAATCCAATGTAACGGCACCATTTCTGGCTAATAAATGACCAGTGATTGCCGTATTGGTATTAACGGTTATGGAGGTGAGTGCGATAACGGTACCCTGGAAAGAGGAATCTGTACCAAAGGTGGCGGAACTTGAGACTTGCCAATAAATGTTGCAAGGGTTGGCATCATTGGTCAGAACAATGTTACTTGCACTGCTGGTAATAAGAGTTGATGGCATTTGAAACACAAAAACCGCATTCGGGTTACCCTTACCGTCAAGAGTCAGTGTGCCCGTAAGATTAGACGTGCCGGCAGGCACCGAATAAACTCCCGGATCGAGTGTGAGGCCAGCAAGATCAGCCTGCTGGGAAATGACGGAGGTCATGTTGGCAGTCTGCGTATACGCAGCAGTCGCGTCAGTTTGTGCTTGGCTAGCATCCGCGTTGCCAATATTGGTAGCACCGCCAACTTGACCAGGCGGAAAGCCGGTGGTAGCTGTGCCAGGCCAAAGGCCGAGGCTGCCTTGTAGGGTTGAATTTCCCGTGTTTGTCACGGTGGATCCAGCCAACACCGAGTAGGAACCCGCGGTCCCAAGGTCAACGCCGGTCGTCGAACTCGCAAAGGCTGTCACCGAGGTGGTAGCAACAGGAGTTCCGGCAAGAATTACGCTTCCGCCCGCAGCGAGCACCGCTATGTAGAGCCTTTGGTTCGTTGGCGTTTTAATATTTTTAAGCTTCATAGCTTAATAATACTCACTTCCCCGAACAGTTATCTATTTTCATGAAATTATTTTTACAATGGGTGACAAAGTGTTGCTTTTCAGTGCCGCTCTCAAAAATACAAAACAGATGAAATCATAGAAATAGGCTCCCACCAGCCTCATGCCCAGGTGTTTCTTGAAAACTCGTTCTTCTCGCAAGCATTTGTTGTAGTTTCTAGGTTGTCAGCCGCGCACTCGACTGCTGAACTGATTTGTACAATGCGATGGATGGTCCAGACCAGCCGAAAAACGGAGACGGTTTAACTCACCCAGGGTGCTAATGACTGCGACCCGAGCGTCTTTCCGACCTTATGCACCTCCACCAGCGGGGGAGAGGGGATGGAGCCTGCCAACGAGACTCAGATCAGTAAACGCCACCCTTGGTCTCTCGTGAGCGTTGCCCGTCGCAAAGCTGGCCGAGAGAGGGATGGTTATCTTGGCCAGGTCTGACATGGCTGGGATGGGCCGATAGGTGGTATGAACATTCTGGTCTTTGGTGAAAGAACCGCTGGTGGTGCGCGCAATCTGCTCGCGCACACCATAGCACACCGATAGCCCTGCTCACTGCGTGAAACAACTGTGCATGCACTCAATAAGGTCACCCGTTACGTGCGGGCCCTTGCCTAGCTACCGTTGTCGGACTCGGCCCAACTGGCACAACATGTCAACTAACAGTCGTGCATGGTCTGGCTGGTGCAATGGCGATTCCGTATGCGAACGTTGGACTCGTCGGCAATCGACATGCTTGGGCCAGTGCCAACGGCGTGAACTGCAGGCTTGCCAGCATCGACTTCGAGCGAAAAAGAGCCTGCCGCACCAGAAATTTCATTGGACACTGCTTTGGATTTGGCGCCAAAGGACCTGCCGCAGACGTAGATCCTGGTAATACCAGGGGCTGCCCCTAAGCGGACTTGACATAATATCTCTTCTCGGCGCAACGGCAATATGCGCGGCAGGGCTGAGTAGCCCTTGTTGACAATTGTCATGTCTCAATCATCTTGATCAAAATCTCAATAAACATGATCATTGGGCGAAAGTGAACGAAAATCTCAATATAGTTGATAAGCGTGCCGATCAGAAGGCCTATGCAGGTTACATTCGCCAGTCTGGAGTATCTTGACCCTCAAAATCACCGTCTGGAGCTCCAGAGCGTATCAGAGCTGTTCAGAGTCAGTTTTGAGATGGCGCAACCAGTTCGGAGCTTTGTGTCCTATCGGCGCAAGAAGAACTACGAAGGCCTCTATGCGTGCGTAAATCTGGACTTACAGGTGCGATTTGAATCGCTGCTTGAGAGTTTGTTCCTACTGCAACTAGATTGGGAGAACACGGCGACTGCGATCGCTGCCCAACCGTTCTGGGTTCACTGGCAGTCTGATCAACCAATCAGCCATGCCCCAGACTACTTTGTGCGTCTGCGCAATGGCGATGGCTTGGTGGTCGATGTCCGCCCAGCGGAGCGAATTGACGATAAAGCCCACCTGGTGTTTGAGCACACCAAACGACTCTGTGAGCAGGTTGGTTGGAGATATTGTGTTTATGGTACCCCGCAGGTTGACTTCATCAATAGCTTGAAGGTGTTTCGCGAGTACTCATCCTTCCAGCTTGGAGACGACGACAAGATTGCAACGCTGCTAGGCTTCGCACAGGTTCCAACCAGCATCGATGAGCTTGTGAGTACTGCCCAAAAGATCGATCTGTCGGCCGGTGAGGCTCGAGGAGTGATCTTCCGGCTGCTCTGGGAACGCCGCCTGACTGCCGATCTCTCGACGGCGATGAGTTCTGCAACCAAGGTCTGGACATGCTAGCGCTTGAGCAGTACGATACCGTGCACTTCCGCGGTGAAGACCACCAAGTGCAAGCGATCACCGGCAGTAAGGTAATCCTCCGGAGCCTAGTCAGTGGCAAGACGCTCGAGACAACCGTCAGTGAATTGCTAGCGAGTATCCGCGTTGGGGGTGATGGGCCTAAGTTCGCAGCAGAGCGAATCCTCGATACACTCTCTGACGAGGATGCCAAAGTGACAAGATTTTGGTACGGCCATGTCACGGAGATCATTACCGGTCGCAACCCGAACCTCCCTGACAGTGCAAGTCCAAAGCCCGACTACGCCAGCGACAAGTCGATCGGTCAAAGGATCCAGGCCAAGTGTATGGAACTCAGCAGCGATGGTATCGAGGTGTCCCAAATTACTATGCGACGCAAGGTGCAGGCCTTGAAGCACCACGGAATCACCGGTCTGATCGATTCGCGCAAGCGACGCACCAGCTCAGAAACTGGGCGTGTGCCAGAGGAAATCATTAGCGTGGCAGAAGAACTGATATCGTCCCAGACACTGTCGTCGACGCGAGGTAAGTCCTACATGGTCGAGGTGATCGCGCACGAGGTCGCACTTCGGGGGATAACCGCCCCACTCCCCTCTCGTGCGACGCTCTATCGGCTGCTCGGTCAACTCGGCGACAAGCGCCACACCTTTGGCTCCGCAATGACAAGGCGAACGACTGCGAACTCCAAGCCGGTCGGCCACCGTCCAAGACTCGCACGCTTTCCTGGCGAGACGGTGGAGATAGACTCAACACCACTCGATGTGATGATTATTCTCCCCGATGGTGAAATCGCTCGGGCTGAACTAACTGCGGTGATTGACGTAGCGACGAGATCACTTTGCTCGTGGGTTATCAAGCAACGTGGCACGAAGGCAGTTGATGCCGTGGATCTTCTCGCGAGGGCCATGACTCCGCTACCTCTCCTGCCCGGCGCCGACGAGCGAATGGCATTGGCTCGCTCTATCCTTGCCGACACCATCTTCTTTGCAGACGGTGACTCCGCGGTCGACATAGCTGCTAAACCGGTGATCAAGCCCTTGAGCATCACTGTTGACCATGGGAAGGTATTCATATCGGATACGTTCCTCCGTGCGTGCTCGCGCCTAAATATCCAAGTCATCAAGGCATCGCCATATACGCCCACCGACAAGCCACACATCGAACGCAGCTTCGCAACGATCAACTCCCTCTTCACCCAATGTTTGCCTGGTTACGTAGGCAAGAATCCTGCCTTCAAAGGCAAGGACCCAACGACAGAAGCCATCTTGACGCTCGATCAGGTTCGATCTCTATTCGAGTACTGGGTCATCACGGTATACCAGAACCGCCCACACGATGGACTTCGACTGCCACTGATGCCGAAGAAGCGCCTCTCGCCCAACCAGATGTACGCAACCCTCTCTGAAGTATTCCCTCAAGCGGCGGTATCCTTTACCAAGGACGACTACGTTGGCCTGCTACCGGTGAGATTCAGAACGATTAAGCGCGATGGAGTCACGAATGATGGCTTGCGCTACGACTCCCCTGCGCTGCACCCCTACCGTGAGATGCGCTCTGGCAACAAGCGTGAAAAGGGTAAATGGGAGATTCGTTATGATCCCTATGACCTCACCTCCATCTGGATAAAAGTCCCAGACAAGGAGTCCTTCATCGAAGTAAAGTGGGTCTACGCAGAACACCTCGCGATCAGCTTCAGTATCGAACTTCTCCAAGCAGCGAAAGCGATGCTCACTCACCGTGAGCCTACGCAATCAGATATTCTCGCTGTGATCAAACAACTACAGAACCCCAATCAATGCGCCGAAGATTCGAAAACAACTACTCGTCTCAGTACTTCCAAGCAAGGGGCCAGGCATGACTTACGTACATCAATCGAACCGGCGGTCCGCACCTCACCAGAGGACTCCGTTGCACCGCTGTCTCCAAAAGCAAGCGATGACGAAGGCGAACAAGCCGTCGATGTCGAGTCCGAGGAGCCAACGGTGGAGCCCTACCCTATGGTTGGAAACCAACACAGTTGGTGGTAACAAGTGATTCCCTCCGATCGTAAGACCTGGATGGAAATGATGGCACGGGAACTGCCAGACTCGCCAGATCGTCTAACTCCAACCGCTCAAAAACGCCTCTCGACGGAGGCATCTGAGGAATACAACGCGCGCAGGATTAATTTTCTGTGTGCTGAGCATCTTATCCATACTCCCCATCTGGACCTTATCATGCTGGCCGCCCGCAAGGCTCTCATTCGCAACGCTCATGCCTCATACGTGGCGCGCACCGGTCTTGCGCTCAGCGGACCGAGTACGGTAGGTAAGAGTTCAGCGATCCTTGAAATAGGCCGCCAGCACCATCGCAAGATGATGATGGGAAATGAGGATCGACCAAACTTCCAACCGACGGTTTATGTCTCCTTTGGCATTGCACGGACACCAAAGATGGCACTCGCGGCCTTTGGCGACTTTCTCGGATTGGCATTTTCTAAGACTTCCACGATTACCGATATCGGGAGAGCCGTTGCTGCCGTGATGAATGATCTTGGAACCTCGCTTGTCATCGTCGATGAGGTTCACAACATCACTGGGCTTTACAATCATGGGACGGATGGCGCGGCAGGAACCCTGAAGTGGCTTACCGAGCATGTCAATGCTACTTTCGTCCTCGCTGGCATCGATCTTCCCGCCACGGCACTGTTTACCGGCGAGATGGGAACGCAATTCCACGGACGTTTCCACACCCTTAAAATGGAGCCATACACCAATCGGTCCAAGTCTGAACGCCTGTCGTGGGCAAGGCTAGTTGGTACCCTCGAAAACCATCTGCTTGGGAGTTTGACCCAGCATGAAATAGGAACACTCGCCGCTAAAGCCGAGGACATCTTAGCAATCTCCCTTGAGTCGGACATCCTGGGAGGGGGTCCGCTCCCCCACTCCATCGGAACCCTCAAAGAAACCCTTGTCCTGGCGGCGATTGAGGCGATTCTCACTGGCAAGGAAAGAGTAACGGTGCAAGACCTACAACGCCAGTATGCACCTCAACTGACGAGGTAAGTCGCGAATGTGTGGGAACCGTCTTCAACTGCAGACGATGCGGCTGCTTAGACCTCTCCCAATTCGCGTCAAGTATTATCCATGGGAGACACCCACATCATACGAGACGCGGCTCGCTAACGCGAACCACCTTAATCGAGCAGACCTGCGGGCCGGCGTTGGTCTTTCGCCGAGTCAGGCTCACTTTTCGACTGCCTACCCTAGTGCATATCTCGATGCTCTCGCTATCCTTGGTGACCTTGGGTCTCGCTCGCTCGACCTTCCTCCGGATCATGGCACGATTGCTGAACGAGTTATGTGTCTCCAATGTTCAGCGGGTGAGATCGTCCACGTCAGAGATCCTACCTCTGGATATGTCTGCCCGAAGCACGCCTTCTGGCTGCGAGGATCTCGACCAGTTGCCTTTTCCCCATTCCAGAAATCATCAACGCAGAACATCATCTGCGAGAACTAGTAGCAAATGGACGAGAGAACATCTGTGGCGCTACCACCTATCGCACATGCGAGGAATTGGCGTCCGCCAGCATTGGTGAGGAACAGTACGCGAGGCGCGAGGTTGCGACTGGCCTAAAGCTTACACCGCTCGTCATCTATCCCGAGACGATCCAATTTGTCTCGCTCCTCACTGATCCGACATTTATCAAGCGTATCACTCCTATCAGCGAATCCAAGGCACGACGCTATCGCTACATCGAGAAGATAATACCTCCAGAGTTATCGTCCGAGGGGCGAACACGAGTGTCGTCTAAACTCAAACTTTATTCCGACCGGCTCGAAAGCAACTTAGGTGAGGCATGGAACGCGCGCGACCGCAAACTGCGCATTTTTCAGCATCGCATGACCGATAGATCTCTAGGCAAGCATGCCTGAGGCGGGGTCACCGCTGAATCACCCTAAGCACCATCACCTCAACCCTCGCATACTTTGCTATCGACCCGATTCCCACTCCTCAGTAACTCACTGCGGTACTCGTGAACCACCTCACCCACCACAGCCAGACTACCGGGAGTCCGTCCGTCTCTAGGATCACTCGACAGCAGGCGGCAGGTCTTCGCGATCCGGCCGCATGCGGACGAAGCGTGGAACGACATTGCCGCTCTCGTTGGCGCTGACAAACTTGGTCCTTCGACAAGGGTCTCCACGGACAGACCGAAACCGAACGCAGTAGGCAATCCTGGAGTGGTGAACCCTATGTGATCCACCTCTCATGCGAGTGGACCGACCATAATGGATACGGGAGGCAAGCCCATGTTGGGCTGAGAAGCACGCATCAGATCAAGTCATCGCAAAACTTGCAGAGGGTGATCGAATGCTGAACAAGGGCAAAACTATCGCAGAGGTCGCCCGGAGCTAATGTCTGACCGAGACCACCTGGTACCGCTGGAAGAACACCTACAGTGGAACGAGAGGTCCCTATATTCAGGGGCTTGGACCCGAGAACCGCAAGCTCACGACCATGGTGGCTAATTGCACGCTCAACAAATCAATGTTAACGCAAATTACTTCGAGAAACTTCTAACCCTCTGAACGTAGGCGCAGCACCGTAAAGTTATTGCGCCAGCGGTTCGCGGTTCCCGAGAGAAAAGCCTGCAAGGTCACTGGTCAGCCAAGATCTACGGGAGAGGGAGGTGCCAAACCCAAAGAGAATAACCCGCGCGTATTGGAGCAGGCGAACACCCTCAAGAAGCGCAATTGTCCATCAGATATAGACTGACACTGGACATGAGAGACCACAGATGATTAGGGTGATGCTGGTGGTGCTTGGGGCAACGGCGTGCTTTGTACTAGGCGCCGCGCGACTCCTACTAACCGATAGTATTTCGCTACTGGGGCTACCAGCCTCTTGTGGAAATCCATTGGCATACCTCATGGGTTCCGACAATACCCACGCATTGGGGCTCCTGGTATGTCGAGGACCGCTCCGGAATGCTTCAATAGAGGGCATCGCTCTCATAGTTCTCGCAGTGATCCTCTTCATTTTCGCATTTGTGATATTCATGAGTACCATGCTGAAGAGGCGTCCGAATAGTGCAGATTTTGACGAGATCTCGTGGTAGCTGGTCTCGAATCGCGAGGGTTGGTCTTGGCCGGCGCTGCTACTGTGAGCATTGTGGAGCCGAAGTGCACAAGATGAAGATCAGCAGCCCTCGTCAGAGCGGCCATCCTCACTATTGACTGGGTGCAAGCGGATCGCTCGCCCGACTCCACTCGGGAACTCGCTGTCGACCTTTGGGTAGGTCGAGGATCGCTGGCTTCATACACTGGTTAACATGCCAAGCCTGGAACCCAGCACCAGCACAACCTTCCTCGCCATCGGCGATGTCCATGGTCACTGGGACTGTGTGATCGAGGCGATAGCTCTCGCGGAGGCGATCCTTGGGAAGGTACCCGACCTTGTCCTCCAGGTGGGAGATGCCGAACCACACCGAAACGAGGAGGATCTCGCTGGGTGTCAAAAACCCAAGAAGTACCGTTCACCTGGAAACTTCTCTGCCCTGCGCCAAGGAGACATTCGTTCACCTGTGTACTTCATCGGTGGGAATCATGAGCCCTATGTAGCCCTCGATGCGTTGCCTGAGCCCTTTCCTACCTCCTGGGGAGGTGACCTCTCGGTCTATTATCTTGGCAGAGCAGGAGCCCGAATACTTGAGAACAGGCTGAAGGTAGCCTGGCTCTCTGGCATCTCATCCCCAAATGCAGATCCCATCCGACGCTCTGAGTCGCCTAAGACTCGAACCTACTTCTTGGATACCGAGGTAGCCACGACAATCCGTGAAGCTTGTGACCTCGGTGATATCGATGTCCTCCTAACCCATGACTGGCCAAGTGAACTCCGCTGTGGTCGTGGCAACGACGCAACCACAGAGATCATGTACGCCATTCGCCCAACACTACACCTATGTGGCCACCAGCACACTGCACTCGAAGGCACCATCGGCACCACCGTTACCCATGCGTTGAACGCAGTACCACCAGCGACAACCAAGCAGGGTCGTGAACGCTTTGGATGGTGGAGGATCTATGAGCGTGATGAGTTAGGTGGGATTCGGTGTCTTGAGGTGGGGAGATGAGGGTGTTATCCCAGAACTAACAGGCCCGGGTCACATACGGGCACCTCAGGAATTCCAACCGCGATCGGGTAAGCCTGATCTTTACCAGCAGTTCATATGGATGAATCACAACCTCAACGACTCCAGACATTGCGAAGGCCCAGCATCTGCTTAACGAGAGAGGTGGCGCGCACGGTTCTGAACTCCTTTTGGATGCGTTGCTAACACCAAATTTTGAGCTCAGAGCCCGTGCGCGTTTCTCATGCAGCCATTTGCGTCCCAAATAACCGAACTGAACTGGGACTATGGGCCCTCCATGTGTGTCCGGGCATCCACATGAGTGTCAATAGAGCCCTTTAATATGGCTTTGTGGAGTGTCAAGTCCGCTACACTACAGGGTAACAGACATCATCGCCCCAGGAAAGTTAACTGTTTGCTACGCACTATCCAATGACTTGCGTGTGCGTAGCGCGGGAAATAATCCTGACACAAATACGCGGTTAATACTCTGCGCAAACAGTTCCCCAGAGTGTGTAATTCGTGCCAAAATTGTACTTCCAAAAGCGGGATGACCAAGTGTTCGAGGCGTCAACATTGAATGCCACAAACGCCTCTTTGCCATACGACAGCGCGACATTAGGAGTCTCCAGTCCCGCATTTCCTGGACAGCCACCGCCGCCGCTTTCCACATGGCCTGTGATGCTACCAGAGCCGAGGTATGTATAGGACGCCGTGATCGTGGAGTCATCGGCAGAAATACAGTCGTCCCCTGGGCCGGTCACTTCTGCACAAGTTGAGGGGTCTGTAGCCGCGATGGTAGGAGAAGTTGGCTGGATCGCAGATTGCTGGCCCGAGTGCGGTTGACCTGGCAATGTAGTGAGTGGATCTGAGGTCGAAGCGGGTGCTATGACACCTGCTATCGCAGTCTGTGTTACACCAGCTGGGGCACCATACACCGGAACGTCCGGAATCAGCGAATACTGGACAAGATGTCGGCCCTGTGCACTGAGAGCACTAGCAAGAGGCAACGACTTGGCCCAACTAGCGTCAGCCTTGGACCAATCCGCCCATTCCTGCAACGAAGAGCCAGCGGAAGGCATGCTGGGCACCGAAGCGGTCACACTCGCGGGCAAGGCAGCGTTGGAAAGTGCACTAGACGATGCCACCCCTGATTGCGGTGTAAGCGGTGCGCTTGAAGCAGTCAATACCATCCCCGCGCTGAGACTGCTGAGGGCGGCAGCACCAACGATCAGGGATCCTGATTTGATCAAAGTTCCGAATTTCATAATCCTCCTATTGGATCACAGCACCAGAGTTATCGTCTGCTGCATTTCAGGAGTCTAATACATCACGGCGACAATTGCACGGCATCTTGGGATGTTCCTGCAAGATTAGCATCTAGCAGGAGGTTTGGCAGAGTGCTTATGGGAGTGTTGGTTCAAAACAGGACGTTGTATTCGGGTGAGCAGATGATTTGCTCCCGGTAAGAGTCCTAGTATCCCTAGTCATACGTTTGCTCTAATTCAGGAATTTTCAATATTTTGTCCGTGTTTACCCCATTGTACACCTACTCTCTTGGAGGAAGAGGCAATGACAATGGCCAAGCACAT
>Ga0080006_1181933_pt1 | contig 10920 bp, 10 predicted proteins | sample RS3BMetagenome_FD_69209 | JGI IMG/M metagenome (GOLD analysis project Ga0080006, IMG submission 69209) | Ferric oxide microbial mat and aquatic microbial communities from Rainbow Spring, Yellowstone National Park, USA - RS3B (SPADES... ... | reverse complement strand
CCGCCCATGCCCACGTAAAGTCAAGAACTCTGATTCCCTCGAGCGGCCGATGTTCCATAGCCAAGCCTCCGAGCTTAGTACTCAATCAACCACCATCAAGCCCACCTAACGACACTAATCATTCCGAGACGTGATAAGTCGATGGCTATACGATCCCCATGTTTCTTAGAGTTTCGAACTCCGACGCAGAGATTTTCAGCTCGCCGCGCAGCACTTCCTCGGTATGCTCCCCCAACCGTGGGGCAGGTCGCTTAAGAGCCCAGGTCGTTCGTTCATACTGTGACGGGCGGCCGGGCAGCTTTATTCTGCCCAACCCCGGCTGGTCGACTTCTACGAAGTAGCCACGCTCTCTGAGCTGGTCGCTCTCGAGCAGCTGCCCCATCGTATGCACCGGAGCCATGGGGATCTTTCGCTTCTGAGCTTCGTTATATAAATCCGCCACTTTCCATCGAGCGAACCAGTCAGTCATCAGCGCTTTAAGAGCGTCCAGGTTCTCTCCACGCGCGACGCGATCTTTGAATAGAGGGTCCCGCGCCCATTGCGGATTACCCATGAATTCCACCAAGCGTTCCCACTGGTCTTCTTCAATGCAGACTAGAAAAATTTTCCCGTCGGAGCATTCGGCGATAAACCAGGGCCCCACCGCTCGACGACCCAATCGCGAAGTTTCGCGCCCGGCGTAACTATAGTGCATTAGGTTCATCTCGAGCATCGACGCGACGCACTCTTGTTCTGATACGTCGATGCACCGACCTCTGCCGGTTCTCTTGCGGTCCCAACAAGCGGCGAGCGCCACAGTGGCGGCCTGGAGACCAGCCTGGAGGTCGCATTGATGGCCGAACGCCTTCAACGGTGGAAGCTCCGGACTAGAAGAAGCGCCAGGCGATAAGAACGCCCATCCCCCGGCATTCGACGCGATTAGCTCGCTGCCACGCCAGTTGGCTCGCGGCCCGCTTTCACCAAACATGGAGATGGACGTAAGTATGAGGCGCGGATAAGCGTCTCTCAGAACAGAAGTCAGCAGGCCGTACCGCTCGCGGTCCGGAAAGGGTACGTTATGTATCAACATATCGGCGCTTTCCAGAAGCCGACCGAGCAACTTACGCCCGGCGGGCCGTTTTAAGTCCAAGACGACACTGCGCTTATTGGTGTTCAAGTAAACGAACAAGCCGCTTTTTTCCGGGTCTCGCTCGTCATCCGGAAAGGGTCCCCATCCGCGAGTTAAGTCTCCACCCGACGGCTCAACCTTGATGACATTCGCCCCAATGTCCGCCAGCAGCTTGCCCGCGTAGGCTGCTGACACTCCCCATCCGCATTCGATCACTTTGATTCGGCCGAATGACTTTTCCTCGTTGGTTATACTCATCGCTTGAACACCACCGATTTTAACCGATGACAGTCTCACCGAAACGAGAGCCAACCCAGGGCAGCCTCGTATCCTTGTTCCGGTTAGCGCGGTATCACCAGGTGCTGGAATAACGCCGGTGTCCCCGTTTCACCGAGCCCGCAGCCCCACCTCGATAGTGATCTACAAGAACAGAGGCGGACGTCTTTGCACTTGCGCGGCGCCTTACGAGCGGCGCGTTTTCTCTTCCATCTCCCGCAAAGCCCGGCGCATGATCTTACCTGTTACTGTCACCGGGAATTCATCAATAAACGCGATTTCGCGCGGACATTCATGAGCGGCCAAAGCTTTTTTCACGTGTTTCTTGATCTCCTCAATCAGCTCACGCGAAGGAGCAACTCCCGGCAGCAGTTTGACGAACGCCTTTACGGCTTGGCCCCGCTGCTGGTCCGGGACACCGATGACGGCGCAGGACGCAACGGCTCGATGTTCCATGATTTTGGCCTCGATTTCAGCCGGACCAATCCGGTAACCGGAGCTCTTAATCACGTCGTCCGAGCGGCCGTGGAAAAAGACGTAGCCTCGATCGTCCATGTGCCCAAGGTCGCCGGTGAGGCACCAACCGTTAACAAACTTCCGCCGCGTAGCTTCCGGGTTATTCCAGTATTCTTTCATGACGACCGGGCTTGTCAGCCTTATCGCTATCTGCCCGGTCTCTCCGTTCTTTCGCGGCGCGCCTTCGTCATCGACAATTGCTACTTCATGGCCCGGATAGGGTTTGCCCACCGCCTCAGGATCGGCCTTTTCGAGCGCGGAGCAGTTGCCGATGAAGTAGTTCGCCTCGGTCTGCCCGAAGGCCTGGTTGAATTCGCAACCGAGTTCTTCAGTCACCCATCGCTCAAGCTCGGGACTTACCGGCTCTGCGCCGCTCGCGACACAGCGAAGCTTCAGGCGACGGTATTGCTCTCGAGGCTTCTGTACCTCCCTCATCCGCTTCAGCGCCGTGGGAGGCCAAAGCCCCACCGATGCTCCGTATTTTTCGAGCAGCCGAAAGGTAACGTCCGGGTCGAAGCGGCTGTCGGAACGATATGCAAGGACCGGGACGCCGTAGGGCCAAATCCCCAGGAGACCGTCCAAAAGCCCGCCGGCCCATGCCCAATCCGCCGGGCCGTAATATAGATCGCTTTCACGCAGAAAATTATACGAGTAGTCGATGCCATTATGGCCGAGCACGTAGCGAGCTAGGTGAAGCACGCCCTTGGGGTTGCCCGTCGTGCCGGACGTGTACATCAGCAAGATCGGATCTTCACTACTCTTCTTCTCCATGGTGAAATCCGCCGAGCCCTGTGACACTAGATCTTCGAACATGGGCATCCCAGGGACTTTGCCGCCCGCAACGATTATATGCGCGAGATTCGGCGTGTCCTTGCGAATGCTTTCAACCTTCTCAACGTTGTCGGCCTCGACCACAATGGCGCGCGCGCCGCTATCATTCAGCCGGTAACGTATCGCGTCAGGCCCGAAAAGCTTGGATATCGGCAGGCCGATAACACCCAAGCGATAAAATGCCATGTGGGCAATCGCGGTCTCGGGCCGCTGAGGAAGATGCACCGCCACGATATCGCCACGACCTATCCCCAGTCCGCGAAGGGCGTTAGCGAAACGTCGGCTTAAGGTGGACAACTCCCCGAACGTATAGCGCGCGCTATGGCCATTTTCCTCTTCGTAGTAGAGCGCCACGCGGTCGCGTAGTTCAACATGACGGTCGAGGCAGTCAACTGTCACATTGTAGTCGGATGGAATAATCCAGCGATGGCGCTCTTGCGCCTGCTTAAAGCTCTTCGCGTCCTTTACGGTTTGCTCTTTCAGCCCGACCATTCGACAACCTCGCGAGTTTCATGTTTCAGCTAAAAACGGCTCAATTGCCGGCCGCTGCGGGTCTGTGACAACGCGCGCCTAAAGCGGCGCCGCGACGGTTAACCTGCCACGCGACACAGTGATAAAGATCTTTCTTCCCAGTCCCCACACGCAGCATCGACTCCGGAATCTGAAAGCGCCCGAACGAATGCGAACCCCCGCCGTTCGACGCCTGGTGGCCAGAAATCGTTTACGTCGACGACAAACGTGCAGCTAATGTCGGCAGAGAACTTAAGGCACCATACGACCGGCCGTGCTCAAAACCCGGCGACGATTACCCTGAAAAATCTTCGTCGGTAAAGCCCGCCTCAACGACCCCCTGCGTGCCCTGCTCCCGAAAGGCCCTACGCTGCCTGACGGACACAACCGGTCGCCGCGCTCTCCCGGTTTGCGCGCGTTCAACCCTTCTCGAGACCGGCTCCACGTGCCTCGTACCCCGTCTTTAAAGGTCAAGCCTCTGCTAGCATGCCGAACGACTCGACCGCCAAACGCATTGTACTCGGAATTATCAGAAGCCCGACCAGAATCGCTACTACCGCGTCCGCACGCATCAATCCGGGTAGTGTACGCGACCAATCCGCCCAGGATAACGGCGGCGAAGCTCAATAAATTTACCAGCACCTAGAGATAGGCTCCGCAGACGTTCAAGCTCCGCTTGGCAGCCGGCTGCAACATCATCAGCCCGGCTACGTTTATTATCAGTCTGCCACCCGCGATTACGAGCACCGAAAGACCTTGGATTACGACCCGATACATCAAGCACCGCACACCCTCGGCTAAAATATACAAGGCGGTTCCTAAAACGATGACACAATTCACTAATGCGGCGAACGCGCTAGCGCGACTACGGTCTTCAACAAACGCGTTATGGGGAGAAGTAACGAACCAGCAAGCCACGAGCGCCACAAAGAGGCCGAAGACGTCGGTCAACATGCGCAGGGCATTCGCCACCAGGGCCAGGCTGCCCATCAACCAGCCACCGATAGCCTCAACCAACATGTAGCTCGCCGTCATCGTCAATACGATTGAAAGCTGGCCTCGCTGCGATGCAGCGAAATAAATGTTGCCTCAATGGACTTCTAAGTATCCGCAGAGCGCGCTGGCGAAACGCGAATACCCTGTAGGATGGCGTCGCAGAATTCATCCGCGATTTCCTCAGGCGTTTTGCTACCGTGGGGCCTAATCCAAACGTATGAATAGTTGAACATACCTAAGAGCCCCTTGACTAACAAAGGGTCAGGCTTCCGAAACTGTCCTTGAGCGTAGCCGGCCTCGAGTATCTCGCGAAAGACCGCTTCGAAAGTCTCGCGCAGCCTCAGGACTTCATTAAGGCGCTGGCGCGACAGGCCATGGAACTCGCGAAAGAAGACCGTCCATTCGGCCAGATCATCGGCTATGCCACGCATCAGGTTGCGCCCGAAAAGGCGCAGCTTCTCGTCCGGGGGAGCATCGAGAGAGCGAAGAGCCACTGCCTTATCGGCTAAGCTTCTTGCAGGCTCCCATAGAATATCCCAAAGCAGTCGCTCTTTGCCCTTTATGTGGTAGTACAGTGCTCCTCGGCCAAGCCTGACCGCGGAGGAGAGCTGACGGACGCTCGTGGCGTGGTAACCCCTGCGAGCGAAAAGCTCGGCGGCGGCCTTGAGAACGCGTTTGCGCGTGTTCAGCCCGTTGTTCCCACTCTCCGTTCCCTTTTTGCGCCGCTTCGGATAAGCGCTTTTCTTTGCCCGGGGTTGCCGCGAGCCACGCCCTGCTTTCATCCGCACCGCTTTCAACTCCCTGTGAACACCGGCCGTCGCTTGTCGGCAAAGGCTTCGAGCCCCTCAGCCATGTCACGCGAGTGCATATGCGCCTCGCTCGCCAGGGTCTCAAGGCGGACCGCTGTTTCCACCGGCTGGGCCAACCCATCCTCGACGAGTTGTTTTACCCGGCGCAGACTCAACGGACTTTTGTCAGCAAGCACCTCTACCAGATGCTCGACGGCTTCGACGAGTTTCTCGTCGTCCACCACTTCGTTTACCAAGCCCCACTCCTCGAGCTTTTCTGACGGCAAGAAGGCGCCGGTATACAGCAAATACCTCGCTCGGGTCACCCCAATCTTGCGCGGTAAACGGACGCTACTCCCACCGCCGGGTATCAAGCCATAGTTGGCATGCGCGTCTCCCATCTTGGCGCTTTTCGCCGCCAGCACCAAATCACAGCACAGAACCAGCTCAAGACCGCCCGCGAGCGCATATCCGTTCACCGCCGCGACCACCGGCTTAGGGAATGTCTCAACGCGCCGGAAGGTAGCCGTGACGCTGTTCAAAAACTTTAGATGGAGGTCAGCCGCATTGCGAGAGCCGCGGATAAGTTTCAGATCGGCACCAGCGCAAAATGCCCGCCCGGCCCCGGTAACGACCAGCACTCGCACGGCGTCGTCCGCGTTCGCCCGATCCAGCGCTTCCCCCAGCTCCTTAACCATGGTAGGCGTCAGAGAATTCATGGCTTGAGGCCGATTTAGCGTAATCCAGGCGGCCGAACCTTTAACCTGGTACAAAACCTCGTTCATCGGCAGCTCACCTCCGTTCACAGGCGTCGTTGGTCGATAATTGTCGGCTGATTCTCGAGTCCGTCGTCCCTGACTATTTCTACAGTATCGGGCCGTAACCGGCACAGCGCGGCAAAGGCCTTACTCGCATCGCTCGCGACGCTCTCGGGGTTCGCTTCAGACTGCGGACTGATACGCAGCCGGATCTCATCTCGATGGCCGACCCGAGTCACCACGGCCTGCGCTCGGGCAAGCCCCGGCACGCTTCGAACCAGCTCTTCGATATTGCGAGGGTAAAGGAAGATCTCCCTCGCCTTCACGGCGTCTCCTACTCGAGCAACGAGCGGCGACAGCTTCGGTGCGGACTCGCCGCACGGGCAGCTAGGGCGCAGCGTGGCCACGTCGCCCGTACCGAATCGCACCAAGGGATAAGCCTCATTCAAGGCCGTGACCACGATCTCACCGGGCTCCCCGTCCGGCAGCGGTTGCCCGCCGTATGGATCGCAGATCTGAACAATTCTCGTCGGGAGTACATGGTAGCCGGGCTCGTATCCGCACTCCCAACCAATCATTCCAAGATCAGCGCTGCCGTATGCGGAAAAGCTGCGCAAAGAGAATCGTTCTTCCAATTGCCGGCGTCTTGAATACCAGTCGCCGGGCTCGCCGCCGAGAAAAGCCGCCCTAACCTTCCAATCCGCGGGAAGCTTGTATCCCATCTCGGCCAGCTTCTCGGTCAGCGTGACGAAAAAAGCCGTGCTGGCCACCACTACCGTAACCCCAAGCTCGATTATCACTTGGGCCTGAAGGTCGGTGTTTCCCACTCCCGCCGGAATCACCGTCGCGCCCAATTCGGTGAGAGCCTCGTCGAAGGCTATCCCTGCGGGCACCAGATGGTAGGACCATGTATTCAGCACGACATCCTTGGGCCCGACCCCCACCGCTTGAAACGCCTGCTTGAAGCCCAACCCTAGATCCTCATCACCCTGGGGGTCGTATATCGGTCCAGGGGAAACGAAAATATGACGAAGTTTCTCGATCGGCACGGCGCAGAAGCCACCGAAAGGCGGGTTGCTTCGCTGCATTTCGAGCAGCCTTTCCTTTTTCGTAACCGGCAGCCTGGCCAAGTCTTTGGGCTCTTTGATCTCTTCGGGCGCTATGCCGGCCTGATCGAGAAGCCGCTTCACGGCCGGAGCGTTATTGTAGGCGCGCTGGATAAATCCACCAAGTTCGACGACGTTTGCCCTCACCCTTAGGCCTCCGGCTTGCACTTTCCGACGTTACATCGACATGGAGTAGCCGCCATTGACCGGAAAGGTTTGTCCGGTGATCCAACTAGCGGCGTCCGAAGCGAGGAACAGCACCATGTTGGCTGCGTCCTCAGGCTCCCCAAGTCGCTTGATTTGGTAATGGCGCAGAATCTTTTGGACCACAGCCTTGTCTTGGAGGTAATGCTCGGTAGCCGGCGTCCTCATTGTAGCTAGGGCGACGCAATTGACTGTCACGCCATGCCGGCCAACGGCCTTGGCAAGCGCCCTCGAAAAGCCCGCGGCGCCGGCCTTGGCGCCGGAATAAGCGATCAGGTTAGGCTCTCCGACGCGACCCGCGTCCGAGATAACGGTCACGACGCGGCCGTACCCACGACCCACCATCCCGCCTACAACGGCGTGCGTGACGTTCAAGACACCCGTGAAGTTCGGTCGAATCCAAGTCGCCCAGTCTTCGGGCGACGTTTCCCAGAACGGAGCGGTGTCGGTGATCGAAGCGGCCGGTCCAGCGTTACCGGCGTTATTCACCAAGATCTCGATCGGCCCCAAGGACTCTTGCAACTGCAGGACCCAGCGATGGACGAGATCAAAGTCCGCAACGTCGCAGGCCATGGCCGCCGCCTTCACTCCGACCCCACGGACCGCGTCGGCAACCTCCTCAGCTCGTTCCCTGAAAAAGTCGTTAACGATCACCGCACCGGCGTTATGCTCGGCGAAATGGAGAGCGATTCGGCGCCCCACTCCCTGTCCTGCGCCGGTAACCATCGCCACTCGACCGTGCAGGTCGAGGACATCTTTCGCACCATCGTTCACCATGCTGTCCAACCTCCGTCGACCAGGATTGTCTGTCCGGTCTGAAAGCTAGAGGCGTCGGAGGCCAGATAGACCACCGCTCCCACAAATTCCTCGGGTTTAGCCCAGCGCCGCATCGGAGTGCGGCTCGTAACGTAATCATTCAATTCGCGGTTATCCTGCAGCTCGCCCGTGAGTTCGGTGCGGACGTACCCCGGCGCCACGGCGTTAACGCGAATTCCGTAGCGCGCCCATTCGACCGCCAAAGTGCGGGTGAGTTGGCGCAGCCCGCCCTTGGAAGCGCAGTAGATCGAGGCTTTGGGTCCGGCGACCTCTTCGGTGATCGAGCTGATATTGATAATGCTGCCGCTTCGTGCAGTCTTCATTTCTCGCGCAACACGCGTCGTCAGGAAGAATGTCCCCCGCAAATTGGTGCGCATCACTGCATCCCATTCTTCGGAAGTGACTTCCTCTGCGGGCTTGAGGGGGGCGCTCGCCGCAGCGTTGTTGACGAGCACGTCGATTCGGCTGTAAGCGGATAAGACCTCCTTGGCGATCCTGTCGATTTGCTGGAGGTCGCTGATATCAGCGTTCACCGCCAACGCGCGACCACCCATCGCCGATATCTTCTCAACTGTGGCGTCAAGCGGGGGCCGAGTCCGGCCGACCACGGCGACAGCCGCGCCGCTTGCCGCCAAACCAAGAGCTAGCGCTTGGCCGAGACCCCGTCCGCCGCCCGTGACGATGGCCACCTTGCCCTTTAGAGAAAAGGACCAATCGACACGCTCAGCCATTGCGCCCTTTTCCCTCCTTGGTTATGTCAAGGAATTTGGCGAGCTTGTGCGGCACCGGGCGGGGAAGCTTATCCTCGGAAACCCATTCAATGTCGCATTCAACGCCAAGGTTCTTGCGGATATCCCGCTGCAAGCGGCAACGCAACTCCTGCGGGTCGCGCGTGTACCGTTCGTTATAGGCAACCATCAGCCTGAGCACGTCCATCTGGTCGGCGTATTTGACCATGCAAAAGCGGGCTAGAGCGGTCTCGGAATGACGCTGCAGAATCAATTCGACATCCCATGGGATCAGTGTCTTGCCCTTCACCCTCAAACGCCAACCAGCGCGGCCGACTACGCCGCCGAACGGATGCGTGTATCCGGCGGAGCATCCCTCGCCTTGCAGCCAACCGAGGTCCTCGGTCCCGAATCTTATGTACGGCAAGCCGTCGACCAAGAGGTTCGTCGCCACCATCTCTCCGCGTTCATCCGGCCCGCAGGGTTCGCCCGTATCCGGATCAACCAGCTCGAGGTATCCGATATCCGTCCATACGTGGGCTCCCGGATGAGCGCACTCGCCTTCAAACAACCAGGCATACGATTCGCCCGGGCCGGCGCCCTGCTTGATGGTGACGCCCGCCCAGTTGGCGCGGGCATTTTCCATATTCTGGGGCGTAATTGCCTCACCCATCGGAGTGATTATCTTAAAGCAGTTGAGAATTTTTCCCGGCTCGAAACCCTGCGATCTCAACGCTTCCGGTATCAGAGACATCATCTCCGTAGTCACGCACGGCATGACCTCGGGCTTGAGGACACGTATCCATTTCGCGACTCGCGGGGCGAACGGGGCAGCCGCGAAATCGTAGATCACCGGCTTTAACTTTAGCCGCCGGCACACGCCGAACAGAGGAACGAACACCCAGTGCCAGTTGATATTCAGCGTCAGCGCCATCATGCCCGGCCGATAGCCGGCGCTCCAATACGACCGGCACAAGTACTCCGTGGCGACCCTCATGTCATTCAAGGTGTACGCACCCATGGTGGGCAATCCGGTGGTGCCCGATGAACTCCAGATATGGGCCAGCCTGTCGAAAGGAACGCAGCGCAAACCCGAAAATGGATCGCCCGATTCCTCTTGATACTGCCTTAGATCTTCCTTGCGAAAGATCGGCACCTTCTCGCTGAATTCCTCGAGCGATCGGATTTTGTCGACTTTGACATGGAACCGATCATAAAGCCGGCGGTAAAAGGGCGACGAGTGATAGGCGTACTGAAGTTGAAATTGAACCCGCTCGAGTTGAAGCCTGCGCAGATCCCGTTCGGGCATCGCTTGCATGGTGGGATTCCACATGTTCAGCATGCCTTTAGTCGGCCTCCCAACGAATCCGCGCGTGACTCCGACCGCAAGCACAGGCGTCAAAATCGAGCTTCGCACGAACTTCTGTCTGGAAGCGCAAAAGGGGGGCGGCGCCGGGTGTTAGCGAAGTCGCGGTTAGGTAGCCTCCGCTAGCGGGGTCACATCGGCGTCCCGCCTCATCGGTACACTCGACATAGAAGAGATCCTCCCAGAAGTGCAGCCCGCGTCCGACTCCGCAACCCATCGCCGTAAAGCCGCTCTCCGCGCAATCCAGCATGAAAAAGATCGGCGCTTCCCAGGCGCGCTGCAGATCGGCGAGCTTGAGCGCTTCGGCCAAGCTCCTTTCCCGTATGACGATAAACTTATAGCCAAGCGACGAAGGCGTTTGCCCTTGTTTGCTTAAAAGTTCCTCCATGGCCCGCAGATGCTCGAGATTCGCGATGACTCCCTTGGGATGCAGTAATCTGGCCGTGGCAACCGTGCGCCACGCCTCGCCCGCAACAATCTCCATCCCAACGACGTGAACGCCAAGGTAGTCGGCAACGGACGCAGCCGCATAAACACCAGTGCCGCCGAGTCCTCCGGCGTACAGAGCCACCATGGGTTCGTGTCCCCACGCCAGCACCTGCACTATGTCCCCGTTGCGCAGGCCCAACATGCAGAAAAAACGCACGAGTGACTCGACCTGCTCGGCGCGGTCATTGGAATTGAGCAGACCGAAAACCGGCGGTGCGTCGAGGTTAGGAGAAGCCGGGACTAAGATCGATTCCAGCTCTTCCACATCGACCAGCAAACGCCCCCCGGTCGGGTCTCCCGTCGTTTCGACCGTCCGAACCAGATCAGCGTGGGTCGTAACCGGCAGGCGATCGAGCTCCTCCAAACTCATCGGCTGCCAAACCCCAAGCCCGCGGGCCCAGGACCTTTTGGCAAAGGACACGAAGCCG
>Ga0080006_1134830_pt1 | contig 10920 bp, 10 predicted proteins | sample RS3BMetagenome_FD_69209 | JGI IMG/M metagenome (GOLD analysis project Ga0080006, IMG submission 69209) | Ferric oxide microbial mat and aquatic microbial communities from Rainbow Spring, Yellowstone National Park, USA - RS3B (SPADES... ... | reverse complement strand
GAAGAGTCAGATTCTGGATGTCGAAGTAGAGGTGGAAGATAACTTCTACCTGTCAGGCAAGAAAAGGCTGATCCTGACCTCTCGACCAAATCGAAGAAGTTTCAAACCCACACAAGCCTGACTTGAACTCAGAGGCTTCACAAGAACTATGTAGTATAGAAATATGTTTACTTAAAACATTATCGAATCCCGACCGGTACATAATATCTTCAGGTCGTAGGTTGATGCTTGCCTGAAACCACAAGACTTTTAAACATAGTCAGTATAACTGATTGTCAGGTGAACTGATGAATATGAACGAAGGTTATATAACAGGTCCAGATTTTGTGGCTCTACAGGTTAATGACCTCGAAGCCTCAAGAAAATTCTGGACAGAAATTGTAGGCCTAAAGCAATTACCGAATGCACCTCCAGGTGCGGTCCTGTTCGACACAAAACCGATACAGTTTGCCATTAGAACTCCCCTGGTAGATCTCAAGGCGGTAAATCATCTGGGATGGGGGGTTGCTTTATGGATGCATGCAGATAACGTGGAAGCGCTATACAATAACCTTGCAAATAAGAAGGTGGTAATACTTAGGAAACTTGAAGCAGGGGCTTTCGGTAAACAGTTTACTTTTTCTGACATAGATGGGTATGCCATTACAGTGCATGGAGAAAAATGACTATAATTGATGAAAAACGAAAAATGACCTTAAACTCATCATTCGGTTTCATGCTGGCTAAAGCGGCACAAAGGATTGCTGATATTGCTCAAGAGAGCTTAAACCCACTTAAGCTCAATACTCGTCAGGTAGGTCTCCTCATGACGATAAAGGAATACCAACCCGTCACTCAAATAATGATCAGTAAGCTTCTTCGAATAGATAGAACTACAATGGTAACCCTGATAGACGATTTGGAAAACCGCGGTCTTGTGGTACGAACGGAATCTCCACAAGATAGGCGCGTAAACAACTTGACTTTGACCTTAAGAGGAAATGAGATTTTGGATCTGGCTTGGAAAAAGATATTGGAGAGTGAGGAGAAAGCGCTTCTTAGTCTTTCCACTTCCGAAAAGCAAAGACTGATCAAAATTCTAGAAAAGATGACCGGATATCGGAGATCGCAATGAACAGGATAGAAAAAACAGGAAAAGAGACGATAGTTTCCATAGATGTTGTTGAGCCATACGATTTTGAGCTCTCTCTTAGGGCATACAGATCTTTTCTGCCAAAGGGTGAAGCTCAGGACAAAACCTTTCATATTGCTGTTAAAAGTGATAATACACCTATTATGATCACAATCAGCAAAGATCAAGCGTCACGGAATAACATTACAGCATCTGCAGACCAAGAGGTTGAAGACGTTTTTCTGAACAAAACCGCTAATTGGGTATTATCCACTGAACTCGACCTTTCTCCCTTTTATAGGCTAATACACAATGATGAAAAGCTCGATTCAATCATTAAGCCACTGCATGGTCTGAAACCATTCCGCCCAGTTTCATTGTTCGAAATGGCTGTTGTTGCGATAAGTGAGCAGCAGATATCTCTGTCTGCAGCGTTTTGTATACGGTCTAGGATTGTTGTACGTTTTGGAACCCCCCTGAAAGATGAATGGATATTCCCTGATCCAATCAGACTGGCAAATGCGCAAATTGAAGATCTCAGATCATGTGGCCTCTCAAAACAGAAAGCCCAGTACATCCATGAACTCGGTAGTATCGCAAGGGGAGAACTGGATCTAGATGACTTAAAGAGAATGAACGATGATCAGGCTAGGGAAACCATAATGAGCTGGCTGGGTTTTGGTAAATGGTCAGCAGATATATTCTTGTGCGTGGCCTAGCCAGACAAGACTGTGTTCCCATTGATGATCTCGCTGTGCGCAGTGTGATCGGTAAATATCTTGGAAACGGCTCGCGTGTTTCTTCTTCAGTTGTAGAAGATCTGTTGAAACCTTACAAACCATACAGAGGCATTCTGTCTTTTTACTTGCTGTCTTATGAGCGATTGGGTTCTTCTTTATTCCCTTAAAACATTAATTAAATACCGACCGATATATTCACGTATGTTTGTTAGGAGCCTTCATAGATTTCCCCGTTGTACATCCAAGTCCGGGAAGCTAATCTAACTTCTTTTCACGAATCTGTCAAACCCAATTTGATTTCCGTGTCCTTGAACAAGCTGGTCTCTCAACCGCTCATACTCAAACATCGATGGTGTGATTAGAGCTGGGCGCAGACTCCTCACGAAATGTGGACAGATTTTCGAAACTTGATCATCAATGCGAACTTGAACCTCAGTCTCAGATTAGCGGCTGCGGGCTACATTTATTCTGTCTAGAACAGGGTTTCTCCGCTTTTTATGCTGCCGGGCGGATTTCTCTATTTACCGGAGGGACCCGTTGGCGAAGTCGGAATGGCTTGAAAGGTACTCAGAACGGATGCCGGCGGTCTTCGTCTCCTTCGAATACACGTTGGCCCTGTACCACGCCGGCCCATTCTGGTTCACATATATGGCTTACACCGACCCCATGGCGGTGCTCTCGATTGCCCCCTAGTTCGTGTCGGTCGTAAATGTCGCCTTCTTGGGCGAAGCCATACAAGCCCTCCTGAGCGGGCTCAAGATTTTGGATGAGATAAAGACTTAACGTCCTCCTACGAATGAGTCCGGGGAGCAGGCAGGCAGAACTCAGGCCCCCGTGAAAATCATACGTCTTTCGTCTAGAGATCCGCTCGGTTTCCCGATCTCTCCGCGTTCATGATCGCAGTCGGCTTGACCTTATACTCCATGAGCTATACGATAGTCCCCGGCAACGAAGTTCATCGGCTACCGCGAGCAAGAGAACTCTTGCACCATCCAATGGGTGTCATTTTGTGTCGATGGCAAGGTGCTCTTTAATACGGTCGTTAGCATTTGGGAGCTTCACAGGAACTGGCACATTTTGTAAGCCTGTAGCATCATAGCTGACAAGCAACCACTGCCCTTTGGTGAAGCCAAGTGTGCGGTTCAACATGTCTTCGCTAGCCCCGAATGCCTGTGCCATGACATCTCTATCATACTTACGTGGCAGCTTTGATACGAAGTACGTGTGAGGCTGACCAAGTATCTTCGTATTAAGGTAAGCAACTCTCTGTGTCGCAATCGCCAACCCCATCCCGAACTTTCGACCTCGTCTTGCTAGGGTTTCCGCAGCAGAGATAGATGCAGCAAAACTTTCATCGCCACCTTCACTTGGGATGAATTCATCGGCCTCGTCGTATACAAAAAGCACCAGAGGGCGTGTCAAACCTTCGCGCCTCCGCCTTGAAAATACCTTGTTAATCAGCCGAGCAGATGCCATCCTTAGTTCGTCATCACGATCTGACTGAACTACGAACAGAGAAGGCTTACCGTCGTCGGTGCAAAGCATGTCTACCAGATGGTTTTCCTCGATTCTTGCTCGATCAGGCGGGCGCGACTCGGAAGGGAGAGTGCTCTGCAAAGTAGCCTTCATAACAGAGACCACGTTTTTCGCTGCAGGACTCAGGGGCACCATCCTTGGTGTTTCAGTCCCATAGATCCCGTGTTGGACATCAGTAGAGGGAAATTGTGATTGTGTGATATAACCGTTCAGTTCCATTATCAAGTTGTTGATTCCATCGATCGTCATTTTGTCCGTCTGTGTCACTCGGTCAATCCACGCCAAAATGAACTGGCGTGCTGCTCCTAGGTTCCCTTTTACTGAGTCATACAGGGATTGCCGCAGCTCTATAGGGCTGGGGAGCTGGATATCTAGGATCTTTAGCTTCCCCAGCTCCAAAATGCTCTTAAAACACTTTTCGAACGAGCCACGCGCTGGGTTGAGTTCAGCCGGAAGAAGGGCTACTCTTGAGATAGCTTTGGCCGCTAAGTCCACACCACTTCCTGACTGCAGATAGTCAATTGTTGACCGGCCACCTGGAACCGACTCCTGGTCCAATATTACCATAAATGCCGTGTCATACTTGTGAAGCAAGTCTGAGAGCAATACATGGTACTCGGACATCATGTCAAATAGTACCACTTTGACTGTCTGGCTTGTCAGCTCCATCATCCTGGCGACAAGCGTGCTAACGAGGTTCGACTTTCCTGCGCCAGTGAATGCAAAGATTCCGAAGTGTGTCTTCAACAGGTCTTCGACTTTGACCAGAACACTAACCCGAGGGTTTAGAACAAGCTGCCCGGGTATGACCACAGGGACTGAAGTTTCTTTTATTCCCCTGTTGACGACCTGCTCCATAAGTTCATCAGTCAGGAGATGTGCTTCTTCTCCAACCATAGGGAGGCTTTGGTCGTCTTCAATAGCCGGGTCACCTCTAGGCTGGAACCTCAGCTGAATGCCAGTCGGTATAGCAGTACACTTTATCTTTGTGGTCTCCTCCTCAGGTTCCTCTTGCTCCCAGTCCTGTCTCGCACTCTTGGCAGCTTCTTCGACAAACCCAGGGTATGCCCGCTCGATATCAGAAGCAGAGGTACCTAGCGCATAGTGAATCGGAAGGACGGAAGACAGCTCTAGGATACTGAAGACTTCCGATCCCGCTTCTGAGATAAAACTCCTAACAGCTACGAAATCTCCCTCTCTAATCTTGCTGACAAAGCTCCTCGCATACTGGAACCACACAAAGTAGGTCAAGCCTTCTCTGTTTCGGTCAACCGCCACAAGTGTACCTCTAGGCTCATCCTTGAACCAGGTCAACTTCTTCCCCTCATATAGCTATCTCTTATTGCTCGAAAAGTTTTGCCAAGGGGCCTTGACCTCTCTGCCATCTTACTTGATTCGAGCAAAGCGGTAATACGCTTCTCCATAGACTTCGCACCCCAGTCGGCTTTATGAAGTGGATCCGGGTACCCTAGGGCCTCTGGAAAATGGTTCCTCACCAGCACGGTGAGCAGGTACATTGAGAGCTGCTGAAGTCTAGGTGCCCCTGAGGCTGGGGCGAAGAAAACAGGCTTGACTTCTCCAAACTTTTTAGTGGGAAGCACAAGCTCTTGAGAGTCCTTGTCATCCCAGCCTGGGTACGAGAGCCTATCTAAGAATATCACGTGTGACGCAATCCTACGCGATGGATGCAGCAGGAATTGAGCGAGGCTTCGTAGAAAGATTCTCTCGGGTCGGGTTGTCTCCCCATAACTTGGGTGGTCGTACCCCTTGATAACCCACTTCCCGCTTTCGTTCCTGTTTCTTTCTGGGTGAAGGGTCATAAAGCATCCATCGAACTCAAGTGTGGACCAAGGAGCCTTTATATCTTCCACTACCTGCGCTAGCAGCTCGAGAATAGTTCTGTCGGTTAGCTGGATGGCAAGATGTGCCAAGGGATCTTCGTTGTGCATTACCAGAATCGAACCTAGAAAATTCCGGTAGAAGTACCGTGAGTTCGAGTCCTTGACCACGCCTATCAGAAGGGTCTTTCGCCGCCAGCATTCTTCGATTAGGCCTCTTAGACCAACCCCTATGAGATACTGAATGTCTCTAAGGCGGAAGTACTCTCTGTCACCATCATTTAGGTCGTAGGTTATCCCAAGAGGGTCCTTATCGCGAAAGAGCCTTTCGCACACGAACTCGAATATCCGGAGGCTCCTAGTCCACGACTCATGAGGGTCAAAGTTGAACTCGAAGGAATTGTCACTCTCATTGAACGTGCCCGCACCAACTTTGTTCTGAAGGAATCGGGCACCGTGTTGGAAGACCTCCTTTGATAAGTCGCTAGCCTCTGCCAGAGAAACCTTACGGCTGCCTCTCCAGTGTGACTCGGCAATTAGCCTGAACTGAGGCTGAAAGTCCTTCGTAGAAGGAATGTGGAGTTCCTTGCTAAATGGGTGTGAAAGGCCGACGTAAAGGTCAGCTCTGTTCAGCCGGAGGCCTCCAAAGACTCCACGATGAAGTGTCATGTAATTGGGACTGAAGCTCGTATTGGCCAAGATTCCGCTCACCGAGTTGTCCATCAAAACGAGCCGAGGTGCCTCGACAGTGGAGCCCTTCACTAGGCTGTATGCGAGGTAAACCTCTGCAAGCTGCATAATCTTGGTGTGCAACGACGTAATCTGACCTATTTCTTGGTCCGAGACGGATCTCGGAGACTCCGCATCAGGGTCATCATCAACACCAATTGATGCAAACTCAGGTGGTATAGGTACGAACGCTACAACAGATATATCGCGGCTGAACTCCCACCGTAAGTAGCGCAGCTTGCCCCCCTCACCAGTGAGAGATACAATCCCTCTTGATCCATACGCACCACCATAGAACGAGATGAAGTCAGTCCCTGTACGATTGGAGCAGCTCCCGTCAATTGCAACAAATGGAATGTCCGTTGTCCCGAAGAAATCCTCTGCATACCGGCGAATAGCCTGCCTCCTGATCTGGCTGGAAAATTCGCCACCGAAGTTCACCACATAGCCTTTCATGTATGCGTTCCATTCATCTACGAGTTTCGCTGCGCTTATCTTGATTCTCTCCTCGTGGTCTCTGTGAGCTATATCTAGGCTATCGTGGTACTGCGAGTAGATTTTAGAAATCTCCGACATGCACCGATTATTTTCCCTAGTTACTTATATAACTATTGACCACTCTTGCTGGGATTCGTGTTCTCAATGACACCTGCGTAGGTACACGATTGAATGCAGGGGCAAAGAGCACAAAGAGGCTCTGTCGGCCTGCAGACAGCGTGAGCTAGGTCAATGATTGCAAAGTGGACATGACGTGGCTCATCCATAGAAAGAATTTCACGGTAGATCGACCATGCTTTCCCTACCATGCTTGTGCCCCTTCCAAGTCCATAAATCCTTGTGAGAACTCGGGACGTGTTAACGTCCAGCATAGGTGTCGGCTGACCATAGCCGAAAGTCAGAACACATGCAGCAGTATATGGCCCTACTCCATCTAGCGATGTTAATGCCTCAAAGGTGTCTGGCACTGTGCCTGCATATTCTCTTACTATCGTCTGCGCTACCCGCAAGATAGTATGAGCCCGGCTCTTAATGCCAAGTGGTCTCAAAATCCTTGACAACTGACTCACAGATGCACGGGACAGGGCCTCAATCGTAGGATACTCTACAAAGAACTTCCTATATACCTTGGAAACCTGGTCAGCGGTGGTCTGGCGTAGCAGAAGCTCTGAAATTAGAACCCTGTAAGGGTCTGAGGCACTGCGAAACGGATATTTCTTTCCGTGCTTAACAGACCAAGACAGCAGCTCTGTAACCCATCCAGCACAGGCCTTAGTCGTGTACTTTTTCCTTCTACTCTCGCTCAAGAGCCGAGGTACCTCGCAAGCTGTCGGCCCACGAGCTTTGATAGCAAAGGCGGTGTAGCATCTCCAAGAGCCGCCCATGCACGGCTTGGATCCCTTGGCAGATCCCAATCATCGGGGAATGCCTGGATCCTCTTAACCTCAGCAATGCGAAGGCGTCTACTTCTCCAGTGAAAAGGACCGCCGTAGTAGGACGGGTGAGCCGGTATAGTCCATGATGGAGCTTGGGGGTCCAGCTTTGCCAGAAATGACCAGTACCTGGACCGCCATCTGAAGATAGGCGTAGGGTATCCGCGCTCTTTAGTGAAGAAGAGATAGTTATCACCAGGAGGAACCAAGTCGATCAGGTGTCCCCACTTCCCCCTGGGCTTCTCAGACACATCAACGAACCCGTCATCAAGGTCCCCAATTGCTTGATAGCTCGTCACAAAGGGCTTTACCCCCTTCAAAGAACTAGGGCCGTGTGTCGGCTTCGGGAAATCGAAGGGGCGGCCATCTCTGAGTCCTACAATGAATACCCGCTCTCTCTTTTGAGCTACCCCATAGAACGCTGAGTTCAGAACCCGCCATGATGCAGAGTAACCAGCCTTCCGGATAATGCGCAAAAAGTGTTCGAAGTACCTCATGTTAGTTGAATAGATTAGAGATGCCACGTTCTCGACCACAAAGGCCAAGGGCCGGGATTGGACAATCACTCGAGCAAGCTCATACAGCAACCGGCGTCTAGGGTCATGCTGATAGGGCTGAAACCTGTTGGGCAGCCAGAAGGCGGCTTTGCTAAAGCTTGAGCATGGGGCCGCACCCGAAACTATGAATTCACTTCCTCTGCGGAGTCCGGCATGCTCAAGTATTGTTTGCGAGGACACAGTGCAAAGGTCTGTGTTAAGAACCTTCCAGGACGGTCGATTGCGCTCAAGTGTGGCACAGCGGGCAGAGTCCATCTCCACGCATACTTTGACCGAGAACCCGGCCATTTCTAACCCTAGATCGAGCCCACCAGCACCAGTAAAGAGGCTAACAATGGGGATGTTCAGCCTGCCTTCCGATCTCAAGCCCAACAGTCCATGATAGCTGTACCTTTTAATGTTCTTGGCCTTAAGCGGGTCTTGCTAACTTTAGGGACTCACAGCCATCAAGTTCAGTAGCCCATTAAACCTAGTATCTTCCCGCATCCTGTTGCACATGAAATAGAACGGGTTCAGCCACCTTCTTGTGTGTGACAAGATACATCCCTTCTTCCCGCAGGGATTAACGAATGGTCATCGAACCCCTCGGTCTGTCTGTAGGGCATGTGGAAGAGGAGCCTGACGAACGCAAGGAGCCTGATGTACGACTCCGGGTAGTGGTAGGGCTCTCCGACCTTCCCGTCGTTCCTCTTCTTCAACTCCATGTTCCACTCCTCGACGACGGACGAGTCGAGCTCAAGCTCTCCCCTCCTGACCAACGCCTCGTTGTAGCTGTACCAGTCCCTCTTATCAGACATACGAGGGAGATCATACCATTGAAACAAGCACACTTGAATCAAAATCCTTTGATTATGAACTCAAATCATGCAACACACCACTATTTTGAATTGTGTACATGTTCTTTCAGTGTAATTTACAAAGCCTTTTCAGTCATGCTTGCCTAATTCATTGCATAGTCTTGAACTCGAAATATCAAGAGCCAACCTCGCTTTGTCTGGTAGACCCTCGAGGTGCATTTTCCGGTTTCATTTTTCTCGAAGCGATAATGGCCTGAATCTTCCCGATATCAATCCCAAACTCTCTCAGCACTTCTTCTATCTCCGACCACTTTTTGTCGTCGTCTCTGCTTATGGCGTGTAGCGACCTTCTCGAAGAAAGGAGATGAAGAAGTTTGTCCATCTTCGTATCCGAAACCCCCAGATTTTCAAAATAGAGGACAATCAGGAGCAAGGCCATGAATTGGTGAATCAGACTCGACGCCGACCCTATGTTGTCCAAGACACGCCCCGCGAACCTGACGACAAAGTTGGGACTGTCAAGATTCTTCATTAACCTCATGAACTCCTCCTTTTGCTCCTTGGAGAGACTCTTGCCTAGCACCATCAGCGTGACGGTTTCAGCAGAGGTCTTCCCCAGTGTCGCTGCATCTAGGGACAAGGAGCTTTGGTTCATTCTCAGCTCACGCGCAATCTGCTCCCACACTTCGAATCGGTCTTGTAGCGTTTCTCCCAATTCACCAATTCTGATACCTAGCAGCGTACAAAACTCGTCAAACTTCTTCCGGCGCTCGGCGGGAATGGGCCCAGGAGGTGAAGTGACTAACGTGTTCACGAACCACTCCCCCAATAGATACGCGTTTCTTTGTCTGACATACTGTTCTCCCATCAGTTTGAAGAAACGTCGATAGTCCTCGAGTTTTTCGGACGCGTAAACGAACTCCGTTACTGAAACCGTTATGCCCGCTCCGAGCAATGCTCCACCCAGGAAATCTTTGAGGAAAGGCTCTAGTGAAAACTCAAAGAGGAATGATCCAAGTGCCACCAAGATAGCCCCAGCAATCAATGCCCAAACCCTCACGAAGCTTGAAACGGTTCTTTTGTAGGATGACAATCAAACCTAGATCGCGCAGATTCGATATTTATAGGAGTTACGCGCTTGGCATGAGCTTGACCGTCGGGTAGGCAAGGAACGTCCTTATCGCTCCCCGTACGATCGACAGCTTCGCCTCGTACCAGCTCACCGCCCTCACCAACCTGTTCGCCTCTAGACGGAGGAACGCCCTCAGAGAGAGGAGGATGTGCACCCTCTGGGCGTCCTCCCTTCTGGCCTGGGCCTTCTCTATCCCGCAGCACTGCTTGATGCCCCTGTGGTAGACCTCGATGCCCCACCCCATCGATTCGAGCTCGTCCCTCTTCTTCGCGCCCATCGTCAGGTCGTCGGTGGCCCAGTACCTGACCTCGCCGTCCTTCCTGGTCGTCCTAAAGACCTTCGCCGCTCCATAGCCCTTCAGGTCGACCGCCATCCCCTGTTCGGGAACCTCGAGCTCGCTCACCGCTCTGTACTGCTCTCCTCCATCGGTGCTGACCTGCCTGTTCTCCTTGAGCCTTGTGAACCAACGCGAGCCGATCGCCCCGATCAGCTTCAGATTGTCCAGGCTCGAGTACCAGCTGTCGAAAATCACGTATCCGGGACTGATTCCCCTCTTCCTCGCCTCGAGGAGCATGTCGCTGAAATGCTCGTTCTTCGTCTTGCCTCCGAAGGGTTTGTCGTAGACGCGGAAGTCCGTAGGCACGAGCTTCTCTCCGTCTGTCCAGAGGAGGGTGATGATGTTGATCCCCCTCACGACCCTGTGGTGCTTCCCGCTCCAGTGATTCATCACGAGGGTGATCTTCTTCGAGTAGGGTTTGTCGAGCGTGGTGTCGTCGAGCACGAGCGCGCCTCCGTTCTTGTTCACCATCGGCTCCGCCTCGCTCCACAACGTCCCAGTGTCTTGGGGCGTCCTCAGCAGGAGCCTGTTGGAGGAGTCGTGCGATGGCGCTCTGGTCCCGTCGGGCTGCGTCCTCGCCGCCTCCGTGCACGTGAACTTCGTTGGCGATGCGAGGAGGGAGTTGATATAGTCTGCGTCGCTTACCTTTGGTGGGTTCATCGGGCAGAGATTGCGAACAGGAGAGGATTATCCGATGGAATCAAATTCCCTTC
>Ga0080006_1139900_pt1 | contig 10930 bp, 10 predicted proteins | sample RS3BMetagenome_FD_69209 | JGI IMG/M metagenome (GOLD analysis project Ga0080006, IMG submission 69209) | Ferric oxide microbial mat and aquatic microbial communities from Rainbow Spring, Yellowstone National Park, USA - RS3B (SPADES... ... | reverse complement strand
CGAGCGGAGATGAAGAGACGCGGATGGATCAAGAAACAGGCACGCCTCAACAGGAGACCGCACCATTTCGAACAATACACAACAGATTCTGTATAGAAATGCGAATACTTTTCGTGGAAGCGACGGGCGTTCATCTCGCATGATGACAAATTCATCGATGACCAATGCGAGACTTGTATAGACGTTGCCATAGAGGGGCAAGCCGCTGTTTGTGAAGAAGAGTCAAGCGAGCATTCCGACAACGTCAGTTCTCGCGACGATTCAATACTGTGGTCGCCCATGAATCGCAACACAGAGAGCAGCGCTCAGCACCTGATCCTCCGTTGAAACACGCCTCGAGTTCCATCTTTTCGTGTCCTTCTCCTGGGCAATATCTCTCAGTCCATCACTGATGCCGGTCGGGGGGCGGGGGCACGGTTTGTAGCTGCTCTTCGTGCTAGCACACGCTCGCCGGTTCCATCCGTTTAAAGACGTCGTATAGGATTTCAAAAGCCATTTTGATCTACCGGAAGAACAGACGAGTCGTACGTAACCGTGTTACAGAAGTTCTTCGACAAATCACTCTTTGTGTTCACCAGAGCCGAATCCATGCATTGATTCTCCGCTCATTGGCAGCTGAGAAGGGAAAGGTGCGCTCCGGTCTGGGAGCGGGCATGCGATGGCTAAGGCGACGGAAAAGCACTTGAGAAACAGTGCGTACATTCAAAGAGAAGACGAGTTTCAGGCGCGTCGAGCGATCGGTGCGTCTGAGTGCCAAGAAAGAAAACGTATACCGCGTATCATGAAAAAATCCACGCTACCTAGCCGAGTAAGCGAAAAGGCAAAGATGTCGAAGCCGAAAGAGATGCAACCACACGTCAAAGCAGAGAAATAGCTTCCCTAAAAGATGACGAGTTCCGACGGGAACGGAGCACCTTCCGATCGGAAAGATCATTGTTGGACCGCTGTCAACGCCTCACCAATAAATCATATCCATTGGGAGAATCCTTGAAGGCGTCAGGCACACGACGCCATTAGAGATCGCGTAGCTTCTTACGCGCACAAGTCTGGCCTATTTCGTCTTGTCTTGGTGCACCGCGCCACGCGACGCTTCGGTGGAGTTCCAGACACGGGCGGCAAGCTCTCGGCATTTCTCTGGATTTTTTTCGGATCAGACCTTCGTGCGAGAACACAACTTATGCTCCGGATAGAAGGCGCAACACGGCCTGTTCATAGGATTCCGGATTTACTCGCACGCGTCCCAGAATACCTTGACACATTACCGCGCCACCTCGGCGATCTGAGGATCGACAACGCAGATGCCAGAAAGTACGGAACTACATTCAACATACCAAATTAGGTTCAGTGTCGAGCGCTTCACGAAACACCTCCCATGCGCATTGTATCCTCACGTCACATACCCGATAAAATACGGATGGATGGACGGGATGCTTAGCGTGTCGATGGAGGAAAATGACGAGCGATTGGCGGCAAGAGATCGAGGTGGCAGCGAGTTCGGAACTGATGTGCCAGCGATAGGGAGTATCGCTTCAGGTAATCCAAGCTCGTCGTGTTGCCGTCAGCCTCGGGTCGGCGGATTTCGTACCGAAAAGGATCGTTTAGACGCAACGCCTACCTTGCTTGCATCTACGGTTCCATGTTTTGCTGAGCAGATCTTCCCAGAGCAGACCAGAGCAGATTCCATCAGACCGTCGCCTCGAATCCAAGCGCCGTAGCCTCCGAAATCGCCAAGTGGATGTGCTCCCAGCACCTCAGATGGAAGCCCAGTCGATCACCCGAGACGCTTCTGCTCTGTACTGTATCGCATCTTCAGTGAGCTACAGCTGGTCTGTCTGCGCGCAGCTATTCCGCATTCCACTATAGAGGCTAAGAGCATTGCAGAGCTCGTTCAAGGCTCCTCGTGTACGGAGAAGGAATGGAACGAATTCTACAGTGCCGATGAAGCTCGCTGGAATACAAATCCGCATGTACTTGTGAGATCGAGGCCCAAGTCAAGCGATGCGACTCGGTCTCAGCCAAAGAAGACATATCAAGAGAGAAACATCATGGTGGGCCCGGATCCCCAGGTCTGAGAATATCATGACGGTTGTCGTACCTCTGAATCGAGAGAACGTATCGAGGGATATGCAGGGAATGCAAACGAAGCTACTCAGCTTTTCCCGGGCTCGATTTCACCCAGGAATGGGCATGATGAATGCGAGAAGGCACACGAAAACTGGAAAGACGGCGTCAGGGACCAGATCTCGGTGCTCTGAGCACACTGTCCTGCAGACGAGGATGCTTTGTGTGCTGCATTCAGAGAGAACACGAGCGTCCAAATGGCGTATGTCGACGATCTCTGGCAGAAATACCTGCGGACGCACGGGAATGGCCAACGATTTTCGGCGTACAGGGGCAAGACGCGAGTATTCAGCGACTTGTTTCATGAACAGGAAAAGAAATACGACGGATCGTTCGTCTCGTTGGGTGACGGTACCCTATGGCGCAAGACGTGCTGTGGCGCTCGTGGGCTGCACGCCTGCTCCTCTGACGAGAACGTAGAACGAGTGCAGGAAACGATTCTATACGACGCCTGTCGATGAGTTACGGCCAACAGAGAAACGTCACGAGCACGAGTGCCCGTTGAAACAGCCAGAAACGAAGCGCTTGAAACAGAGCACGATGGACGAGATGGGGTACGGCATGCCGAGCGGACGTCTGCTTACGAGGCAGTCAGATGCATGAGGCTCGCAATGTTGCGATACAGTCGCCAACAAGGTATGCAAGCGCTTTCTGTGCCAAGACTTGGACGCCTCAATCAACACCCGAAAAAGTCGAGTGCTTTCGGAGCGTCCTGCGGCTCTGTGTCAAGCGAAAATTCCAGGTAATTGTTTCGTATTCTTTGTCGGCATTGCGCTGAAATGCTGAAGACTCCGGATTGAAAAAGCTCAGTGGCCAGGAGAGATGGCATTAGATTCTCGCCCGGAGCGAGGCACTGTTGTGGTCGAGCGCATCCATCGAGCGAGGTAGCAGCGTCGTATGTGTATACTGCGAACGTTTTACCTCGGCAAAGATGTCATGATCATGGTGTTCCATTATTCGGCGTTACCGAGCATATGCGTCTCTTTACAGAGTCGTGAAATCCAATCCCTTGATCCTACTCCCAGCGGGACTTGCATGCCTAGTGGTCGGTTCGAAAACAGTCTCCCGTGTCTCTTTGCGATCATGTCACAAGGATGAACCAATCTATGTGCAGGCGTTCATTCCGAAAGCAACAGTGTCGGTCCTTTGACGAATTTTCGAATCCGGTCGCCTCGTCCGATACAGCGCTGCGTATGCGCGACGATATTGATATCAGTGTTTGCATAAGAAAATCATATCATTTCCACCACTTCCGGTTCAGGTATAAAACGTCGGTATGAGGAATCTGGTGCCCATCATCGCAAATGGTCGCGTAACGAGTTCCCGCCGACGACCTGAGGCACAGTGCACGGGCCATGCTCCATCGGTGTCGCGTATTGCACCAGTTACGAGCACGAGAAAGCACTATCCTTCCATGACATGGTGGCAGTGCGCATGTGCCCGGGTCTGTTCTGACGCTTTCAGGGTCGCAACAGGAACGCAAGGCCCCGTCCCGTAATCCACCGACCGCAAAGCTGCCTTTGTTCCATAGTGGGAGCCTTACAGGATCCAGTGCGTCCTGTCCGTGCCTCGGGGATATCTTGGAGCCGGACGGATCGGCCGTACCCGCAAGCGTCACAAAGCCAGCACGGAAACTGTACGAGGAATCCCATAGATTCTGCACCAGACCCGACACACTGGCATGAATCCGCTGACAGCATCAGTGTTCCCGAACAGCACAACAACGATCCGTTGGGTATTGTGTACCTCGACTGCACGGTTCACCTTGCAGCGAGCTCGCGCGTTTGTACCGAGTGTCTATCCGCTCGTCCCGCATCTCAATTGTTTGCCGAGTTCTCCGAAACTGCGTGCACCTCGGGGCGTACAAAGGGATACGCAAAATCGGGAAAGAACCATCCACGGCGTGCGTCCTCCTTGAACGGCCTTATAGGCACTGGCAGACTTTGAACCGCCTCGCGCATCTCCCGCAACAGTTCGGAGACATCAGGACCTTCAAAGATGATTTCCGCGACCCAGTCCGGCATCCCATCCTCGGGGCCGGTGACCTTGGCACCGGCCTTCGCAAGGTAACGTTTCAAACGGCAGTGCGCGTACTTGTCAAGACCCTCGAGCCAATCGCTACGCTCCACAATACCTGAATACGGAGCGTTAACGGCTGCCTGTGCGAAGCAGACGAGGGGCTCTGGCGGCATCCGCGGACGGATGGGAATTCCGAGCGCAGTCATGATGTGTTCTTCGACGAGATCAACGCCCCAGGTGCGCAAGTTTGCGTCACGAACGCACATACCTCCCATGCGGGCGTTGACTTCTATCAAACGCGGTCCTCTGGAGGTGTACTTCACTTCAACGTGGAAGGCCCCATCTGTGAACCCCAGCGCTCGGAGTGTCTGCGATGCGAACGCTTTCAGCTCCGCCTGTTTTTCCTCCGGGTACAGCGAGGGAATGTTCATGCCAGTCTCCTGGAACCAAGGCTCCCAGCACGCCCAATTATCGGACAGGGAGGCGTAGACAACCTCACCCTTCGACATGAGCGCATCGACATCGAATTCATCGCCATCGTAGAACTCTTCGAGCAGCAGATCCGTGCCCTGAGTCCAGATTGTATCAAGATGAACATCCATTGTCGCACGGATCGCCCGAAATGTGTCGACCAGCTCATCTTGACTCGATACTTTATGCACGCCCATGGAGGCTGCGCCAAACGCAGGTTTCAGGATTGCCGGGAAGCCCACATGCTGACCCGCAGGCTCCAGATCCACCACGTCGGTGATGCGGTAGCATTTGGGCGTCGCCAAACCATGTTGTCGCATGATTTCCCTGGTGACATACTTGTTCCGAGCTGCTTGGCAGGCGGCGCTCGGGTTTCCAGGCAAGTTCAGAGCTTCTGCCAAACGGGCAACCACGGCAACTGCGTCCTCATAAAATGTGGCCACAGCGTCAAACGTTATTCCGGAATCAAGAATAGCATCGACTGCACGCTCAAAAAGGGTGTTGTAGTCTGTAAAATCCAATTCAATGTAGGACTCGATGACGTCCTCGTCGACGAGGCATTTCGCCCAGCTGTCAGGGCCATCCAGAATGCTAACTTTGACCCCAAGTTCCTTCAAATGTTCAAAGATAAATCGCTTACCACTGTATCCGGCCTGGAAAATGAGAACCTGTGCACCTCTGAGCAGCTTCCGCCGAATAGCCTGAGCTTCGGGTGTATCTCGCTCTAGGAGCTGCGGTTTGACGTGCGGAAAGTTACTGAATACTGGCGAGAAATCCATCGGACTCGCCCCACTTCTGCCGAACTTCAGTCGACTGAGAAGAGAGGGAGAAAATGACTCGCCACTGCCCCGTGCGAGCACTGCTTTTGGCACCAGAAAGTTTGCCGATTGGAGTGAGCGTGCGAGCTCCTGGCCCTGGTCCTGCTGGCGGCCGCTGCGCGCACTCCCTGGTGCGTCCAAGCTGCCGCTGATCATAACCTCTAGCTCTGCGACGCCAGGTACCCGCTCGATCGCTGTCGACGGCAGCTTCCGCTTATTGAGCAAAAAGTCGACACTGTCACCGGCACTGCCTACCGGCTCGCGATACTGCGCGAGAGACTCGGTGAAGGAGCTCATGAGCACGACTGTCACAATGTACTACTTTGAAGTGCTCCCCAATCCAGCCACTTTAGCCGTGCTATGTGCACTCCCAGGATCCGGGATCGTCTAAAGTGGACCGAATGCCCCTTGACGAAATATCCTGCACCCAAAACTCTGCTCTGCGGTGCTGCGCAAACGTCAGCTGCAGAGGCTACCAGCAGGAAACTCGCTCCATCATCGCCGCCGCTGGTACGCAGGATCGACTCAGATTCGTCGATCAGTTCAACGGATGTGCTTTCTGATCGCGGCGGCGGTGGCGGCGGCGGGCGCACGAGCGGTCTACGTGCAACGCTGCGATCAGCGAGATGTGACGATGCGGTGCTGCAGCGCGTCACATCTGCTGCAGCATGCGCATCACCGGAGGACGCTGGCCTACGGAAAGGTTTTGTCCATGAAAAAGATCTGCTGCTGCATCGGATTGCAGCAGCTATTGTCTTTCACCAGGATTCTGTTCCACATCCAGTAGCGTGGCATCAAATGCTTTTCCGCGGTTCATAGCAGATATGTTCGAAGTGTGTTTATTTGGAGAAACAAAAGATCCATGGGACAGGAATAGACGTGGATGTCGGGCATCCTGGAGCGCTGTCATCGATGATCGCCAGAATGAAAAGGAAAAAAACCTCTTTTCGCCGACTATGGAGCGAAGGAGAGGAAGAGCAACAAGGGGAGATGCACGAGAAGCGGTGCTTGCACAGCGGGACGGTGACTAAACTGTAGAGGCACAGAGCGCACGAGTTCAAGGAATCCTTGCATTGGTGCGTTCAACAGTGGCAAAAGACGCATGGAGTTCATCAACCGAGACTGTAACGCCGCTGTGAATATCATACAATGAGTGGCGTTGTAGACGAGACCCGAGGAGCTAGCGAAATCTAATTTTATTCGGCAAACTCTCAGGCTCGAGAGGTGCCTTGATAAACTGAAACCGAAAGCAGGCGGTCGATCGAAAAAGTTGGGAGACGCCTGCGTATGGGTATTCATTTACCCACCATGGTTGTGGGATATTTTTCGTTCTATCAACGATGTCTTTCTCGTCGATGGACCATGGGCAAGCGTGTTTAGCTCATCTGGAGGTTCGCGGTTGCACAGGCCCGACCGGAGCCCGAGTTAGGGGGCCTCTTCTCGCTGGCGGACACGTCTACATAGCACCCGACGAGCAACGTCTAGCGGATGAGAGTCGTTGCCTTTTGGTAGCGCACAGCGAGCGATAAGCAAAGGAAGGTGCCAGTTTTACGCATGGACCTGAAACGGTGCTCGCGCAATGCTCGGAAAAGCGTCACAGAATATCGGCAAGTGTTCGTTCGTTCATTCAGCGTTTGGAATTGATGAGGCTCTGGATACCTGTGTCTCCCATTGGTTTCCAGAGAGTCGGGGCATGTGTTGTGTTCATTCCCAGCCGTGTCTTCATCCTCGCGGATTCTGCCGAGGGGCGCGCTTCACGTCGGAGCGCGGTAGCTTCCGCGCCATCCCGGGCAACACGGAATGCGTTCTGCTGCTGTGGTGCATTCGCCGCTGGAGTGTCGACCTGTTCGGCACTGTGTTTCTTTCGTGCCGCTCTGTCTCGAAACGCTGTGTCCTGTGCGAGTCGGCAGCCTCCATCGACGGAATGTTGAGGTCGACTCTCGAGCGACGCTTCACGCACGGTCGTGCACTTGAAAAAACACTTCATTAACGTTCGGCGAAGCATCATGCTCGCATGCAACTCGTGAATAACATTTTGCCAACGAGAAATATCTCAGCGGTTTGCCGATAGTATTTCTCATTTCGAAACGCGGTGGGATTCAGTGCTGCAGCCAGCCATATTGAAGCGCTGTAATGGGAACGCGCTTTCAGAGGCACGTGCATGAGCAAGAGAGCCTCTTCGGTGCTCTACTTCTGGTCGAGCACCAAGAGCACGACACTTGAGCGATGTGACGGCGGACGGATGACACCCGTTGCATCCGGCCACGGTAACGCTACTGGATAAAAGTAGTGGCATGATGTAGACAGAATATGGAATTACAGCATACCCACCGCCATAGTGAGATGCGGTACGCTTAGTACGGAAAAGTTACGCATGTACTACTTCCTGTGCCACAAGCAGACTTTCTGTCAAGGTACGAAACGCTGCGTACCTACATCTTTCTCCTGGACGCGGCGAACGAGGTATCTGCAGATGCGAGCGCACGCACTTCCATTGCAGCCAGCACATTATCGTCCATATTTGCGCGATCTATCCAAAATGAAGGCAATCTTCGCTGTCGCGTGTCTGTACTGAGAGGCAAAGAGCAAAGCCCAATTCCTAGGCGAGCACGCTTCTGGTATTTATGACGGCGACGGCAATCGTTTTGCAGAGATACCGACTTCCGCGGGGGTATATCCGACGCCGCGGGAAATGGTTTAGACGAAATCGCGTGTACAGCAGAAACGTATCGATATCCTGGACCACAGGCATTTGGGTGTGACAGCTGCTGCTGCTGCCGAGTCCAAAACGCCGCTATGTTGCAGTGAGGCTCCCAGCCACCTCATGAGGTCACAGGCGGCAACCTGTTTTTCCCGTGGATGAAAAAGCAGTATGGATGACGATACCGATACTCATGCCAACGATACGGTTCGTTTCCGAGATTGTGAATAAACTCGATCTGGGCAAAATACTGCAGTCGAAATGATCGATCCCAGAACTCCTCTGTGCTGGCAAAAAGCTGCCGATCAATCGCAACATCAAACGCCGCAGAGCGGTGACGATTCCAGACTCGCCACAGCCATCGACAGAAATCCAAGTCACCTACTCGATAGAGCGCATTTCCGTTCATCTGCGTTCGATGCGCATCTTGGTGGTACTGCAGTCGCCAGGAGATGCGTGCATCCAGGTTGGTGCTTCGCAGCGGAGAGCCCAGCATCCACAGACGACGAGCATCCGCGAGCGCTACGATCCGACGAAGCGCATCATTGTACTGCGCTTGCACTGCATTGCAGTCTGGTTCGCACCAAAACAAGTATCGTACTCGGGGTAGACTCGTGGACTCATGTGTACCACTAAAGGTGCTTCGCTGCGATGACTGTCGCCCCAGGGACAATCGATGGAAGCGCAGCGCCCTGTGTTCCGTGTTCATCCAGGGCTCTGCGGAGCGTTCAGCCGGCTTGCCGCCAGCGGCGGCCAGGCTCAGAGCAAACACCAAAGGATAGAACATACTGCCGGTGCCTGCAGAGTCACGTTCGGAAAGCCATGAGCTAGGCCTGTAACGATCAGCAGTGCTGTCCAGACGCGCCTCGATGAGGTACACAGCATGATCCAAACAGGAAGGCCATGTTGGAGCTGTCGCTTTTCGGAGCGCGTCGACGACACGAAGGTAGAGGTCGCTATCCCAGATTGTGTTGATATAAAACGCCAACACTGTTTGACTCGAAGTGCGCTCTGCAGTCTCTACCGGGCAAGCTAGTGGAAGATTCCAGTGAATCCACCGCTCAACTGCCTCGAATTGATGTTTTGCAAACGGCACAACAATCACTTGCCCACGGGCATGCGTCTCCCGCATCGACGACGACCTATCCATCGAAGATCGCTTCATGGAATCAGGAATATCCTCGCTTACTCTCCGATGCAGAATGTGTTGAGGCGTTAGAAGAGTCCATGGAAAGCTCTCGTTGAACCATGCGTTACCAGGTGCTACCATGAACGCGTTTCGGGGCGTTGCGGCGTTCCATGGACTGCTCCCGTTATACCATGCAGTCGCAGTCGCCGGTCCCTCGCTGCCGCTAGACTGCAGAACGGCATATGGTGATAGGAGACGCACCATACCCCACTGCTTATCGCGCTGGTCAAGGTTTCGGTTCTCTATACCGGCCAAGTCGTGCGTGAACAACCCCGCGCGGTGAAAGAAAAGGATTCGCGTCAGCAATATCTTACACAGTTGTAAGAAAACACGCCAGCAGCGCTTCATCTTTCCGCGTTAGTGCTGCTGAGTGCGTTTAAGACGGTACAACAGACGAGCTCAAGTCGCTGCCGAACGGCTGGACGTTTCTGACGGGTCACTTATCCATCGCTTCAAACGTGCTGGAAGACACACTTTATTCAGTTGTCTTTGTCGCGGAGCAACTATTCAGTACCAACGTCAAATTTGTAACTTGTCCTGGAAGCGTTGCCGTTCAGAGCTTAGAGCGTGCCAGCAACGCGTTTAGTGGAAGAAAGACCCGCGACTGCCGGAAAAGGATGCGAACACCGTGCAGGGCAAGCACCCGTTCCACGAGGAATCAGCAGATACGCCACCACTTCAACTCAGTTCAACTAGAAACGAGTGAACCTCGAGCCCTTGACACAGTATCCATCATATCGACGAAGCGCTCTTGATGGCTCGATGCAATTACATCAGCATAGAACGGAAAAGGTTTTCCGATTCGTACGCACCTACCAAAGTTTAGGTTGTATCCGCGCTCATCAACACCAGAATTTGCGGGCTTTTTCTGCGACAGCTTCCTTTGCCGCTCGCTTATCTCCAGTTTAAAGCAAGGTAGTCTTATCTGTCGCCTAAGGCTCCAATGTCAGCAGTCGGAGGATATACCGATGGCGCCAATAACGCCTAGCTTTCGTTGCTTCCCGCAGTTGTGAACGCGTTGCATGTGTAGAAGGTAGCTGCGATCTAGACACTTTGCTCGCCGCTATCCTATTCGCCTTTCGGTGAAACCTCGGTGCGCTCCGCAAAGCGATTACACGTGCCTGTGGTCGGTGTTGCTCACGAGTCTACAGCATGTTCTCCATCGAGCGCCGTACCATGGTGCATCGACGCTTGCTTCATTACTCGGTCCGTGCGCTTGACTGGTGAAGAAGGCTCTCTGCGGTGCTTGCCTCCTTGACAGCGTCCAGCGCGGTACCCGGACGGTCGTGGACTTGTTCTTGGCGATACCTCCCGCGCGTACGCGTTCCAGTGCATGGAAAAGGATACGCGTTTCCGTCCAATGGATAGCCTGTTGCACGCAATATGAACCCTGCTGAAACCATTACCCAAAGACAAGTCCAGGTAGTAGAACGAATCGGGGGAAATTGTCGCGTGTACGCTCCTGTAGTGCGAAGCGGTTGCGTATTGCCCGCTGTAAGCGAATCGCTGTGGTGACGGAGGCTCAAGACCCTTTACCACACAAATCATTGAACGTGGAGTCTCTGGGAGCATATCCCATGAGTGGTAGCATGCTGCTGACGAATGCAGTTT
>Ga0080006_1107345_pt1 | contig 10930 bp, 7 predicted proteins | sample RS3BMetagenome_FD_69209 | JGI IMG/M metagenome (GOLD analysis project Ga0080006, IMG submission 69209) | Ferric oxide microbial mat and aquatic microbial communities from Rainbow Spring, Yellowstone National Park, USA - RS3B (SPADES... ... | reverse complement strand
CGTCAGACAGCTTCTACGCGCCCTTCTCCCCGGCACCGGTTCGCTAATCCATTAATCCTGTACGTGATCTTAGGATAGGGTACCGCGGAGTCACGAGAAGTGCGAGGTGTGGAGAGCTTGACGCTTACGGCTTTTGTAATCGTTTTGATCAGCGGCGGGGGTGGAAGACGTCTCGCTCACGGTGCACGCCGGCCCCATCTGTGGCATTGTAGGAACCAATCGGAACGGGTAAGTCAACATTTCTTCAAATGCTGCCCGGAGTGATCCGCCCGACAGTCGAGCAAGCGCGACTACTGGGCTGCGACGCGGACGATAAAAGCGGCCAATATTGTCAGCCCGGGGGCTTCGTCAATGACCAAGACTTCGTTTTTCGACAAGTTAAAGTCGGAGAGATAGTGGCGCCCGGTCGACGGACATACCGGAACTGGGACGCCGCTCGCTACTTCAGTTCACGCTCACCATATCCTGGTACGTCAACATGGCGGGCGCCGGGCGGCGGGGCAATAAACTTGTGCCGCTGCTCGGTGGGGCGGTACGCGGGTCTGAGGTGGTAGCGAGCATCTGGTTCATTGGTTCAGCAGCGATTGTCGGGCTAAATATCCCTGTCACCTTGCTACTTTGTGTGGAGGCATCCTCGTACGAGCGACACATAGCACTCCACATGCGCTGTCTGTGGAAACATGTCGATCGGTTGCACCGTTTTGAGCGCGTAGCCACGATCCACGAGCAGGCGCAGGTCTCGCGCCAAGGTGGCCGGGTTACAGGAGAGATAGACGATCCGTTCGGGGCGCGCGTCCGCGATCGCCGCAATCACCTCTGGCGCACAACCCGCGCGGGGCGGGTCCAGCAAGACGACATCGGGCAATGACCCGCCGCGCACGGCGTCCTCGCCCACAGCTATGCCGCCGACCACGGCCTCCGCGTTCACAGCTGGGCCGCCTGCCGAATCAACGCTCACAGGTTTTCCCTTCGCCGATGCATCGACCAACAACTCGCGTACAACGCGTTCGGCGCGGCCAACCCGAAACTCCGTCTGCTCCAAACCATTGATCTGGGCATTATGACGGGCATCGAGAACCGCTGCCGCGACTTCCTCAACGCCGATCGCGCGCCGGACGTGCTGCGCGGCCAACAAGGTCAACGTTCCGATGCCGCAGTAGATGTCCCACAGGGTGTCGTCCGGTCGCAACTGCGCGGCCGCCAGCGCGGTTTCATAAAGCACCTGAGTCTGCGATGGATTGACCTGGAGAAACGAAGTAGCCGACACCTGGAAGCTCAGTCCCATGATCACCTCGTCCAGCGTATCGCGTCCCCAGATGGATTGTCCCGAGGGCGATCGTGGCGCCACTTGAACCACGCCGACGACGCGAATCCCGGACGGTAGCGAGGAAGCGGCGAGGCGACGTGCCAACTCCGCACTGTGCGGGAGGGTCTCTCCCACGGTTCGGATGACGACGAGTGCCTCACCCGTCTGGTTGGTACGAATGGCCAGGCTGCGAATATCGCCGCTGCCAGTCGCCTCATCATACCCCTCCAAACCAAGCGCCTCGATGATCGCCAGCGACCGCGTCAGCAGGTCATCATGGCTGTGCGGTCGAATCAGGCACTCAGCCGCCTCGACCGGCTCGTGCGTGCCTCCCTCCACGAAACCCGCGACAAACTGCCCACCTCGGTCGGCCGCCGCAACCTGCACGTGATTGCGGTAGCGCCACGGATCATCCATGCCCAGCGTCTGCGCGACTTGCGCCGCGACATCGGCTGCCTGAAAGTGCCCGATGCGAACCAGCGCGTCGACAATCGCCTGTCGCTTCCACACAAGTTGCGCTTCGTAGGACAGATGCTGCAACTGGCAGCCCCCACACAGATCAAACACCGGGCACGGCGGTGCGACGCGCTCCGCCGCCGCCGTCTTGACCTGAAGCAACACGGCCTGCGCGAACGTTCGAGCGACGACAGCCACCCGCGCGCTGACTAGCTCGCCAGGCAGTGCTCCTTCGACAAATACCGTAAACCCCTCAACGCGACCAACACCCTCGCCGCGATACCCGAGTCGGTCGATTCCGATCTCCACCGTCTGCCCCACAACGACCGGCGGTACGCGATCCGCTTTTTTGCCCAATGTCACGCTCACTCCTTCTCCTCGCCCACCAGTACCGACAAGTGACTTGGCATCACCTGAACGACCGTGGGCAGACTGCCGCCGAACTCTCCATCGACATTGACGTCGACCGGTTCTGACGACGCCAGTTCGATTCTCTCTGCGTGCAGATAGACAATTCGTTCATCCTTGACGTGCTCGCCACGCAGTGCCGACGTCGTCAAGCGAATCATGTCGCCAAGATTCGTGGGTTTGACGATCAGCACGTCGAGTTTGCCATCCCGCACCGACGCCAGTGGGGCAATCCGCTCAAATCCCGCGACCGAACGAGAGTTGGTGATCAGGCACAGCATCGCCTTATGGTGATACTCATAATCCGCGGCATTGGCGCTCGATGCACGCAGGTTGAGCGAAATCGGTCGCAGACCCGGCAGCCGTTCCAGCCCCTTCATGACGTAGGCCACCTGCCCAAGCATCGTCTTCATCCGGCTCGGCACCTCATAAGTGATGGCAGTCAGTCGGCCACAACCCGCGATATTGACAAAATAGCGATCTTCGCCAATCCGCCCCAGATCGAGCGGCAACGCCCGCTTTTGCGCGATGAGACGAGCTGCATCCCCGATTTGGAAAGGCAAGCCCAGAGCCCGCGCCAGATCATTGGTGGTCCCGGCTGGCAAGATCCCGAGGATGGGACGCCGCTCCTTCGGTGCCCTCGCCAACCCGTTGATCACCTCGTTCACCGTGCCATCGCCGCCGCAAGCGACCACGTAGGCAAAACCCGACTGCCACGCGCGGACCGCTTCCTCTGTAGCGTCGTGGGGGCCCTTCGTCGCATGCGTGGACGCCTCCAGGCCGGCCTCTTCGAGAATCCGCAACACATCCAAAAGTTGCTGACGAAACGATTCCTTGCCGGCTGTGGGGTTGTAAATGAGCCGTATCCTCGGCCGCACGGCCGCCACCTCCCACTGTGTCGCCCGCGCTACTCGCGCAGCATGTCCGCGATCAAGCGATTGACCAATTGCGGGTTCGCCTTGCCTTTCGTCTCTTTCATCATCTGCCCTACGAGCGAACCCAGCGCCTTCTCCTTGCCAGCGCGCCAGTCCTCCACCGACTTCGGATTCGCCGCAATCACCCGCTCGGCAATCTCCCGCAGCGCTGCTTCGTCTGAGATCTGCACAAGGCCTTGCTGCTCGATAATCGCGCTCGCGTCCTGCCCCGAGGTCATCATATCTCTCAGTACGGTCTTGGCGATTTTCGTCGAAATCGTGCCGTCGTCGATGAGACGCAGGAGTTGCGCAAGTTGCTCGGGTCGCATGAGCTGGGTGTCGATCTCCTGACTCATTTCCTTGAGATAACCGAGCACGTCCCCCATCAGCCAATTGCTGACGGCTTTCGGATCCCGCGCCTGAGACGCAGCCACATCGAAGTAGCGCGCCAATCCCTGCGTCGACGTCAGCACGAGGGAGTCATAAGCGGGCAAGCCGTAGACCTGCTCGAAACGCGCCCGCATCTGCGCCGGCAACTCCGGAATCTCGGCGCGCCTCGCATCCAGGTACGCTTGGGTCAACTCGATTCGAGGCAAGTCCGGGTCCGGAAAATAGCGATAGTCATGCGCGTCTTCCTTGGAACGCATGACGATCGTCGTGCCGGTCGCCTCGTCGAAGCGCAGGGTCTGCTGCACAACCGCACCGCCAGCCAGCAAAACAGCTCGTTGCCGCTCTTGCTCATACTCGAGTCCCCGCACGACGTTGCGAAAGCTGTTCATGTTTTTCAGTTCCGTCTTGGTCCCGAGCGTCGTCTGCCCCACCGGACGCAGCGAGATATTCGCGTCACAGCGAAGCGAACCTTCTTCCATTCGACAGTCGGAGACTCCACAGTACTGGAGAATGCTCTTGAGCTCTTCGAGATACTGCCGCGCCTCATCCGGAGTCCGCAGATCCGGTTCGCTGACGATCTCGATCAGGGGGATCCCGACACGGTTCAGATCGACGAGCGACGCATCGCCAAACGGCGAGTGGGTCAGCTTGCCGGCGTCCTCCTCGAGGTGAATCCGCGTGATCCCGATCGACCGGGGTGCCGACGTCCCGGCGATCATCACGCACCCATGTTCCCCGATCGGCTCATCGTATTGCGAAATCTGATAGGCTTTTGGACTGTCCGGATAGAAATAATTCTTGCGATCAAATTTGCTGCTGAGCCGCACCTCACAGGACAGCGCCAGCGCCGCGCGGATTCCAAGCTTCAGGGCTTCTTCGTTCAACACTGGCAACACGCCAGGGCTCCCCAAGCACACAGGACACACGCGCGAGTTGGGCGCGGCGCCGAATTCGACTGCACAGCCACAAAAGATCTTGGTGCGCGTTCGCAATTCGACATGCACCTCAAGGCCAATGACCGTCTCAAACTCCATCCTCACTGCACCTCCCCGAGCGCTGTCGGTCGCAGACTGGCGAAACCGGAGACCCGTTCGTAGGCGTCGGCTGCGCGCAGCAAGGTCGTCTCGTCAAACGGTCTACCGATCAGTTGCAGGCCCACCGGAAGCCCATCTTGCAAGCCGCAAGGTACACTGATGGCCGGCAGACCGGCGAGGTTGACCGGAATCGTATAGATGTCATTGAGATACATGGTCAGCGGATCGGCCTTTTCACCAAAGCGAAACGCAGGCGTTGGCGTCGTCGGCGAGACGATCACATCGACCTCGGCAAAAGCCGCTTCGAAGTCCTGCCGAATCAACGTCCGCACTTGCTGCGCGCGTTTATAGTAGGCGTCGTAATAGCCGGAGGACAGCGCATACGTGCCGATCAAAATCCGGCGTTTGACTTCTGGGCCAAACCCGGCGCTACGGGTGCGCTCATACATCGTCAGAAGATTCGCCGCGTCTTTCGCCCGGACGCCAAAGCGCACCCCATCGTAACGGGCCAGGTTGGAGGAGGCTTCCGCCGGCGCAATCAGATAGTAGGCAGACAGGGCGTAGCGCGTATGGGGGAGGCGGATCGGCCGCACTTCCGCGCCTAGTTGCCGAAGCGCGTCCAGCGCCTCCATCACGCGGTCTCGCACGCCCCGATCCATATCCGTCTCAAAGTACTCGGTAGGCACCCCGACTCTCAGGCCGCCCACGTCTCCCGTCAGCGACGCCAGATAATCGGGAATGTCGACCTGCACAGAGGTCGAGTCACGTTCATCCCAACCGGCGATCCCTTGCAAGACGATCGCCGCATCTTCCACCGAGCGCGTAAGCGGTCCGATCTGGTCGAGCGACGAAGCAAAGGCGACGAGACCAAACCGGGAAACCAGTCCGTAGGTGGGTTTAAGACCCACCACACCACAAAAGGCCGCCGGTTGCCGGATTGATCCCCCCGTATCGGAGCCCAGCGCATACGGCACGAAGCCGGCCGCGACGGCCGCCGCCGATCCCCCACTCGAGCCCCCTGGAACCCGTGTGAGATCCCACGGGTTGCGCGTGGGGTAGAATCCGGAATTCTCCGTCGATGAGCCCATCGCGAACTCATCGAGGTTCACCTTCCCGATCAGCACGCCGCCAGCCGATTCGATCCGCCTTACGGCCGTCGCCGTGTGGGGGGGGACATAGCCCTCGAGAATGCGACTGGCGCAGGTTGTGGGCACGCCTTCGACACACAGGTTGTCCTTGGCCGCAAACGGAATACCCGTCAGCCACGAAAGCGCCGGAGCCCCGGTCACTTTCTCTTTGGGCGATGCCTGCGCAAAGGCCCGCTCCCCGGTCACACGCAAAAACGCGCGGACTTGCCCGTCGGCTTCCTCAATCGCCGCCAAGCTGTCCCGGATCAAATCGTCAGAGGTCAGTCGCCCCTCAGAGAGTTCAACATGCAACGCGCGGATCCCAAAACCTCTCATCGCGCTCATCCCTCGAGCACCGCCGGCACACGAAACATCCCTTCATCCTCGTCGGGCGCGTTCGCCACGGCCTGCTCCGCCGTGAGCGAGGGCCGCGGTTCATCCGCCCGGACAACCGTCGTCGTAATCCCAATCTGGCTGGTTGCGGGCACACCACTCAAATCCAGTTCCTGCAGGTCGCGCGCATAATCCAGGATGCGCCCGAGCTCTACAACGAGCGCTTCTGTCTCTTCAGAGGTTACATGCAAGCGAGCCAAAGCTGCCACATGCACCACGTCCTCAGTTGTCAAGTGCACAAAAGTGTCCCTCCACGCGTTCGCCCAGTCTCTCCGCCGGGTTCGGCTCGGACTCCGCGGCGACTCTGATTCATCCGCCTAGTATACCATAATCCGGGCAGGCCCCCGGCCGTCGATACGATCCCCAGCGGCCGTCATGCCACGGCTGGCATCATCCAGTGCGTACAGACCCAACACAGATTGTAGTATCATACAAATGGCAAGTCCGTCGACAGACTCGACACTAGGAGTGAACCCATGACATCGACATCCGGCTTCAAAGAGATCACACCCGAGGAGGCCGCCATCCCTTCATCAGCGATCCGCGCCTTCCTCAGCGCCGTGAAAGACCACGCGCTGGAGTTGCACAGCTTCATTCTTCTTCGCCATGGGTGCGTCGCCGCCGAAGGATCATGGGCCCCGTATAGTGCTGCACGTCGCCACAAGTTGTTTTCGCTTAGCAAGAGCTTCACGTCCACCGCGATCGGATTGGCCGCTTCACAAGGACTACTCAGTGTGGACGACCTCGTCTTGCCGTTTTTTCCGGAAGATGCGCCGGATACTCCCGACCCCAACTTGGCGCGGATGCGCATCAAAGACCTCCTCACGATGACCACCGGCCACGCCGCAGATGTCTCGGGCAGTATCCGCCAAGTCGGCGGAGACAACTGGGTGCGCGGCTTTCTCTCCTTACCGGTCGAGCATCCCCCCGGAACCCACTTTGTCTACAACAACGGCGCCACCTACATGCTCTCGGCCATCGTCAGCCAAGTGACTGGGGAAACAGTCCTAGACTATTTGACACCACGGCTGTTTGCTCCGCTCCGAATCGAGAACCCCACCTGGCCTACATGCCCGCGAGGCATCACGCTCGGATTTTCAGAACTGAAGATCGGCGTCGGCGACATCGCGCGCTTTGGACAACTCTACCTGCAAAACGGCATGTGGGAAGGCAAACAGGTGATCCCGGCGGACTGGGTCAAGGCCGCTACGTCCCGCCAGGTGCAAAATGACGACAACGGAACGCCGGACTGGTCACAGGGGTACGGCTATCAGTTCTGGATGTGCAGGGAGGGCGCGTATCGAGGGGATGGCGCATTTGGCCAATATTGCGTCGTGATGCCAGAACAAGATGCGGTCCTGGCCATCACGTCCGGTGTCGACAACATGCAAGCGGTGCTTGACTTGGTGTGGGCGCATCTCCTACCCAATCTGGGCACTGAGGCCCTTGTGCCAAATGATGCGGACTGCAATGCCTTGCAGAGCGAGCTGAGTTCCCTGTCATGGGACGCCCCAACCCATCCCGCGCAACCTTCGGCAAGCGTGCAAGCGGAACTTCCCGGCAAATGGACGGTTACGGACGAAACACCGCAAGGGATGCACGCAGTCGCGTTGACCCGCGACGGTGAGACGCTCATCTTTCAGGTCCGTGATGCGGCGGGCGAACATCATATAGTCTGCGGGCCTGGCCGTTGGCAAATCGGAAAATCCTCACTCTTCGCGCCAGATTATGCCATCGCCGCCAGCTATGTATGGGAGGATGAGGCCACCTGTCTCCTCACCATCCGAACTCTCGAGACGCCATTTTGCCACCGCTACCGGTTGCAATTTGCGGCGGACGAGTTGACGATCCAGGCCAGCGTCAATGTCGCCTTCGGTCCGACGACCCGCCCGCCCTTGCGCGCACACCGTGTCCAAAACTGACAAGGGGACAAGCCGGCTCTCACTTTTGCCCGACGATGAGGATGACGATGGCCACGAGCGAGAAGCAGATCCCCAGAAGGTACAGGAACGTCACCGTCTGCTTCTGCGATAAACCAGAACTCATCAGATGGTGAAAGGTGTGCCCTTTGTCTGCCACATAGATCGGACGATTTTCACGTACACGTCGAAACATGACGTAAAACGCGTCCATAATCGGCACGCCAAGGGCCAACACAGGAATGGCGACCGACACGAGCGTGGCGGACTTGAACGCTCCGTCCACGGCAATCGACGCCAGCACATAGCCGAGAAACGTCGCCCCCGCGTCGCCCATGAAGATGCGCGCGGGGTGAAAGTTATGCCGCAAAAACCCAAGTGCGCTGCCAATCAAGATAATCGACAGCATCGCCATCGCCGTGTGCCCCTTGACCAAGGCAATAAAAAACAGCGTCGTCGCGGATATGCCCGCGATCCCCGCTGCCAATCCATCCACTCCGTCGAGAAAGTTCATCATGTTGGTGATACCGACGACCCAGATCACAGTCGTGACATACTTCAACCAGATCGGAAAAATGACGAACGAAGGGTGCGCTAAGGGAATGTTGATCCCTTGAATGCTGATGTCAAACATCGGCAGAATGCTCGCAGCGATTACTTGGACAAGGAACTTTGGCCAAGCCGGAAACTCTTTGTGCCGAGTTTTATAGAAGTCATCGACGATCCCGATCAGAAAGATCAGCAGTCCCCCTGCCGTGATCCCCCAAAACTCGAGTGCCCGATGGGTGAAGATCGCCGCCGTCACGACGAATCCGACGTAGATCGACAAGCCGCCTAAAAGCGGGATCGGATTCTTGTGGATCTTGCGTTGGTTCGGCATGTCGACAAAACCGGTTTTGATCGCGAGCTTCTGCACGTAAGGTACAGAGAAGTAGACAAACGCGAAGCTCACGAGCACGGCCAGTACAAACTGCATCGCGGGCAAATCCCCCTCCGGGCTGCACTTCTTATGTAGTATAGCAAACTTGCCGCCCCGTTTAATCCGAGAGCCGGCGGTTTCACGCATCCGTCACCAATACGTATAAAGATCGTCCCACGCTCATAGGGTAGCCATAGGATCTCGAAAGAAGGTGTCGCTTTGGATTGGTTCACGGGCGTCGATCTGCTTGCCCTCCCCATTGTTTTCGCACTCGGCCGCTACTCGGCCCGTTTTCGCTTTGTCCGCGTAAGGAAACGCTACAAGCAAAACGTATCCCAATTCATCCGCGGGCGCTGACTCGCGCGCGGTGCAGGGCGCACTCCATGTCTCCTGGCGCAGTTCTCCCCCTACAGGGGGGGCTGGTGTCCATGCCGAAGTAGTTCAAAGAAATCGACCTCAGTGAGGATTTGCAGTGGCAAGCTCGGATCGTCTTGCAATAACGCGCGCGCCTTCTCCAGCTTGGAGCCAGCCTTGGCCCCCGCCAGCACGTAGTGGGTCTTCTTGCTCACGCTTGCCGTGACCTTGCCGCCCTCTCGAACGATCAGGTCTTCGGCTTCATCTCGTGACAGACGCTCGAGTGTCCCCGTCACCACAAAGACCTTGCCGGCCCACATCCCCACCTCGAAACCGGCTCCCTCCACGCGCCTTTGCGCCGTCATTCGCAGTCCAAGGGCTGCCAGGCGCGACACCAGTTCCCTCCCTGCGACGCTTTGGCCAAACTGAACAACACTTTCCGCCATCTTCGGCCCGATTTCAGGAATACGTTGCAGTTCCTCCGTCGTGGCGTTCATCACCGCATTCATATCGCCCAGGTGCGCCGCCAATGTTTGCGCGGCTTTCTCTCCCACGAGGCGAATGCCCAGGCCAAACAACAATCGCTCAAGCGGTTGTTCGCGACTCGCCGCGATCGCAGAGAGGAGATTCCCTGCCGACTTCTCACCCATGCGCTCAAGCGTCAGCAACTGCTCTCGAGTGAGGGCATAGAAGTCAGCCACATCCCGCACCAATCCAGCCCGATAGAGCGCTTCACAGAGCATCTCCCCGAGCCCGTCGATGTTCATGGCGCCCCGTCCAGCAAAATGGATCAACGCCTCGACGCGCTTTGCCGGACATTCGGAGTTGGGGCAGCGCAGCGCAACCTCGCCCTCATCCTGAACAAGGGCCGTCGCGCAGACCGGACAGTCCGCCGGCATCTGCCAAGGCCTTTCATCGCCCGTGCGAACCTCGTGGACGGCTCGCACGATCTCGGGGATGATGTCACCCGCCTTTTGCACAATCACGAGATCGCCGATGCGAATGTCCTTGTCCCGAATGTTATCCTGATTATGAAGGGTCGCCCGGCTGACTGTCGTTCCGGCCAGGGCAACAGGTTCAATCAAGGCTGTGGGTGTGACGGCCCCTGTCCGACCCACCGATAGTTCAATGGCGAGAAGACGCGACTCGCCCTGTTCTGCAGCAAACTTGTACGCAGCAGCAAAGCGGGGCGACTTTGCCGTATAGCCTAGTTTTTCCCACAACCCTAATGCATCGACCTTGAGGACGACGCCGTCGATGTCATAAGGTAGCGAGGCGCGCGTGGCCTGCGCCCACGTCACGTAGTCCATGATCTCGGCCACCGTATGGCACACTTTGTACCGCGGGTTGACCGGGAACCCGAGTTCGCCCATCCGCGCCAAGGCACCCGATTGCGAGTCCACTTGCGGCAGCGCCGTAACCAACGAGTACGCGAAGAAAGCCAGTTGTCGCTCTGCGACGACGCCTGGATCCAACTGCCGTAACGATCCTGCCGCCGCGTTGCGCGGATTGGCAAACTCCGGTTCGCCAGCGACTCGCCTTGACTCGTTCAGCCGCGCAAAGGACGCACGCGGCAAGTAGGCTTCACCTCGCACCTCGAGCGTCAACGGTTCACGCAGTTGAAGGGGAATGGCTCGGATCGCGCGCAGGTTCGATGTGATCTCCTCGCCGACCGTCCCATCACCCCGTGTCGCCCCCCGAACGAGGACA
>Ga0080006_1190947_pt1 | contig 10932 bp, 10 predicted proteins | sample RS3BMetagenome_FD_69209 | JGI IMG/M metagenome (GOLD analysis project Ga0080006, IMG submission 69209) | Ferric oxide microbial mat and aquatic microbial communities from Rainbow Spring, Yellowstone National Park, USA - RS3B (SPADES... ... | reverse complement strand
ACTATCGAGCTGTTTATCGAGATGGATGGCCGTTTCCCCAACCATCATCCTGACCCAACGGTCGAAACCAACATGCGAGACCTTATAAGGGCGGTTATCAGCAACCGGGCGCAGTTGGGCATCGCTTACGACGGCGATGCCGACCGGATCGGCGCGGTGGACGAGAACGGCCGCCTTGTGTGGGGCGATGAGCTTATCACGCTCTTCGCGCGCGACATCGTGAAGCGAGCGCCAGGCGCCGCGATCATTGCCGACGTCAAATGCTCGCAGCGCGTGTACGACGACATCGCGCGGCGCGGTGGCCGTCCGATAATGTGGAAGACGGGCCACTCGCTGCTCAAAAGCAAGCTTAAGGAAGAGCGTGCTCTGTTCGCCGGCGAAATGAGCGGACATATGTTCTTCGCGGACCGCTACTACGGCTTCGACGATGCTATCTACGCTTCTTTTCGTCTGCTCGAGATAATTAACGCCGAGGGTCAAGGACTTGGCGCGATGCTGTCCGACCTGCCGGCTGCGTCAGCCACTCCCGAGATCCGCGTTGAGTGCCCCGACAATCGCAAGTTTGAGATCGTGCGTGCCATCGCCGCGCATTTCCGTGCTCACCACGAAGTAATCGAGGTGGACGGAGCGCGGGTCAAGTTCGCCGACGGCTGGGGATTGGTGCGCGCCTCCAATACGCAACCGGCCTTGGTGATGCGTTTTGAGGCGAGCACTGAGCCGGCGCTAGCGGCGATCCGTTACGAGTTCGAAGACCAGCTCAGAAAATTCGGCCTCGTCTGAATCACGGGCCGGCATGATCGGGCCGACCTTTTGCATCGAGCGTTGAGCTATGAAGGTGAGCTGACAGGCATGCCTGGGTGGGTCGGGTTTTTCTCATCGCAAACAATGGCACAAACAGCTTGGTTATTTTACTAACCTGTGGGCAGGCCAGCCCGATTTATGCGGGCTTTGCGAAAAGGCGGAGCCGTCGGCGGCCGGCGCAAACTAACTAATGGGACAGCAGAGCAGGGCAGCGCTGATTATAGCCGGCGGGGCAGGCTCAAGGTTCTGGCCGCTAAGCCGCGTACTACAACCAAAACCGCTATTCAAACTCGACGGCAAGGCCACGCTCTTGGCCAAGACCGTCGTCCGCCACCAACCGCTTATCCCCCGCGAACAGGTTTTCGTAATTGCTCCAGCTCCGCTAGAGCGGGTCTTCAGGCGTGCGCTACGGGGTCTGCTTCCTGCGGAAACCCTGCTGATCGAGCCGCAGGCGCGCGGCACTACAGTGGCGATAGCCTATGGATGCGCTCGAATAGCGCGCCGCCTCGGTGAGGCAGTGGTTGTAGTAGCCCCTGCGGACCATTACCTTGAGCCAGCCTCCGCCTTTCGCGCTTCGCTCAAGAAGGCGATGAAGCTCGCTGTGGACCATCAGGCGATCGTACTCATGGGCGTTACGCCCAGCGCGCCCGACACCGGCTACGGCTACCTCAAGATAGGGCGCGCGCTGGGCGGCGGCTTCGAGGTCGAACGCTTCGTCGAGAAGCCGGACCCGATGGCGGCCGAGCAAATGGTTAAGCAAGGGCACTTTCTGTGGAACGCGGGAATCTTCGTCATGCATACCCAGACCTTGGCCGGCGCGCTTGACGGATGTTGTCCCGGTTTATCGACCGCGCTCGACCGAATTTTGAAAGCCGCGCCCGAGCGAGCGCGCGCGTTGTTCTCCAAATTGCGCTTCAACTCCTTCGATTACGAGGTACTGGAAAAAAGCTCGCGCTTGCTGGCCGTGCGCGCAGGTTTCGACTGGCATGACGTGGGGAGCTGGGAGGGTTTGTGGAAGGCGACGCGCGGCCGGGAAGGGAACGCTTTACGCGGCAACGTGCTGAGCTTTGACGCGCGAGGCGTTATCGCCCACAGCCCGAAGCGTCTAATGGTGCTGGTCGGCGTCGAGGACTTGATCGCCGTAGACGCCGGCGATGCGATCCTGGTTGCTCGACGTTCGCGGGCCGAGCAGGTGCGTAAAGTGGTGGACGAGCTCAAGCGGCGCAAGCTAAAAGCCTATCTGTGAAGCGTCGCCGTCGCCGGCTTACGGGAGCGCCCGGCGTGAGCGTCGTCGTAGGGCTTTTGTTGGCGTGCGCCGCGATGTCTTTGCCAGCGGCTCAGCGGCGCAGCGCTGCCGCCGAAGGCGTTTACGCAGTGTGCGCTTCGGTCGCTCGGTTCCCGCAGGCTGCCTAAGCCTCATACTTGACTAAAAAACTGCTTGGATTTTTTAAGCTGTGGGCATTTTACTGTCAGTTCCGACTGACAGCACCCTCACCAGGAAAGATTCGCGCTGAAAAAAGCCGTAGGTATGGAACGAGACCCCCAGCTTGAGCAAAGCGTAATCGAGATGATGCACCAGTTCGTGGGCTAGAGTGCGCAAAAAAGTTTTCCACGCGACCATCTCATGGCGGCGGGCAGTGCGGGCCCAAAGCACGATCCGCGGCGGATGCGTTCGTGGATAGAAAATGCCGTGAAGCTCGCCGCCACGGTTGCGCGGGCGAACGCCGCGCACCTCGACAGAAACCGGCGGCGCACAAAGCGCGGCCAAGAGCACATCGACCAGTCGCTGGGCGGCGCGGGTGACCGCGCCCAGATTTTCGCTTTCCAGCGCCGTGCGCAGAGCTGCTACTTCAGGCATAACCGCGCAGGGCGCCTTGAGCGGAAGCTCCGCAACCCTGTCGCTGGCCAGGTAGCGCCTCTGGTCAGCTGGCTTGAGCCTGTAGAAGTAAGTTGGCAGACGTTCCGGTCGCTGCTTTTTAGCCAGCAAGTCTGGTGCTCTGAGCGTAGGGGACGGCGAATGCGACCGCGTGGGGCCGAGTACGGCGCCAGATTTTTTGCTTCCACGAGAATGCGGCAGGGAATGGTAGCCGCCCCTGTCCTGGTAGACTCCCACTAGTTTTGGCCGATTTTTATTAGCTGGGGAACGCATACAAAAAGCAAGTCGCGTCCAAACGCGATATCAGTCTGGCGTCTCATTAATCGCCCGCCGCCGTCCCGCAACGTCTTGCAGGCGAGCGTTGCGGCGCGCGCGTTTTGGCTTGCCAAAGGCCGTTAGCGACGCTAGCTTGTTTGCAATAGTGGCGGCGGTCTGCGGCCTGGCGCGCCGTCTGGACGATAAACACGAGACATTCACCGCACTAGGCGACCGTCTGTAGCGGCGGGCGGCCCAGCGGAACGGAGCTGGGGAGGAGGCGGGGATGACAGGCATGAACCGCGGGTGTTCGCTGAGACAAGCGCCACTGGTATGCTTGATGCTGGGTGCGGCAGCTTGTGCCCAGAGCGGGGTTTCGAGCCAGTCGCAGCACTTTTACACCGCCTCTGCAAACTCTCACCCAGCGGTTTTTTATCCGAGCAGTTCTGGGGAGCGTCTTCAATGGCCCATCTCGCATGGGGTCGTCTCCTCGCCCTTCGGCCTACGACACGGTGCGATGCATAAAGGAATCGACATCGCAGCGCCGGTCGGGACTCCAGTGCAAGCGGCTGGCTCGGGCGAGGTGATTTTTGCCGGAAAGATACGCGGCTACGGCCGGACCGTTATCTTGCGCCACGACGTCCATCGCGTCACGCTTTACGCGCATAATCGGACGCTGCGGGTGACTCGGGGGCAGCATGTTCGGCGTGGCCAGGTGATTGCAACCGTGGGCCGCTCGGGGCACGCTAGCGGGCCGAATCTTCATTTCGAAGTCCGGGTCGATGAGCATACGCAAAATCCATTGTATTACCTGGAACCGCGGCCGCATCTAATCACTTTCGCTAAGCAGTCCAGCTATTACTAAGAGCTGCGTAAAATCGTCAATGATGGGGCTTTCGGTTTTGATCCCGATTGTTCGGAGAATATCGCCTGTCTGCGCACACCAGCATGGAGGCGCTTGGCTCATTGCGCAATGCTCGCACGACGCAGCTACCAATGGCCGCGACAGGGCGCGCGAAAAGCCACACCGACGCCGATCAAACTGGGAACAAGAACATCGTTTGGCACGAACGCCTGCCGGATTCTCAGCGTTTGGACTTTACCGCAGGGCAGTGAAGGTTTGGTTCGTGGCGCCGCTTGAGCGTGTATGATAGGCGCTGGTAAGGTGTAGCGAGCGTATCCGGGCGCGGTCGGGATTTTCATCCTCATTGAGTCGGCGGCCGGACGCTTAAGTACCGGCTGCCACAGGCTATGGCCGTGCGGCCCGTGAGTAAACTCATGCTGATGTTTGCTGGGCGACCTGTTTGCGGTGCGGCCGCTGTGGTGGCGAAGGTGCATAGTTGAGAGAGCAACAACTTCACTTGCGATAACAGCGTAGGGTTAACCGCCGTGACGGCCGATGAGCTTCGCCAGTACGTCCGTGACATCCCGGACTTCCCCAAACCGGGCATCGTGTTCAAGGACATCACTCCGCTTTTGGCCGACGCGCGTGCTTTGCGCGCGGCGGTAGACATTATCAGTGCGCCTTATGCTGGTCGGGTTGACGCGGTGGTCGGGATCGAGTCACGGGGCTTCGTTTTCGGCGCGCCGGTTGCCTACTGTCTGGGCGCAGGGCTTATCATCGCTCGTAAAGCTGGCAAGCTGCCCTTTCGGACGATTAGCGAAACCTACGAGCTTGAGTACGGCAACGGCGCGCTCGAAATTCACATAGACGGCGTCGCCTCGGGCAGGCGGGTTTTAATCGTGGACGACCTGCTTGCCACCGGTGGGACCGCTGCGGCCGCGGTACGTCTGGTCGAGAGGCTTGGCGTTCGCGTGATTGGATGCGCGTTCCTGGTTGAATTGGGTTTTTTGAAAGGGCGCGAACGGCTTGCGCCCGTCGAGTGCTTCTCCGCGATTCGCTACGACAGCGACTAAGCGCCATGTGGCTTGGGCCAGCGATGGGCTGCGGTTGGCTCATTCGCCTCAACAGTCAATTGCGGCAAAGTTGTGAATAACGCCCTGCTGCTTAAGGACCGCAAGCGCCTTCGGCTGGTTTTGCTGCTCTCGGCCAGCTACTTCATCGCCGAGCTCGCCGGCGGCATTTATACCAATAGTCTCGCTCTAATTTCGGACGCAGTGCACATGCTGACCGATATTGCCAGCATTTGCCTTGCGCTGGTCAGCTTATGGATTGCGTCACGCCCGGCCACTGCGAGCAAGACTTACGGCTACGTGCGGGCTGAAATCCTGGGCGCGCTGTTCAACGGCCTTTTGCTTTGGCTCATCGGATGCTTCATCTTCTTCGGCGCGATCGAGCGCTTGCGCAATCCGGTTCCCGTGATGGCCTCGGGAATGATGCTGGTGGCGGCGGTAGGTATGCTCGCGAATTTTTTTGCTGCCCTGCTGACCCGGGCTAGAGCCGGAGAGGAGGGTTCGCTGGCCGTGCGGGCGGTGTTTTTGCACGTAATTTTCGAACTGCTCGGCTCTTTCGGCGTGCTGGCGGCGGGGATTGTGGTCTATTTCACGGGCTGGACGCGAGCCGATCCTTTGGTCAGCATCCTCATCGGTTCATTGGTCATTTACGGCTCCTGGGGATTGGTGCGTGAAGGGGTGGATATCTTGATGGAGGCCGTACCTGGCCGCATCAATCTCGACGAGTTGCGCGGCGAGTTGTTGGCGGTACCGGGTGCGCAAGAGCTGCACGATCTGCACGTGTGGTGCTTAAGTCAGCGCGAGCTTGCCCTGTCCGCTCACGCGGTGGTGCAGGAAGCCGCCGACCCGGATCGAATTCTTGCCGACATGTCGCGAGTATTGGAGAAGAAGTTCAACATTCGGCATATCACCGTCCAGCTCGAGCGATGCAACCGCGCCAACTGCCATGTCTCTCATTAAGTGCGAGTGGTGACACACCGCGTCAAACATTATTTCATCGAACTATTGTAAGGATTGCGCAGAGCTCTAAGGCTGTCTTCGTGGCGCGAGAATAAGGCATCCCAGACAACGGGCTAAGCAAGGGTCACAGCTCGAGGACAGTCAAGGGTAAGACCATCGTTCGAGCGCGCGTAGGATCGCGATGGCGGCGCGCGCGGGTTCTGTCGCCGCCATTATCGCGCCTATAACTCCAACGCCCGCGGCCCCGCAATTGGCCAGGGCCGAGACCTGCCGCGCGGTGATTCCCCCCAGGGCGTAAATCGGAAGCGTAGTGCTTCGGCACGCGGCGGCAAGCGCCTCAGCGCCCGTCGCCGACGCATAGCTGCCCTTCGAAATCGGGGCGAAAATCGGTCCGAACACGGCAAAGTCGGCGCCTTCACGCTCTGCTGTGCCAATCTCTTCAACGCGATGGACCGACACACCGACCAGGTGCCCAGCGCCTAGCAGCGCCCGCGCCTGCGCCGCCGAGAACGAGCTTGCGGGCAGATGGACACCGTCGGCGCCGACGGTCAGCGCCACATCGATACGATCATTGATCAACAGCTTGGCGTTCAGTTCGGTGCACACGCGTCGCAGTTCGCAGGCAAGCCTAACCATCTCGCGAGCCGGCAAGTCCTTCTCCCGCAGTTGAATTGCTATTTGTCCGGCAAAACCAGCGTTTTGCGCCGCGCGCAGGACCGCCGCGCACGTGTTCGCGAGACCGCCGTGCGCCGCCGCAAGCTTACGATCAGTGATGAGGTAGAGCCGAAAATTCGGCACTTCCTTGGTCGGCGCGCTTTGCGGATGGCTCATCGGTGCCTTAGCCGACGACGCAGACGGTCGGGGCGGACAAGGGACACGCGACTGACGGGCCAGGGCTTGCGCTTAACTGAGGTGTGCGTGTAACGCGCAGCAGCCGGCCTAGCTGATCAAACCGGTTAGCGGGCTTGACGCAGTCGCGTACAATTTTCGTTCGATCCGACCGGCAAGGAAAGCTAATCGTCCCGCTTCGACCGCAAGCTTCATCGCACGCGCCATCGCGAGCGGATCTCTCGCCCCCGCGATCGCGGTATTCATCAACACCGCGTCACAGCCCAGTTCCAGCGCCTCGGCAGCATCCGACGCGGTCCCCACGCCCGCATCGACGATTACCGGCACCTTCGCCTGTTCAACGATGATGCGTAAATTGTAGGGATTACGGATGCCCAGCCCGGAACCTATCGGCGCCGCCAGCGGCATCACCGCCGCGCATCCGAGCTCCTCCAAGCGCAAGCACGCCACCGGATCGTCAGTGATGTAGGGCAGAACCTGAAAACCCTCTTTGATCAGCGTTTTTGCGGCTTCGATGGTGGCCGCGACATCGGGGAATAGCGTCTTGGGGTCGCCGATAACTTCGAGTTTCACCAGGTCACCGGCCCCTGCCTCGCGGGCTAGCCGGCACGTGCGCACAGCCTCGTCGGCGGTGTAGCAGCCCGCTGTATTGGGGAGGATGGTGTATCTGCTCGGGTCGATGTAGTCGAGCAAATTCTCTTTGCCCCGATCGACGATATTCACTCGCCGCACCGCGACCGTCACGATTTCCGCGCCGCTCTCCTCCACGGCGGCACGGGTTTGCGCAAAGTCGCGGTACTTGCCAGTGCCGATTATCAGTCGGGAGTGAAAGCGTCTGCCGGCTAACTCAAAATAATCGTCGTACATTTCTTGACGCACTCCGTCGCTGTCACCTCGCGAAGCGGGGTCAGGCGCTTGCTTGTTGCCTTACCCGCCGCCGACAAAGTTTACGATCTCGACCTTGTCGTTCTGTTTGAGGCTGACGCTTGAATATTCTGCCTTGGGTACCACCGCGCGGTTGAGCGCTACAGCTATACGTCCAGTGCGCAGCTCGAGCTGGTCGATTAGCTCTTGCACGCTAGTTCCATAGTCGACCGCGAACGGCTCGCCGTTGAGTTCGATCGTGATCTTGTTTGTGCTCATCGCCGAGTTTTTTCCGGCCGCCTCCGTCAGTTAATGCATCATGGCGGAATAAACCACGAAAATCGTCCGAGGGGATGTAAGGCCTGGTCATGAGGCTGTCCGTCGAAGGGCGAACGGCGCCTGGACAGCGCAACTAAATCGCCGCTTGGCGCTTATTAGGCAGTCTATCAAACTGCCGGACCGGCCGCAAAATCCAATTCTGTCCGGTCGCTGCGGCTCGTCGAGCGAGGCTAGGCCGCGCGTCTGGTTTTGCACGGGTGTCAGCGCGCGCGTTGATCTGTCGCCTACCGCGCGCCGATGTGGCAAAATTTTCGCGTTGCCTAAAGGGGGCAGGGAAAGGCGATGACCGTACGCAGCTTGGCTTTCTTGTTTTCGCTTTGGCTGATCGCACCGGTTGCGCTTGAAGCAGGGACGCTGCGGGTTTGCGCTAACCCGGACAATTTGCCTTTCAGTCACGACGGTGCGCCGCCCGCCGGCCTTTATGTCGCTGTGGCGGATGCGTTAGGCAAGCAACTGGGGATGGCCGTGGAGTATGTCTGGCAGGGTGATTACTCCGAAAAGGCGATAAGTTACGCCTTTCGCAACGACCGCTGCGATGTCTACCTCGGTCTACCGCGGCTCGAGCAGCGGGGCCAACCCTATATGCGGCTGAGCAAACCATTTATGCAGGAAAGCTACGCGTTGGTCGTGCCGAACGGGCAGCAGCTTAACAGCCTATCGGATCTGCGCGGCAAACGCGTGGCGGTCCAGTTTCGTACGCCAGCGCAAGATCTGCTCGCGGTTCGCGACGATCTGACCACAGTGACCTGCTCGACGCCGCGGGAGGCGATCGAGGCGCTGGCCAAGGGCGAGGCCGACGCCGCGTTCATTTGGGGTCCTTCGGCCGGCTACTACAACCAGGTCATGTTGCACGGCGCCTATCGCGTGATTCCCACGCGCGGGCGGGGACTAGATTGGCCCGTCGCGCTCGGCGTTCGCCTTGAAGAACCCGAGCTGTACCGAGCGATCAATGCCGCGCTGCCGCATATCAAACCCGTGGTAACCAAAGCCGCACGCGCTTACGGCCTGCCGCAGGGTCCGCCCTTGATTATAGGCGTCCCGCGTCAAGCCGCGGCCCCAGCAGCGCCGAGCGGCGACGAGACGCAGTCGGCGGCGCCGTTGGGTTCGGATCATCCAATAACGCTAGCTCAGGCTGGCGGCGCGGCCTCCGCGTCGGGTGCCTCGGCGGGCGACCCTGCAACTGTGTCCGCGACCGACGCAAATCTAATCGAAGAGGGGCGCGTTATTTTCAACTCGAATTGCGGCCATTGCCACGGTCCGAACGCGGTTTCCGGCGATTCCTACATGGACCTCCCGGCTTTACTGCGCGAACAAGGCAGCGAGATGGACGCGTTTTTCTATCGTACCGTGACTAACGGAATTCCCGCGGTCGGAATGCCGACTTGGGGCCCGGTCTTGAGCCACGAGCAAATGCGAAAAATTCTCATGTTTCTACATGCCGTGCAGCAAAAACGCTTCGGCAATCCAAACGGGCCGACAATACCGACCAGCGCCAAATAACGGTATTATCCAGTCGCGTGTTAGCGTCGCGGGCGCTCTTGCCGCTTAGCCGCGGCATCCGCGCAAACGGACTGTGACGTTATGCGCCCGGTCCCATAGCCTCAGAATGCGCGGGGAAGGTCGAAGCAGGCCGATTGCCGCGCTCGATTGGCATGCCGGCCTCGTTCCAGAGCTTCATTCCGCCGCGCAATACCGCGACTTGCTCAAAGCCGGTTTCTTGCAAAATGGCCGCCGCGCTGGCTGAGCGCTTATCAGTAAGGCATACCAGCACTACTAACCGCTTTTTGGCTTCGTTCACTTCGGTCAAACGCGCTTGCAGCTCGTTCAGCGGAATGTTCCGCGCGCCTGCAATGTGGCCCAGGGGCCCCGCGAACTCATCGCTGCCGCGCACGTCAAGGACCAGCGGTTTAGCATCGCAGGCAAGCTGCTGCCCTAGCTCGTGGACTTCCACGAACCGCGGTCGCCGCCTAAGACGCCATCGGCGCGACAAAAAGATCAACCCAGCCAGCAATCCCAAGGCAAACAAGCTTTGGCGCAGCGCGCCGGCATGGCCCGCAAGCGCTTCGCGGCCGCTGTAGCCGAGGTAGGTGTAAACGAAGGCACCGGGAATCATGCAAACGAAGGAAGCCGCCACATATTCGACCAGAGCGATTCGCGTCAGCCCCAAGGCGTAGTTGGTCAAATTGAACGGAAATATGGGTACCAGCCGCACCAACGCGACAAAGCGCCATCCCTCGCTCTCTACCCCTTTAATTATCCGGCTTAATCGCTCTCCGGCCTTACGCGCCACCCATGGCGAGGCTATGTAGCGGGCGATCAAAAACGCCGCGGTTGCCCCCAACGTCGCGCCAAGCAGATTCCACAGCGTGCCTAAGACGGGCCCAAACGCAGCGCCGCCCGCAACGGTCATCACCGAGCCCGGCAAGAAAAGCACCGTCGCCAATGCGTAAATGGCGAGGAAGACCAGCGGAGCGAACGAACCGAATTCGATAACAACGCGCTGCAGCCGTTCGGCATCCCGCAACTCCCCATTCGCCCATACGTAAGCCGCTGCGCCCAGGAGCGCGGCCGCCAGGGTAAACCGCAACCACAAAGTGCGGCGTTTCATATCCTCACCTGTGCTCACCTGTCCCCGCGGGGGTCACTAATGGGATAAGCGCCGGCGCCGCTCATTAGGGGCTGCAGCAACATGCGGTCAAGACGCAGGTCTTCGACGCGGCGAAACTGCTCGATCCCGATCGTCATCCCCTGATGACCCGCGGCAGGCTGCGGTCGATAGGTGCCGAGTAGCCGATCCCACCACGGCAGGTTAAAGCCAAAATTGCTGTTGGTCTCGCGAACCAGGATCGAATGATGCACCCGGTGCATGTCCGGCGTTACGACGAACCAGCGCAGTGCGCATTCGACGCGCGGGGGGATCCAAACATTAGAATGGTTGAACATAGAGGTCACGTTTAGCAGCACCTCGAAGACCAGCACCGCGCCCGCAGGTGTGCCAAGCGCCGCGATCGCCGCAAACTTGACCACCATGGAGATAAGGATCTCCAGCGGATGGAACCGCCCGCCGCTGGCCA
>Ga0080006_1132236_pt1 | contig 10933 bp, 15 predicted proteins | sample RS3BMetagenome_FD_69209 | JGI IMG/M metagenome (GOLD analysis project Ga0080006, IMG submission 69209) | Ferric oxide microbial mat and aquatic microbial communities from Rainbow Spring, Yellowstone National Park, USA - RS3B (SPADES... ... | reverse complement strand
TCCTTCTTCCATCATATACCGTGATCTGGCGGATAGGGAAGGTGATGTCTGATTCGATACCTGGTTGACCACATTGACCGTCACGTTCTGACCGGATAGCTTAGCCGCATGCTCGTTATACAAGGCAATTAGTTTATCGTGCAGGTCGCTCTCCGGCGGAGTTTGCGCGGCGTACCTTTCGGCAGCAATGTCCATAGCAGTCGCAGCCAGCGCAGTTATCACTGTTACACCACCAAGCCATTTGGGCCTGTCTGGAAACATAGAGTACAGTCCTTGTGTTATGGAGTTGTGAGCAATAGCGTAACCACTCATGTTATTATCCCTCGGTAGATTTGGTATCAGTCGGTAGATTTGGTATCAGTAGTAGGTTGGGTAGTGTCAGGTACCTTAATACCGAAACTGTTAATCTTGCTAACAATGTCAGCCACAAATTTCAATGCAGCCGTAGCAGCCGATGAGTAGAATATCGGCAGCATCGACGGCTGAAGTAGAGCTAGGAAAGCTAGCCCAAATAAGCCCGTGACGTACGGCAAAACAGACGTTTCAAGGAAATGGCCTACTTTACTCCACTTCCACGTGCCCTTGACTATTGCCAGGATCATTCCCAAAACAGTATCAAGACAGATCAGGCCGACTAGGGTTAAGAACGTAGTAATCATCATAGACGGAATATGAATAGCTGAAAGATTAAGCGACATTGTGCTCACCCCCTTTCAACCAACCGCGCTGGTGGGCATTTCTCGCCGGTAAGAGAACCGTCTTCACCGCGGGCAGCTCTTGTCATCCAGTCGGATGCCCACCGGACATTTTCGTAGGTAACCGGGTCAAGATCGCGTTTGGCCCGTTCCCATGCAATTTCAGCCCGGCCAGGCGGGATGACGGTCCCATCGTATGTCTCGACCGGCAGACCGAGCCGGACCATCGTCGCCAATGACGTGAGCTCGGCTTCCTGCTCCTCCACCTGATGGGCAACGCTCGTGTACATCTGTCCTCTGAACGACGGCATGCAGTCTGGGTTATGGAGCAAGGCATGCGTACCTTCGTGCAGCAACGTCTGCGTCGCATACGGGTTGCATTCTTTTGCCAACAGGCTAACGGATGGGCTGAGCAGTATCCGATCACCGTTTTCGTCCGTATAGAACGCTTCGGTGTTCGGCGGCATCGAGCGGTTCTCGACCACGCTGACCCCACGCTCTTGAAGCGCCTTTTTAACCCGGTCGTACACCGTGCAGGCGTTCAGCGGTTCGGTTACCTCCGACACGTCTTCCTGCGTCGGCGCGATGTAGGTCAGGTAGTCGGGGTTGATCTTCGTGTCGGTGTCGTGTTCCTCGATCAACCGGGCGAAACCGTATGACGGCATGCGCCTGTTCTGCCACCACTCCCAGCCGAGCAGCGCAAGACCACCCGCAAAGAGTATTCCGCCAGCCCACAGAAACCACTGCGACACTGGCGGAGGCGCAAAAACCGGCGGGGAAGATGGCGGGGAGGACACGGAAAGCGCCCACGATGGCGGTTGCGGCAATGATTCATAGTTTTGTTGAATTCTCTGCATGTATCCCGGACTGTTACCTGACCACCGGGAAAATTCGGCCTCCGACGAGAAGAACGTGTTCGGGTCGCTGTTCTGCAATCCGGCCAGGATATGCGGATACAACCCGTTGGCAATGGTTTGGGCGCATGCCGCTGATCCGTTGATCAAGGTGTCGTAGCACGGTTCCGACGCCGGACCAGCACCGGGAATATAGCAATAGCCGTCAGCGCCGGTTGTCCTGAGACCGGTCGCCAGAGGATTGTTGGTCACCGCCAATTCGTCCGGTGAATACTCGTTCGGCATCCAGGCCACCAGCATGTTGACGTTTTGTGGTGTCGGGGTTATTCCCAGCGACGACAGGATGTAGTCAGCAGCCCGGTAGTATATGTCGTTCGCCACATGGTTCACCTTCCGATGTAGAACTCCGACTTAGGTGCACCGGCTTTGGCGATTTCCATTTCCGAGCCAACAATCACCAGGCCGACAATCGCGACCCCGGCGAAGAAGAAGAAGCCCATCTTCTCCCACAGCGGCAGGTTCGCCCACCAACCGCCTTTTGGCGTGGTGGCGGTGTTGACACCCAATGACCACGACTCGCCGGTGAAGCTCTGCAATAGGCCGTACAGCCACACGGCAACCGCTATGGCAAGGGCTATCCAGAGAATCCAGAGTTGTCCCTTCAGGTACTGCACGGTCACAGTGTCGTTACCGCCATAGGCTATCTGGTTAGCCCCCGGCCATGCCTGCATGCTCTCGCCGTTGACGGTGAACTGTCCCTGTTGCCAGTAACTGTTTATCTTATCCGCCACGGTCTGGCTGTAGTCGGTACCGAAGATGGTCCAGCCGGTTATATCCAGCTCGATCTGCGCCCCTTCCGGCTGCCCGGCCTCGGCCTGGTATGCGGCGGGGTTGACGAACTGCTCTAACTCGGATGCCGATACCTGGCCGATGCTGAGGTTAAGCGCAAGCTCTGCCAACTGCGTCCAGTTGTTGGTAGTGATCAGCGGCCCGTCACCGCCGCCGCTGGAATCGCCTTGAGCGAGAATCGTCAGGGACATGTCACTCACCTCCAGCGGCCAGAGCTACCAGGCCAACAATCAGGCCGATCCCGACCAGACCGCCGCCGATGATAAGGGGCCAATTAGGTACAGTCGGCTGTACTAATAGTGACCGACAAGCACCGTTTACCCATTCCCCACCCTTGATAATGCACTGGTATTCCGCCGGACTTATGCACTGGTCGTCGTACCAGACGTTGCCCTCGGACTGGCACTGCTGCTGCGGCGTAGATGTCGGACTTGGCTGCGGTGACGGACTCGGCTGCGGCGCCGCAGATGGTTTCCACATCTGTATGACATTCAAGATAAAACTGGCGAACTGACCGGGATCCACGGCGTTGTCCGAACCAGCCGCGCCGTAAAAGTAGATGCCGGACCCGCTTGCCGGACGCACCGCCACCGCGCCGTAAACCGTCTCACCTTTGACTGAACATGCAACCTTTGACAACGGGCAACCGTATATCAATCCCGCCGTGCTCGCGATATTGTACCTGGTCAGCCAGCCACGGTCACGCGGATAGCCGGAGCAGCCGTACCCGCTCACGTCAAACCCATCGCAGTAAAAATTGTCCGCACCCATCGCTGTCAGGAACTGCCCGAACAGTTGCGGCGCGGGACCCCATGATCCGTTCGGAGACGGTGACCAGAACATCGGCCAGCCACAGTAGTCAACGTATACCCCGCCGGATTCGACAAATCCAAGAACGGCCTGCATGGACGGATATTCCACAGGAAATGTCTCGGCGGCCTGGTTGATGGCGGCATTGGTACCGGACAGCGCAGCGGCCAAGGCTTGAAGTTGCTCCACACTCGGCGCGTAGGCGTCGCTCCAGTACACACCTGTACTGCTTATGGGAACGGTCAGCAAACGAGCCATACGCTCACCTTCTAAAAATGCAGATGCGGACTAATCAGCGAGCCGAGCACACCGAGCACGATCAGCCAGCCTATATAGTACAGCCTGTCGAGCTTTGCTTCAAACCTGTCCATCCTGCGCTCCATGTTCTGATGCGCTTCCTCAAGGGTGCTTATCCGTCCTTCGTGGTCGAGTATTATGGCCGGTATGGATTTTTCCTCGTTGAAGTCGGGCATGAACAGCACCCCCTTAAACATTGAACAGCATCAAAGTAGATGGTCCTATTGGACCACATCCTATCTCATTGCAGGCTTGAACGGCAAGCAGGATATTGTATCCGCTCTTTATGCCGCCAGGAAACAGGCTTTCAAGCAGCGATTGCGGTATCTGCGCCTGCGTATCACCGGTGACCACCAGATTGTATCCATCGGGCGGATTGTACGTCATGTCTTTCAGCACGTAGGTGTCCGCTCCCGAGACCGGACTCCATGCCACGACAAAGTTGGATGGCGATAGGCTGACCGCGTGAACTGGTCCGGCTTGACCGGGAGCGGTTGTCGGAGCACTGACCGGCGGAGTGCCGTAAGATCCGGGTTGGGCACTGTTTATCGTTAGCACAGGACTGTTCTGGCTGCATCCCGCCGCATTGCACGCCTGCGCCCATATCTGCACCTGCTGATAGGCCTTGAACGGCGGCAGGTTGAAGCGCCAGTACCCCGGCATGTACCCGATCTGGTTCGGTATGGCCGATACGGGAATGTCGACTGGGGGCTGCTGCTGACCGCCGATTGACGCGAATCCTTTGTAGTCGGTCGTGTTGTATGCGGGATCAACCTGCGGCACCCAAACGGCACAGTTGACCAAATTCCCATAGTATGCGGGGTTGCTCGGCATAAGCCAGTTGATGACGGCATAAGGTTCGCCCGGAGCCACCGGAACGCCTCCGACCGATGGGGGCGAAGCCGCTATGCACTGGCCGTTCACCCACTGTCCGCCGGCGAGTTGGCATTGCTGCTGCGGCGAGAGGGATGGAACCTGTATTGTGGTGGTTACCGGGCTTGAGCATCCCATACCACAAACCTCCTACTGTGCCACTGACTGCACGATATTGCTCCAAGCCACAAGGTTGCCGCTGTCATCGTACGCACGCACCTGCCAATGCTCAATGCCCCCGGATATCAGGCCGCAAACCTGTACGCTGTTCCCCTGTACATAATCGGCCAGCACCCCGAGGATGTTGCCTGAGCTGTCCACGTGTTGGATCGTGACCTCGGCGGCGTTTGATGGAACACCGGAGAAACAGCAGCCGATGCAGCCAGAAGGTTGCCCGGAACTGCAATCCCAGGCGGATATGCTCTGACTTGGAGCGGAGCTTGCCGCCTGCGTGTACATGGTCACAATGGGACTCCATGGTCCCTGCCCGGCACTGTTAACACCGGCAACCTGGGCCTGCACCATTGATCCTGGCGGTAGTCCTGTCAGATGAGCGATGCCGGTATACCCGACATTTGCGCCTGGGCCGCCTAAGCCGCCACCGAATCCCCAGTTGTCTCGCACAAGGTAATAGTCCACGTTGGAGTCGATATTCCAGCATAGGTCAACCTCAGTCGACGGATTGGACGACTCGTAACTGGAACAATCAAAAGCGGACGGCATGGCCGGGGTCTGTACGTTTGCCTGGCATCCGCCGCCAGTAGCGGTGTAACCCGACGGACATGGCATAACAAAGGACGTGGACGGACCGACCGTGCTGCCAGCCGAGTTGTTGGCGCGTATGGCGATGTGGGTGGTCGCTCCCGCATACAACCCGGTTATGGTGTACTCGTTGGTCGAGGGTGACAGACCGGTTGCGAACACCTGTCCGCTTATCGGATCAATGATGTCCTGACTTGTCGCACCGCTACCAGGAGTCCATAAAATCGTTATCTGGGCATTGTAGCCGGTGCCGTTTGCAGATTCGGCTATCTCCTGCGGGGCGGACGGCGATCCCGGTTTCTGGACGGGCGGACTGACCGTTACACACTGACTGCCGTTCCATTGCGTACCGGACGGACATACGCACTGCCCGTTGACCGATACGCGCCCGCCGGTGCATTGTTGCTGTGGCGGCGTGTATGCCGGTACTTGCTTAGTAACCGTTACCGGATTCGAGCATGCCATGTCTATCACTCCTAACTGCAAGCCGCAATGGAAATCTGCAAGGTACTTCCCGGCGTGGCCGAGATCTGCACCGAAGTGCCGTTGACCGTCTCCAGACTCCCGCCGTTGAGCGATACCTGGTAGCTGGTCGCACCGCTGACCGCGCCCCAGGACAGCGTACCTGTCACAGATTGAGCACTCGTCGGCGTCTGCCAAGAAATATTAATCGTTGACGGATCGACCTGGCCGGGAGCCGACGGTGTCGGCGTCGGTGTCGGCGTCGGTGTCGGCGTCGATGACGGCACGCACTGTCCATACGAGTTAAGCATGTACCCTGATGGACAAGTACAGGTACCTGTGGACGCATTCCACGTGCCGCCGGAGTTCTGGCAATTTAGCTGGAGCTGGTTAACACCCGACACACAACCTTTGAACAGCCCCTGCCACGTGCCGCCAGACTTTTCGCACTTGCTCTTCTCGTACTCGTCATATGCGCCTATGCCGAGCCCCGCTGCCGCAAGCCCGACAAGTACACCGATAGCGATTTTCTGTCCCGTGTCCATACCGATACCCCCTTCACGCTTATCGTACGGGCGTCCGGGCGGAACTCGTATCTGATGTATCCTTATCTTCCGTTTCCGCCCAGGCCACCTCGAACACGTACCCGCACTGCCGGCAGCGGATCATCACCTGGCTGCTCATCAATTGGTATTCTTCCCTGTCCTGGCACCAGCAGCGCGGACACATGTTCAGCGTCATAGCTACCATTCCTCTCAAGCCGGAACCAGCGTTCAGCGTCATAGCTACCATTCCTTTCAGGCCGGAACAAGTCCAGCGACCTTTGCCTTGACCGCCTGGATCAGCTTCACCGCCTGATCCAAACCGGACTGTATGTCCGCCACCACAGCGCGGTTTTCCGCCCGGTCCCAGGCAGCGTCGTCCGCCATGCCCACCGGCAGTCCGCCCAGGTTGTCCTGCCGCGCTTCGTCCTTGTTGATGGAGATCCCGGCCACAGGGTAAGGGACGAGGCTTTGGATCAAACAGTATCCCCGGTTCGGCACGTCCGGCACATCGGAAGCGGATTTCCAGTACCGGGTGACGGACAGGTTCCAAAGCTGTTCCCCGGTAAGGCCACAGTCGGTGCCGACATACTGTCCGGGTAGGTATGACGGCCTGCGCACCTGGTCGTACCATGCTTCCAGGTAGTCCACGATGTTCTGGCTGACATACGGCTGCTGGACACCTTCGAGATCGTTCCAGATTGACACCCCGGCGATCAGGCCTGCGTTCAATGCGTGGGTGACAGCATTAGCGCCGTCGGACATGCCCATGGCTTTCACGGGCCGCCAGCCGGGGAACCGCACGTGCTGCACGGCCATGAGAATAAGTCCGGCCTGGGTGATGGTGACCATCTCGTCGTGGTCAAGGTCTCCCGGCGCACAGTCCGGGCCGATGGACAGGTAGCGTACGGCGAACCGGTAGCCATATGAACGCAGAGCATTGCATATGTCGGCGGTCAGTTTGGTGTCGGTGTCAAAACCGATCCAGCCTGGTTGTATCGTCTTTGGGATCAGCACGTCAATCCCTTCTCCACGGGTCGAGTACAATGTCCGCAACCCAACTGAGGCGCAGTTTGCGGCATAACTTGCATCTCAGCTTACGTTTCCCGACACGAGCTGTATTAAATCACTAACTACATGCGCTGACAGTAATGGTAACTTGCGTATTGGGATCGACTGTAAATGAAGTGCTAGGTGTACTAGTTGATGGCATAGTTTGACCGTTTATGACCCACTGATAAATTTTTGCTCCTACGTCGGTACATGTTACGGTTCCCACAACCCCTGACGCTGTCGGAGTACCCCATGTAACACCTGTTATTATTGGTGTAGGTGGAGTATATGCAGGACTGGTTCCTGTCCATGGCGCACTCTGAGGTGAACAATTCATGGTAATACCTCCTTGTAATACTTTCCTAACTTGATGTTACCGTTACTACCCCAGATGCGGTTCCGACTACGTTACCATTACCATCAATAGCAGTTACCGTAAGATTTATAACACTTCCGGGATCAATATCGACAAAAACAACGGAACCGTTTGCTGATTGCCCGGAAATAGTGCCGTTATTATCAGGGTTATTATCGTTTGACACTGAGCCAGATACCAAAGATCTAACGGCACCAGTAATTGGTGTCCAACATAACGTTACCTCGCGTGTTGAGCTTGAATAACCGCATTGATATACCGTGTTAACTGGTGGAGCCGTAGATTGATTATATGCAGGCGCCTGTAAAGTTTTGTATGTTGGCGATGACACTACCCCATTAAATCCATGTACAACTATTTCAACGGAAAATGTTGACCCAGGAACGGCAGTTATAGGGACGGGTGGATTTGGTGTTTTTTCCATAGAATTACCAACAATAACGGCATAGTAAAACGTATTGCTTACCGGTGCCCATGATAATGATCCACTAACTGACTGGGCATTATTTGGCGTCGCCCATGATACAGTTATGGATGACGGATCTACCGCTGAAATAGATGCTTGAGTATATGCAGGACTGGTCCCTGTCCATGGCGCACTCTGAGGTGAACAATTCATGGTAATACCTCCTTATTATTCACATGCTTGAACGGTTGCCGATACCGCCGTATTAGGCGGTACCGTAAAATATGCTAACGGTGTTGACGATCTAAATACCTGGCCGTTAATAGTGAAATTGTACGTAGTTGCACCAGTTACGGGATTGCACGTTGCTACTCCTGGTATCGTTTTACCTCCATCGGTAGACGAACCAAAAGTAACATTCAATCCTGTTGGCGCAGGTAAAGTCGTTGATGTAGTTGATGTAGATGTCGGCGACGTCGTAGGATTAATTTTTTTTAGTACTAACCATATGCCTACACCAACAGCTAATATACCACCGCCCCATGCTAAAACTTTTTCGGTGTTAGTCATTTTTATTGCCTCCTCCATGGGTCAAGAATGATATCTGCAACCCAGGTCAACCTGTACCTGTGACCGATCCTGAGTCTCACTTTTCGATTGTGACCGTCATAGTGCTTGCGTCCCAGTTTACCACGCATCCCAGTGCCTCCGCAACGAAACGTATCGGCACCATGGTCCGGTTATCGGAGTCGATATACGGAACAACATCCATTGTATAGTTGACATTATTGACGCTGTAGAGGGTTTTGCCGATCATCAGCACAATGATGGTTGGATTCGGCTTACCTGCTCCCTCTGTTATGATCACGTGTTCAACATCAGGCAGCCAAGCGACTTTGCAGCCTAATGCCTCACTCACGAAACGTACTGGTACGAACACGCGGCTAACAGGAACGGCATCCATTGTTTTCTGCTGGCCGTTCACCGTATAGGTTTCCTTACCGACAGTCATGGTAATCACTGTCTGGTATTTCGGCTTAGGTTGCGGAATATCAAGTTGATTTACCTCGAACAACATCTGGTCAAGATAACGTTCCGTAAACCAGGCGAAACCGCCTACACCGTAAGCCGTTCCCCAGGAGTTTTGGAATTTATACAGATAGCCGCCGTAATTGGGATTAGGTTCGTAAGCTACGACGAAAATCTCGTGGCCTTCCGGTATTATGCTGCCCACATCCACAATTGCCATTCCATCAACAATTTGCGGCGAAAATAGGGTGGTCATAACAGCCACGCCTATACCGACAGGTTTGCCGGCGTCCAAGGATGCGCGAATGGAAGCGGTATTTGCCGCCAAGGCATTAGTTTCTATGGCTTTATACACCACATCTTGAATTGGCGGCGGCGTAAACAGCGTGCTCTCACTATACTGATCGTCAGACGAAGGAATTACACCATATTCGGTCACAGCCAGCATCGCATCATGACCAGTGGACCCGGCATCCTGCATAAGGTCACCATATATCTTACGTGCGTAATAGTATATCGCGTTCACGCTGGGATCGATACTCGGTGGCATGGTTTGCGCAGAATAGCCATATTTGTTTTGCAGCCATAGCAGGTAATCCCGGCAGGTGCAGGCTGTGCAGCTCCCTTCTTGTTCTTGATTGAACACCGGCCCGCACCATTGAGACAGATCAGCTCCCTGGTTTGCACCAGCAGGGATTGTTATATGATCTATCTTGGCAAGACGTTTACGGTAGGTATCATTTAGGTGAAACGTGTTAAGTCGAGACATTAAAAACGACCACCTTTACTAAATTCTTCTCTTTAGTGTTTATTTATTTTGCGGCACGGCGGCCATGCCGACCGGGATACCTTGCTGTTCGTGGAGCTCTAGCGCCTTTTCCAGTGCCATGTCGAGAACCTGGCGGTTGACTTCCTGTTCAACTTCGATGTCTATATGGTCCTGTGTGGCCTTAGAGTGATGGTCGGGATGGTTTTCGTCATTGTACACAATAGGCGTGCGCCCCCGATCATACGCGCGGAACGGCTGGAAGTGATGCAGTTTGCCATCGCGCATCAGGAAATAAATGCAATGGTCGGGATGTTCCGCAGCCTCCTTGGCGGCTCTCCCAATGGCATCGCTTTCATGCAGCCAGCGTTCACGGGTGCCGATTGGCGGATCACCGTTGCCGTCCCAAACTAAAGCAGTCCAGCGGGTGTGTTCCTTTTCTTCGATTTCTTCCTGGTCGATTGCCTGCACCGCTTGTTTTGCAATTGCGGTGTTGAGGATAATGCCGTGGTTAGCAGCGAAACGGATCAGGTCAATTGAGCGGATCATGAGAATACCTCCTTTTTTAATATACATAACCTGTAAGCGTGCTAATGCCATTACCATTGACGTCGCCATCAATTACATATGTCATGTCTTGGGCACTATCATATGCGGCAGCAAGCCATATCCTCGCCGTAGTATCACTTGCCATTGCAGTCCATGAATTGGAAGAGTGACTGTAAGCAGTTACTGCGGAAAGGTAACCAGAACTAGACTCACCATCAATTGCATACGTCAGATTAGCAGAACTATCGTATGCGGCAGCAAGACAATATCTCGCCGTAGTGTCACTTGCCATTGCAGTCCATGAATTGGAAGAGTGACTGTAAGCAGTTACTGTGGAAAGGTAACCACCATTATTGCCATCAATTGCGTATGTCAAATTAGCAGAGCTATCATATGCGGCAGCTAATTCTTCTCTTGCCGTAGTATCACTTGCCATTGCAGTCCATGAGTTGGAAGAGTGACTGTAAGCAGTTACTGTGGAAAGGTAACCAGCATTATTGCCATCGATTGCATACGTCAGATTAGCAGAACTATCGTATGCGGCAGCAAGACAATATCTCGCCGTAGTGTCACTTGCCATTGCAGTCCATGAATTAGATGTGTGACTGTA
>Ga0080006_1089481_pt1 | contig 10952 bp, 14 predicted proteins | sample RS3BMetagenome_FD_69209 | JGI IMG/M metagenome (GOLD analysis project Ga0080006, IMG submission 69209) | Ferric oxide microbial mat and aquatic microbial communities from Rainbow Spring, Yellowstone National Park, USA - RS3B (SPADES... ... | reverse complement strand
AACTCCTTGAGGACTCCCGGACCAGCTCCTCCCTCACGGTATCATCCTCATCTCTCCTTTAATATTCCCCTTCATTTTTTACCGCCTTTTCCATTTTTGTACACAATGTTTTGGGGTACCCCACGTTGGAGGGACGAGAAGAGCTATGGTCGGGGGTGGTTGATCGAGTCGGTATTCTCGGCCGTGAAGAGGGGGTCCGGAGAGGCAGTCAGGGAGACGAGCTTCGCGGGTCAGGCGCTCGAGGCCGTGCTCAAGTTCTGGGCCTACTCCTGGATGTGCCTGGCCGACCTGATCGTGGGGAGGGCCCCAGGGGTAGAGGTCAAGGGGTGAGCCGTGAATTCGGGGAAAACCGGTCTCCCGTAATAATTTCCTAGTTAGTCATCTTGGCTAGAAAAATTGAAGCAGGACTCTAAGCATACGACTCCTCTTTGTAATACTTAGGCTTCCATCCCTCCGGTAACTTGACCTCCAATATCCTCATCATCACTTCTCTCCTATTGTTCTCGTCTATGTACGTGTCCAAAAGGTTGTAGATGCTGTGTTCCTCCAGGGATTCGTGAGCCTCGAGCATCCTTGCTAGGTAAGAGATCGAGTCCCTCGGACTCTCCCTAGCTTCAGTTAGGGAAAGGAGTTCACGCCATATCCTAGAGTGTTGCTCCTGGAGTTCCTTGAGCCAGTACGCTAGGCCGTAAAACCTCCTAAAAAGAGGGAACACCAATTCCTCCTCCACATACATGTGGAATTTGATCTTGGTTTTTATGTTCCTAATCTCCTCTTCAGTTACAATATTACCTCTCAGGGAAGACTCAATCAATTCCTCGATCTCCCTGTGACTCCCAGATAGGACAGACCTCAAGGAATTATTACCACTCACCTTTTACTCCTCAGCATAATTTAAACGTCAGACCCTTTATGTCTTCTTGATTTTCCTGTTAAACGCGATACACAGAAAGTTTCAATATCTAAAATTATCTTACCTTGGCCTTCTATTAGCGTTCGACTTCCTCGTTCTACCTCTCGAATCCGTTGTCTCTCTCCTTCCTAGATTAGGCGGTACGTCCTTCGATTTAGCCTTCTCCCCCGTCATCACGAAGTAGTCCCTCATCCTCGCTAACGCTTCCCTGTAATCTGAGACTCCCTTCAGCATCTCAGCTAAGGTCCTGTTCCCTACGTAGTTCAGCCAAGATACTATGTGTCCCTCCCTCAGGTGATAATTCACGCACGCTGGATCCTGGCTCCCTATCCTCATGATCTCGGTCTCCAACTCCCTCTCGTCTCTAGCTACGCCAACTACCCTATCATAGGACTTGAAGTAAAACGGTTCTACCATGCTTACAAGATGCTCACGAAATTACTTATAAGGAAGAGGGCTCTTGAAGCGTTTATGTAGATGTTCGTGTAGATGGGATTAGTCATTAAGCCATAGATCTGGCATCAAACTTCTCTGTTACAGCAGTTATTAGATTTCGCCTTGACTTCAAGGCTACACCTAACGAGAAATCCCATAACTGCTGTCTGTTATAAGATAACGTCATTTAGTACTTGGTAATTTTTAATCGTTTTAGCAACTTTCGTCTCCCCCAAACTTAACTATCCTGTCCCTCAGTGAAGAGAGTCAGTTCGTGGAACTGTCCAGAACCCAAGTTGGCTTATCAGTCTCATATTCGTTGAGCCAGAGTATATGTTCAGGTTCTCCAATAAAAACAGATAGGGGAATTTCTCTTTAAGTACAAGATAACTCCATGGGAACATTTTCTCCTAGAATATATCTGGTTTATTTTTAATTAATGATTTATTAATTTATTTTTAGCATTAATTATTTCTTTATCTAAGCTCATTATCTCGCTCCCTAGGAGCTTGGCTGCCGATAAGTGGAGCAAATCTAAGGTCTTAAGCTTCACCTTGTTTGATAACTTTACAGCGAGATCTACTGCTTTGTCAAATTCAACATCTTCAACTTTACACCCGCACTTGTGGATGGTGTAGTTAACGATCGCCTCCAATTCCTCATCCGAAACGTTCAACCTCCTGGAGTAGACTGAATATAACTCTATTAACACTAATTTACTGACCAACTTCTCTCCCTCCTTTGGGAAGATAGACAAAGCCAGTTCGTGGTTGGGGTCCCCATCGTTCACCAAAGCAACTGCGAGGCTCGTATCGATATAATATTTCATTCCCTCTCACTGATCACGTCCAGCGAAGTGGGTAACTTGAAGGGCAGACCTTCCTTAAGCCATCTCTGTGTTAACTCCTCAACTCTCTTTTTCCTCTGGATGTCCTCCCTGACCTTACCTATACCGTAAGATAGGATCATGTTGAAAGCCTCATTCTTGGACTTGGCTAAGCCTAACCTGACCATCTCCTCCGCGATGTTGTAGTACTCATCTTTTACCTTAAGTGTTACTATCTTCATACTATCATATTACTAAAGTAAGGATTTAAAGGTTACTCATTGTTAGAGAGCCAAAGAATTGAGAGGTCCTCTCTCACGTTCTCTAGTATGCGGTAGCAGAGGTTAACTTCAGGAGAGGACACTTCATTTAGAGATGTGAAGGAGACGCACGAAAATATGAATGGGGAAGTGTTCTCACGACTTCGCCTCATCCTAGAACCAGACTCAATGTTTACAACAGGGGTCTATACACGAGACTGAGTCCCGTTCCTTCGTCTCTCCTTCCTCACCTCAAAATTCACACTCGACCGGTTATTGCAACATATAATAGTAGTTATTAGATTTCGCCTCGATTACAGGTCGATATTTTAGGGAAAGTCCCGCAACCGCTGATATAATAAGTTGGGAGTGATGAGGACGTTACAGTGTCTACCGTGGGTAACTTTCGCCTTCGTTTCTAGATACGCCACGGGCAACCCCTCTTGAGGGAAGACAGGTCACCCTCAGATCGTTAAAGCCAGTCGAGGAAAACACTGTCACCCTCCCGTCCACCTTCATTACTCCCAAGACCTCTGGGGCAGGGCCGATCATGAGCGAGGAGATCGTTGAAAGGAAATTTTAAAAGTAATACCACGTGGACGCGACGCTCACGTTGATGGTATTTTAAAGTGATTAATGGTGCTTGGAGGTTGCTCAGGAACTATACAGTCTAGTGGACCATCATCTCACAAAGGTAAGTCGAAGGAAGAAGGACAGCAGGAACGCTACCGCCTCCAGTCCTCCTACGAAGATTAAGGCCAGCGACTCTCCGGTGGAGAACACTGAACCTAGGTACTCTTCCGTTTCGTGTCCTAAGTGGGGGAGAAGATGGGGGAAGTATCCCATCGTTGGTTCAAATGCCCCTGCGGTTATGAGAACGATCGTGACGTGGTCGCGATCATGAACTTGAACGGCAGGGGTCTCTGACCCTCTCGTCTGCCCCTCAGATGAGAGATGTAAGCCCGAATCGATGAGGGAAACCATCGCCCTTAGGGCAGGGAGGAAGTCAGCTTGTTACTTAAAGTTAGTTCATGCTCGAAATTCTATTAAATATTTGCTCCATGCCTACTCGTTAAAGGTCAATGGATGCCTTTAACTTTCCATTCACTCAGATGTCTGTTCCATTAAATACTGTTAAAAGAACGATATAATTACCTGTGTATGCAAAACTTGCATAAATAACCAGCTTTATTATCATTTCGGCATATTCTCTATAATGTTCAGGACAGACCCAACCTTTTACCCCTCGTCTAGGGCTGCCATGAGAGCCCCAAGAGAGGACTTGGCGTACGTTGCCTGTCTCTACGAAGGAACCGGCCTCAATAGACCGGACTTCATGGCGGTAGTGGACGTAGACCCCTCCTCCCCTACGTACTCTCGGATAGTGGGAAAGGTAGAGCTCAACAACGTGGGGGACGAACTCCATCACTTCGGATGGAACGCCTGTTCCTCCTCCCTGTGCCCCAACGGTAAGCCAAACCTGGAGAGGAGGTTCCTCATAGTCCCTGGACTCCGTTCTTCAAGGATATACGTGATAGACACCAAACCGGATCCCAGGAACCCCAAGCTGACCAAGGTCATCGAGCCCGGAGAGGTGGTAGAGAAGACTGGGTATACCAGGTTACACACTGTACACTGTGGTCCTGACGGGATCTACATAAGTGCATTAGGGAACGAGAAAGGGGAGGGACCAGGCGGGATACTGATGTTGGATCACTTCTCGTTCGATGTATTGGGGAGATGGGAGTTGAACAGGGGAGACCAATATCTGGCTTACGACTTCTGGTGGAACCTACCCAACGAGGTGATGGTGACCAGCGAGTGGGCTGTCCCAAACGTCATGGAAGGTGGCCTCAGGTTAGAACACCTTAAGGACAGATACGGTAACAGGGTGCACTTCTGGGACCTGAGGAAGAGGAAGAGAGTCTCCTCTATCACCCTCGGGGAGGACAACAGGATGGCCTTGGAGTTGAGGCCACTTCACGATCCTACTAAACTCATGGGATTCATTAACGTAGTGGTGAGTCTGAAGGACCTAAGTAGTTCCATTTGGCTGTGGTTCCACGAGGACGGGAGGTGGCAGGCTAGGGAGGTCATCAATATCCCAGCGGAGCCTTCTGAGGGAGGATTGCCTGAGATCTTGAAACCATTTAAGGCCGTGCCCCCACTGGTCACTGACATAGACCTCTCCCTGGACGACAAGTTCCTTTACGTTAGCCTGTGGGGAACGGGAGAAGTCAGGCAGTATGACGTCACCGATCCCTTCAGACCTAGACTTACCGGAAAAGTGAAAGCTGGAGGTATACTGCACAGGGAGGACCATCCCATGGGGAGGCTCACCGGAGCCCCACAGATGCTGGAGGTGAGCAGGGACGGGAGGAGAATATATGTGACCAACTCGCTCTACAGTTCCTGGGATAATCAGTTCTACCCGGAGGGAATAAGGGGATGGATGCTGAAGTTGAACGCCGACCCTGAAGGGGGACTCATCCTCGACAGGGACTTCCTGGTGGACTTCGGTGAGGCTAGGTCACATCAGGTGAGACTGAGGGGTGGAGATGCTAGTTCTGACTCTTATTGCTACCCTTAGCCTCTCAATCGTCTACGCCCTAGATCAGGGAAAGGGATCCCTTTTTCCGGTTTACTTCTACGCCCACAGGGGATTGAGGGCTAGTGCGTTAGCCATGGGTATAGCCAACTTGGGGGTCGTCCTACCTTTTCTACTCCTTTTCGTGCAGGTTCACTTGTATCGGGCCTTGTCCCTGGCGTTGATAGTAGTAGTACTTAATCATGCCGTGGTGAAGGCCCTGGTGGGTAACCTGTTTCACTATACTGGAAGCTTCAGACCATCCGTAACTAGTTTGGGTAAGTGGTATGCCGTGAACTACGTGCTCTCTGCCGAACCGCTCTACATTTTACTCATTGCCTCCCTAGGTAGTTTACCTCTCCTCATCTTCGTGAGCTCCTCTCTATCATTGAGGCTTGTGGCGTGGACTACGCTAATATCACGGCGAAACGAGGGAATAAGAAGGCTCACCATGATAAACTACGACCGCGTCAACTTCGTGACGTCAATCCTCCTAATCCTGAGCGTGCTCCTCAAGGGAGTCAACTGAAGGGGACCAGCGAAACCAACGACAACGGCTAGATCTCACAAATACTCCCCAGCAGTTATGGGACTTTCCCTTAAATATCGCCCTGTAATCAAGGCAAAATCTAATAACTGCTGTACTTCCTTAAAATTTCGCTCAGACTGACTGAGTCCCCCTCCTTCAACCCCAGTCTCCTGTACAACCTCACCACTGGGTTCCTCCCGTATCCCAGCACGAACTCCATAAGTGCTCTCCTCCCACACACGGGTTTGTTGGAGAGAACCTTGAATGAGGCGTCCTTCTCCCAATTTCTCAAGACCCCACGTCTCATCTCAAAGAGGGAATACCTAGGCTTTGCCACCTTAACCTCACCTAACCTGACCCCCAGGCAGTTCACCTCCCCCTTCCTCAACTTTACTCCAACCACCCCTCCGTAACAGGCCCAAGGTATGCTCCCGTTGAGCAAACCTCCCGAACACGGAACTCCCGTCAGCTTTCCAGCCCAAGCTGGTTGAGTTACCTCCAGGTCCAGGTAATACGTGGACCTCCTGATGACAACAGCATCGTCTCCTCCCTCAGGTTTCGTGACCTTAGGAATCACTACCCTCAGTCCCTCTAAGTGAGCGTGAGGAATGTCTCCTCCACTGTACGGCGTGGAGATGAAGTACCCCAGTCTCTCTCCTCTCCTCACGGTGTCGCCTCTCACCTTGATTGGCTCAACGTGGAGTACCTTCACCAGGGATTCCCTAGTCCTGATTAAGGTCACCACGTCGTAACTCCTCTCAGCCCTCCTGTTGGGCCTCCCTATCTCCACAACCTCCACACTCTCAACTACACCGTCCACCGGGGAGTAGAACACGTCCATGTCTACGCTACCAATGTCAATGGCCTTTCCTCTGACGTGGGAGGCGAAACCGCTGGAGAAAAAGCTCAGTAGGTAACCTTCCTTCAAGAAAATTCTCGATCACTGAGAGAATTTGTTAATCAGTGAGGGTAACCTGGTTTGTCTTATGGACTTCAAGGCCTGCTCCCTGTTGGGATACCACGGGTAGTTCCTCATTTCCATCCCGGGTCTCTCGTTGGAGTATGGTCTGTTACATCCAGGACAACCGGAGGTCATGAATGCGGGCGCCAGCTCCTCCAAGGTGAGATCCTCGGGAACCTTCATGTCCACTATCCTGCCCTCCTGGTCGTACAGGATATCTTCAGGGGTTATCAGGTCGTTCTCGATCAGCCACCTGGCCAACTGAACTCTCCTATACACGTTAACCGGTGCAGGCCTCCTCCTCTCCATGACCGTGTTCTGCTCAGGGTAGAAGGCGAACAGGGTTATCTTGGCACCCCTTTCATGGGCGTACCACATCAGGTCCACGGCCTCTCTCTCGGTCTCTCCAAGCCCTACGATCAGATGTATCCCGGCGTTGCCTCTTCCGAAGACCTCCACAGCCTCATCTATGCCCTCCAGGTATCTCTCCCACCTGTGCATACTCCTGACCATCTTCCCTCTGGTCTCCTCAAAGACCCTCTTACTGGCTCCATCTATGGCCACATCTATCATGTCCGCCCCGTACTTCCTCATGTCCACCAGGTGTTTCTTGAAGGTGTAGGTAGGGGTGACCAGCTCTGAAATCCTGAGCTCTATCCCCTCCTCCCTTATCCTCCTAGTTATCTCAACTGCATCCTGAGCCGCCCTAGGGTGGGCCAACTCTCCCACACAGATCCCTTGTAACCCTAATCTCGGGTCTCCTTGTCTCTCCTTGATCCTCCTGAGGACGTCATCGAGTCTCCTTAGTGGCCACTCCACCCTTATGAGGGTCTTACAGTCTGGCCCCTGGGATACCTCCCTGGCCTGACCGCAATATGAGCAGTTGGCCTTACATCCGTCTGGATAGTACTGCAGGAGGTTTATGGTCGTGTTCAGTGCTCCCCCCAGGAATACTCCTGGGGAGAAACCGAGAACCATGTCGGCCCCAAAGCTGAGTCTAACCCAGTCGGGACTGCTTATCCTTTGAGTTCCTTCTAGTCTCAGGGTCATGACACGGACACCTGTGAAGATATGAAGTCGTGAACAACGTTGGCGCAACAGGCCGAACTAAACCTGAGCTCCCTCCTCCCCTTGGCATAATCGACTGTCTCCTCCTCAGGGAAGGCTATTCCGTCAACTCCGTAATCCACGGCGAACTTCTCCACCGGAAGATAGAGGTTCCCCCTGGGCCTGGCACAGCCCAACATGATGGGTATGCCAGGATATTCGTCCCTGGCCAGTTTTAACACCTGGATTATCTCCTGAGGGGAGGGTTCTCTAACTAACTTGTACTCTCCAGTCAATGGCATCATGGCGACAACTATCAGGGCGTCAGGGCTGACCTCCTTGAGCATGAGCACTGCCTCGGCCTCACTGCCCCTCTTACTTAATCCCACCACAACGTGGGGAACAACCTTCAAGCCTGCCTGCTTCAGGAACTTAAAGGAGTTGAGGTAGTCCTCCACGGTGAAGGGTTGTCCTAGAACCTCCCTGATGGTCTCGTCATCTCCCACCATGTCCAACAGGCCTACCTTGACACCTGACTCGGCGAACTTCTTGGCAACCTCCAGAGACCTGACCACTCCAGTGTGTGCTATTACCGTGAGTCTGTCACTGTACTTCCTCACCACCTGGGAGAACCTCCAAACTGGCACTTCCCCCCTCGATGTCGAGCCCCCGGAGAGTATCACGCCCCTGTCACCATCCCTCACCGCGTCTCTTAGGATTTCCTCTAATCTCTGGGGAGTCGAGCCGTCACTCATGCCCTCCAATATCCTCCTTCCGCAGTGCTTACAGTTGAAGGCGCAAGAGGTTCCAGTCACGGAGACTGCCTTCCAACCCTTCCTCGAGTCCATGTAGTCCGTCTCGTACCTCTTGAGGTTCGGTGCGTACAGGAATAAGGGTTTCACTTGGAGGCCACCTCCCTTATGAGTGCTGATAGGTCAGCGGGGGAAATTCCCAAGATCTTCACTTCCTTTCCCCAATCCTTCACTTCTCTTTCTACGTCCTCTAACCTACTCCACTTGAGCCTAGCCTCCAGGTCGTATATGGCCCTCCTGGGCTCCACGAAGAAGTCTCCCGTGATCAGGACTGACTCTATGAGTCCTGGTCCAGCCCTCTTCACTTGAACCCTCACCAGACCTCCCTGGAACTTCCTCTCCCCTTCCACAACTCCCTGACCCTCCAAGGACCTCCTCGTACCAAAGATCCACTCCCTAGATGAGTACTTAATCCTCAACTCCCTCAAGAGCTCCAATTCTTCCCCTGTGTAATTCCCATCCTTAAGCGCTTGGTTGAGGACCGAGCTGAAGGCCTCCTTAGCCGGCTTGATGATCTCCTCCATTCCCACGTTCCTCCCCAACTCCCTGCCTACCCACGTGAGTCTCTCCTTGAAGTCCTTGGCGATCTTGTCCTTCATCTTCTCAGTTGACAACTTCAAGACCTTAACCATCTCCTCAGGATCGAAGTTCACGAGGATGGTTCCAGTCACAGCGGTGAACCTTCCGAAGGAGAACGCACCTATTCCAGAGATTTTCCTTCCCTTGACCTCAACGTCGTTCTTCGGCCTGAAGTTAGCCTCTATTCCCATTTCCCTCAGCGTTCTGATCACCCCATCGGCACCCAACCTCATGGCGGTCTCTGGAGTTCCTCCAAGAGCGTCAGAGGGAGCGTAGATCTCCCAACCCAGTTGCATATCTCCCATTATTATGGTTCCTCCACCGGTCGGTCTCCTCCCTATACTCCACCCCCTCCTCTCAACCTCCTCAACCCTGACCTCCTGTTCCACCGCCTGATGATATCCCACTAGAACAGCAGTGGGCTTGAACACGACAAACCTCAGGACGGGTTCAGCCCCCCTAGCCACTGACTCCAACAAGGCCTCCTCTCCGGCAAGGATCAAGTCCTGAGGACCTTCCTCCACCATGAATCTCATGGAAATTCAGGAAGATAAATAGCATAAGTATTATAAAAAGATTATGATCTATTTTTTACGAAACAAGGAACTTAAACCGGACGTCGAGTCCAGTCATGATAAAGGGGATTAAGGTGATTGAAAGCCCCCCTTCCGATAGAGCTAAAAACGAGTTTTCAAAATTTAACCTCCTTCCTCTCAACCTTGATCCTCTCCCACAACCAGTCTAAAGCCCTCTGCAGTAGGACTCTGTAGTTCTCCAGCAGTACCCTGCTCTCCTCCCCCTTATCATTCTTCACGGAGTAAGTTAGGTAGACGTACTCCTCCTCTGGCTGAAACGATTTAAGCCTCAACTTCCTCGACGCACTTCCTCACCTTCTCGTACTCGTGACTCCCCACTCCGTACAGTTTTCCACATAAATGATACCGGTATAGAGATCAAGTCTTAGACCAGTTGCCGCTCAGGTGCTTTGTCCTCCCTATTTAGAACGACTATCTCACAATGTGCTTTGCACACTTCCTCTACTATCTCGAAGCCGAACCTAACTAGTCTGTCTGGGTAGGCTATGGCTTTTGACACCTCGTTTTTTAGTATCATTCTCAGTGATTTGAGGAATCCTCTCCTCTCCGTGTTTAATGAAGATCCCACGTCAGTTATCACCTGGTCGTCCTTTAACGGTCTCCTCTAGGTATTTCACTTGGTTTATCAAGTCGTCTTTTTGTGTGTTCGATACCCTAGCGTATAATATTACTTTCCTCTTTCTAACAATTCCCATTAACTTTTCTACATCCTCTTCTCTAAACCTCCACTTTCCAGTCTGTAGTACTACTGGTTTTATGTATCCCTTCTTTACGTATTCTCTGAGTGTTGCATAGGATATTCCTAAGCGTTGGCATACTCCTTTAGGTCTTAGCATTATATGAGAGTTTATGATGAAATAATATAAACTTTACGGTTTATCGGAAACTGTTGTTAACGGCCCTGAAGGGAAAGATAATCTACAGCAGTTATGGGACTTTCCCTTAAATATCGCCCTGTAATCAAGGCAAAATCTAATAACTGCTGTAATCTATTTGATAAATAACGAAATTATGAAATATTTCCTCAATGCTTTCTCTAACACTTCGTTAATATGGCCGACCAGATGGGAATCCCGGTTAGGTAGAAAAATGAGTGGCATCGATTGAGAGAATTAATCTTCAGCGGACAAGATCCCTGGACTTACTTCCTGGAAATTCAAATAGGAAACAGCCTTAAAGACCCTTACTTCCTGGCTAGGAACCCTTACGTGGGTTTTCTAAAGTTCTCCGTTTGTCCCTACACTTTCATTTCAATCATTTTATGTTCAATCATGATCGAGTGTAGAGACTTAGCCCTCAACCACCTACTTACTGTAGGTGGGTCATGGGACTCCTTCGAGCCCAACGGCACGGGGCTCACATCTCTGCAATCACTCCCACCCTTTTGGGCATAGCCCACATCGGTGT
>Ga0080006_1253314_pt1 | contig 10953 bp, 12 predicted proteins | sample RS3BMetagenome_FD_69209 | JGI IMG/M metagenome (GOLD analysis project Ga0080006, IMG submission 69209) | Ferric oxide microbial mat and aquatic microbial communities from Rainbow Spring, Yellowstone National Park, USA - RS3B (SPADES... ... | reverse complement strand
GTGGCAGCAAACGTACTGCAATCAAATTCCTCCAGCAACATATTCAATGTTGTGCAGGGATGGCAGGGTTGGATGGCAGCAGCTGCACTCTTTGCTGCAGTTCTGATGCCCACTGTGTTCGCACCTCTTACATCGATAGTATTCCAGACAGCAAGTCAGGCAGCGATGACAGGTGTGGGTGTAGGAACAGCTATTGTTGCTGGGGGAGCAATTGCAGGAGTTGGGGGAGTTGGTGCAGCAAAGATGGCTGTTGGAGGCCTCACCATGCCCAGCTCTCCAGGATATCTAGGCTCAGGCGTAACCCCAACAACGGGGCAGAAGCTTGCTGCAGGTATGAAGGCGTTCAGCAGGCACTCATTTCCTGCTATGCTTTCCAACATAACATCACTAGGTGCTGCCGGAACTCTTGGCGCGCTGGGAGCCGGTGAAGGAGCCAGAATAGTGAACAGGACGTTACCTTTGAAGACTGCAAAGGACGTAACTGCAAGCTATCAGGCTAGTGTGGAGAAGCAACTTTCAGCTATAGCAGCACAACATACCTTGTCACTTTCAAACACAATCCCTAAGCTTGTAGAGAGGATGAAGTCGTCAGAAATTCAGTTACCATCTGACTTCAAAGGCGAAGAAGTTGCTGGGAATTGGTTTGACAAAATAGTTAGGTATGGAACGGAGTCGGAAAAAGCCAGCTTGGCAAGTATACTAACGGGCAAAGAGATATATTCAAACATGGTGCCTCACCTGATTAGACAGCAATTTTTCGAGTTGGCCAAAGAGCAACTAAGCAAATCAGGTGAAGGTAGTTTTCAATCACTGAGGGCAGAGGCTGATCCGTTGTTCCGCAGCTTAAGAGGTCGGTCTGAATTTCAAAGAAAGAAAACGCAAGACTAACCTTTCAATCGAGGAAAACCGAATGAAATCAAAATATCAATGCTTTCTTCGAGGGCCTTTTTGACTCGTTCATCGCTTGGGTCAACTTCGTGCATCTTCCGGCTTGCTTCATAGTCAATAATATCCATCATGAGTTCTTGAGAAATCGGGATTACGTACTTTGCAAATCCCCAGATCGCTTCCTGTAACACCGCCATAGGAGACAGGTAGATCTGTCTGAAATACTCCTTGTGCTCTCTATCAATCTTTGAAATCATCTCCCTAGCTAGCATGATTCTCTCTTCGAACTCGCTCAATGCTATTCTTCCATAGGGAGAGCCATAGTGGTCAACAACGTCTGCATCCGAGACTTCCGAGATATATTGCGCAAATGTATAAGATCTTCCAACTGGCGCATCGTAATACTCTACTCCAGGGTCGATTGACTTTAGCTTCGGCCTCCAGCCTTCAGTGGACCTAGCCATGATGCTCTCAATCTTACCAGCTGCGCTGTACATTATCTCTGCTGTGTCATAGTCTACTATTCTTATCGCCCTGATCTGGCTGATATCGCACCCTCTGCTTGACCCATTTACAGGAGAGAAGATGACTGATTTTGTGGATATGGTTAACCCGCCCTTCACTCCGTCAACCTCAACATCAAACATCCTTGGGAAGAGGTTCTGAAGAGCCCATTCCCTTACTTGACTGTAGGTCCATTCACTAGTGTCTTTAGCAGGAAACTGACTTTGTCCCTCTATTTCTGGCATTGCCATATAGATATAATTAGGGAATCATATTTAAACGCCAACCAAGCTTGATAGTGGTTTTGCATGCAAGCACGCTTTTTTAAGCAACGAGGAATTGATTTCGCAGGCTGAGTGCACGCAGACAGAGTGAATGGTTGCGGATGTTCTTCTTTTGTCTCCTATCTCTTTTTTTTACCTTACACAGGACGATATTCGTGGATTCTACCCCTATATCATGGTCGGGGATGCATGATATAACGAGGATTCTTGATTTAGTAGGAATCATCCCCTTCGCCTTTGGTACTTCTTTCCGGGCTAGCTCCGGATCGGCAGGGATCGGGATATCGAGATTGTGTAGGTTTGAATGGACAGCCTAATTGGCTAAACTTGCTGCCCGAGATCTTCTAGCGTCGGGTTTAGGACTTGAACGCGTCTTTAGTAAATCTAGGCATTAGTGTTAGTTGACCACACCGATGCCTATAAGCTACTCCACGTCCAATTCAGCGTCATATTACGTCATTCTTGGAAGCATGATTGCTGTATTGATGTGTCACATTAAATTCGAGTAAGGCCAAGTCTTTAGATATCATGCTATCAAAAAGCTGATTCAGTTATTTATTGTATCGGGTCATATACATGTCCTGGTAACGTCGAGACACTATTACTATGTGGAAATAAGATAGCGATAGGGTTAAATAGTGTCGCTCTTCTTCTACAACCGATGAAGTTCATAGATGACGGTACAGCCGGTGCAGTCATGCATCCCTCTCGTTTCAAAATACTTCAGCTTCTTCGGCAGTCCAAGGAGCCCCTTTTCGTTGAGCAGATTTCAAAGGAGTTGCATATCCATCCCAGAATGGTCAGTCATCACCTTGACGTCTTGCAGGACATGGGGCTTGTTGAAAGCAGGTATCAGGTGGTTGGCGTGAATGGTTCAAAGCGGAGTGTTGCGGTTAGAATGTGCTTTACAACGCCAAAAGTTGATGAAGTACTGCGACAGATTCGCGAGTCTGTGGGGTAGGCTAACACGTTGACCTGTTTCGCTAAGCTCAAAAGGGCGTGGGATTTCGTCTACGGCACATTCAGGGTTCGAAGAATGCTACTGTCATTACTGGCAGCTTTAAGCATCGTAATGGGGCTGTTCCTTCTCTCCATGCCCATTTGGCTCAGGATAGAATTCGCGTATTTGTATGCGGGAACAGCGTCTGTAGTAAGTTTTTTCATGTACGGCGCTTTCAAAGGCGCATTCAAGTCAGTAATCTTCTCCGCTTTACTCAGACGCAAGTATAAGGTCAAAGAGTTTACGCCAGAGCAGTACGTAACTTTCGGAGTAACCCAAATCATCAACATGATGCACATCAAGAAAAAGGTTCGGGTCTTTCTAACTGAAAATCCTTGGATAAACGGCCCGTTTACGAATGGGTTTACCAACAGCATATACATACCGAGCTCGTGGATGAAGAAGTTCCCCGCAGTCCAAGAAATGGGGGCTGTTCTGGGTCATGAATTGGGTCATATAAAAACAAGGGGAAGATTCTTGACGGAGTTGATTGTCATGACAGGTATTGTGGAGTGCCTCACCCTTCTCCTCGGTCTGTTCGCAATCCGCCTTGTTGCCGAAATCTTCGGACTCAGTCTCTTCTTCCTACTCCTTACGAATATCTTATGGAGGAATGAAAGAAGGGCTGACTTGGAAGGGGCGAAGATAACCAGTCCGGAAGGATTGATTTCGATGTTCGAACAACTACTTGCGGAGTCGAAAGGGGATGACGGCACTGAGACTCACCCCCCTCTGAGGGATAGGATAATGCGAGTGTCGAAGCTGCTGGACTATGATGGTATGACAGGCATTTGAAAATAGTTGAGGTTCGGCTCGGCGGCTTGGCCGGATTAGGTGTTGGTCTGTTCGCAGTAGCTGTAGCTGCAGGATATACAAAACAGCATATCTTGGAATTAATTTGCATAGTTCTTGGCTCTATAGCGGTATTGGCTTATCTTGTGATGTCAATTGACAGATACGATAGAGTCGGTCAATATGGTTAAGATTAGAAAGAAGCCTTTCTCTGAATCTTTCCTTGCGTAAGCAGCATTCGAGCCTTATTGATTATCCGCCTTCAGCAGGTTGGAACCACTCGGTAGTGCGTGATTCGAAGCCTACGGATATAATTCGTTTATAATTGTTGCAGTTTTAATTCATTCATTGGAAAAGCCTAGTGTTACAGTTTATAGTGAAGGAGTCTCTAATGGCTTAGTCCCATAACTCTATTTCTAGCCTTATTCTGAATCGTATCAGCTACCTCAGGTTGTACGTTATCACCTTGAGTCATGCCTCTCTCTTCTGCATATGCCACACCATGCTGTAAAGACGCTCTCCATATTTCCCCTTGAATGAAGAGTTTACTGATTCCGAATTGCTCCGTTTGTGATATCTGTTCTTGAAAGCTCTTGGATGATCCCGTCTATAGTTCATCATGTCCTTCCAGGCTTGACACCCCTAGCTCTGAAGGAAGCGTTCTTCTTCGGCATGAGGAATGGTCTGCCACTACGTTTTGTGACCATCCCTGCATTCTCCCTGCAGGAGTACGCTTTGTCTCCACAAACATTTCCTGTCTTTCCGCGAAACTCTTTCAGGAGTGCTTGTCTACGAGCAACCATCTGATTTTGATGTAAAGGGAAGCTACCTTGAAGAACGGATTAGCCGGGAGTGATGTCTTGAAAAAAGCCACTCTCATTTTGAGGTACTCTTCTGAAGACTTAACAGGTTGGCGAGTAAACCGTTTGCGTAATTGGCGGTCTTCGAGAAGGTCATTCGGGATAGTGAAGTGAAACGGGGACAATTCAAGGTCCTGATGGCCATCCAAGGGTTCTTCTCAGGTGCCAAGACCGATCAGAGACACGTGAGGACAACTCTCGAGGTCGAAGGGGAGGAATTCAACCGCATGTACTACCTCATCGTTGGGATCTACACGCTTTTGGCCTTCCTCTGGATAAGTCCAACCTACACCGGTTACGGATCGCTGGGTGGTTCGACCCCTACCTCTACCTCTTTTACGGATTCGGCTTCGACTTGCTTCACCCCTCATTATTGGCGGGGACGCTCACCATATTCGCCCTCGGTTTCGCCCTTCCCGTCCTGGCCCTTCCTGCATACCTTCTCACGAGACCCCCGTCCATGGCTCCACCCACATCCCCTCATTCTCCATCCTCCAGCCGCCCGAAGGGGGTGAATGGATACAGGTCTGCTGGCTCGACTACGATTGGGGCACTGCGACCGAAGAGGCCTCGATGGCGGTGCAGGCCTACGTCGAGGAGATCGAGCGTGGAGTAGAAGTGACCGTCCCCACCGCCAGCATATCGGGGGGCGGGTCCTGGTCTTTGCCCTTCCACATGGGGGTGAAGAAGGAGACAAGACCCCATCCCGCCGCCGGTTCCACCATCCATATACACGGCAAGAAGATCGCAAGGGAATACTTCGAAAAAAGCCAGAAGAAGTGGATTATCGTCTCGATCAGGGGGATGGTCGCTTCACTCGTAAAGTCCCCGCCAAACGATGCGATCGCCTCGGCCCTGGGAAGGGTGAAGATCTCCTACGACTACCTAGCGCCGTACTTCTACCAGGACGTGAGGATGATCAGGTGGCTCAGGTCTCGAGCTGTCCCGAACCCGAACAGATGCTCATGATGCACGCCAGAGGAGGCTTCCTTGCCGAGTGGGGAAGGGGAAGGAAGCTCATACCAGCCCTCTGCGTCATGCCTGAAGAGCTGGGGGCCCTCGTCCACCTTCCGCTCGATCCCAACCTTCCGATCGAGCATGCGAGGGCCGGGGGAGTCCCGGAGACATCGATGGGGGCAGGGAAGCGGGGATAGTCCTGAGCCCATGATTGCAATGCTTATAAGAAGAGGTGGGTTGTTATGTTGGATGGAAGCAATCCTCGAGGGCTTGTTTCAGATGGGATGGAGAGGTGATAACCATTGGAAGAATCCGATCAGCTGAGGGAAGAAAACCTCAACGTGATGCTGGCCGAACTCCTGAATGAAAAGGGGCTCAAGGCTCTCGGCGAAGTCATCTTACGAAGGGGTGGCAGGAGGCCGGAGCCCGACGTCCTGGTGGTTCTTAATGGGGTCAGGATCGTGATAGAGGGCAAAAAAGAGGGCATGTGGAAAGAATTGGAGAGGCAGTGCCATGAGAGGCTCGACAACAACGTTTGCGACCTGTGCGTCATGGTCGAGTATGTTTCGTTTGACACGGGGAAGATGAACCCTACCCAACTTCAAATAAAAGAGGCCCTGCAGCAAGCCAGATTCAACGTCGGTTTTACTTCATATTTGGACAGGGCTAACCTCGATAGGTGGACCGGACGGGCCATGGAACCTAGGGAGTACAGGGATGTGAAATTCGACGACCTGCTCACATATCTGATGAGTGCATACAGCGAAGTCGTGAGCGGGGATATCATCGGCCCCGTGGTCGACAAGCTTCAGGAAACGCTGAACCAGTTTGCCACAAGCCTTGCCAGTACGGTGAACGTAGACAGGCTGAAGGATGTCATGGAGCTGAGGGAAAAGGAGGGGGGCGAGGGGAGTGAAGAATAGGGAGGATACCCATAAGCTCCTGTCGACGGCCGGCCTCCTCATGATCGACGCCATGATAGTGCAGGAGGTCATATCTTCGTCCCACAAGGAAGTGGCCACCCTCTCTCAGGTGATGCAGGAGGACAACGTAAAGAGGTCGCTTGAAGAATCATGGGACTATATAACGAAAGAAATCGATTATGAACCAATGCTCGTCTTGGCCCTCAGGATCCTTCGCAACCTTCCCGTTAATGCGGTGCTGAATGCACAGTTGAAGTCTCTCTGCAAAACGGCATACGATATAGCATCGTCGAAGGTGCTTCTGAGACACGATCTGTTCGGTAGGATATATCATACGCTTCTGCTCGGCAATCTGGCGAAGTACCATGCGACCTACTACACATCCATACCCGCCGCCCGGCTTCTGGCAAGGCTGTTGGTGAACCTACCATCTCCCCTTTCGATGGAGGCCGTCCCCCCAACATATGGAGGCGAACCCCTGAGAGTCGTGGACTTCGCCTGTGGTTCGGGCACCCTCCTTTCGGCGGTATACAAAGAATTGGACGCCAAACACAGGATCGAAGGCAAGGGACTCGAAGCGGACAGGTTGCACAGGTACCTTGTGGAGGATGGGATCTGGGGTTTCGATGTCCTCCTTCATGCTACCCACTTAGCCTCCACAACACTCTTTCTTCAGAATCCGATCTCCGTGGACAGGTCCCGGCTTTATGCACTCCGCCTGGGGGTGACATCGACAAAGAAATCAAGGAAGGCTTTTCTCGGAAGCATCGACTTCCTCAATTCTAACATTTTATACCCATATCAGCTTCTGGCCAAGGAAGACTTCCTCCTCGGAGGAGGTGAAATGATAAGCATGTCGAAGTCCCAGCAGGACAAGATCGATCTCCCCAATTTCCATGTCTGCATAATGAATCCACCCTTCACCAGAAGCGTCGGCGGGAACCTCCTGTTCGGTTCGCTGCCGCCGAAGGAGAGAACCGAGCTGCAGAAAGTGTTCGGCGAGACCCTGAAGAAGAACGACATGACCGGGATCGGGCAGGCGGGACTTGGGGCCGCATTCGTCTTCTTAGCCGACAAACGCCTTGTTGAGGGAGGGAGGTTGGGGCTTGTCCTTCCGAGGGCGGTTCTGACAGGAGTATCCTGGAGGAAGGTGAGAGAAAAGCTCCTGGGTGAGTACGACGTCGAATACATCATAACAAGCTACGAGCCACCCAACGGTTGGAACTTCAGCGAGAATACGGACCTGAGCGAGGTCCTTCTAGTGGCGAAGAAGACCGGGCTTCAGTCGAAGTCGAAGCCGAAGCCGAATGATGAGGATCGGCCTTATACGATCTTCGTCAACCTCTGGAAGAAGCCTTCCAGCGAGATTGAGTCCATATATATTGGATCGCAGCTCTGTGACCTCCAGAGTAGCGCAAGGCTGTACGATATAGAGAACTCCAACGCATCCCCATACCACCTTAAATTATATGGAAGGAAAATCGGAGAAGTCTATGCGGCTAGGCTTACTGAAGACAACTTTGGGGTTTACAACCTCTTCTCCCAGATGGAGATAAACAGGGTTGTGGCGTTGCTCAGGAAGGGGATACTCTACCTGCCCGACGTCGGCGTCGTCAGTGGCGGACGGATAAACCTTACAAGCCTCAAAGACCTGGGGGCCGAAATAGGGCCTGACAGGAGACAGGTTCATTCAACTTTTAAAGTCAGTGACGTATCGGCGGGATCCTTCTTCAAGGCCTTTTGGGGGTATGACTCTGAAGTGATCAAAAGGATCGCTCAAGGGCCCAACCGGTTTCTCGAACCGAAGAACGCTGGACAGGCAAGAGACCTCTGGAAGAAGGCTGGGAACATGCTGATAGTTGAGAGAGCACGGCTCAACACGTACACAGTCCTATCCGTGAACCTCACCGAACCCGTTCTATCCAATGTATGGTGGCCCATAAAATTGCCCGAGGATGATGCGAAGATCCTGTCCATGTGGTTCAACTCAACGTTTGGTGGACTCCTTCTTCTCTCGATCGCCGAGGTTACATGTGGTCCATGGGTCGATTTCAAGAAGGAGCATTTATTGGAAATGCCGGTTCTGGACACACGCCGCTTCGATGAGGTCACCAAAGGGAAGCTGATATCCCTCTATGATAGGGTTTCCAAGCTGGAGCTGAAGTCCCTGCCCGACGAGTATAAGAATCCTGAAACGAAAAGGCTGATCGATGAAGGAATCAACGATGCGCTTGGGTTGGGCCTGAAGTTTGATGATCTGTACCGACTTCTGGCCGCCGAGCCCATGATAACCGGCAAATGATCGACCTACACCAGTGTAGAAAAGTTCCACGACGGGGTATTTTAGGCATGTGGGGGCTAGTTCTTCTGGCTCAAAACCCTATCTCATGAATAAGGTAAGATAAGATAGTAAGGAGGGAGGCGCCTGGCTGATCAGTCTAGACGGGGGGTTCACCCAACTAGGGGGGAAGGAACGGGAGCGGAGGGGAGGGGAGGCGTGCGTCCGGTTTTATCTTGTGAGGATGGTTGATCAATTGATCGGTGAAGAAAGGGTTGTGCTCAGCTTCGACGACCTCTCTAGGCACGCCTATCTTCTGGGCGCCACGGGGTCGGGGAAGACGACAATCGTAAGGTTGATAGCCCGGGGCCTGGAGGAGGCGAAGGAGACGGAGGAGTTCAGGTCCGCCTCCGCCTACCTCGACTTGAAGGGGGATGACTCTTTAAAGTTCCTTTCGCAGCTCCAGGCCCTCGACCCCGAAAGGGTCACCTTCCTCGACCCCATGTTGACGAAGTTCTCGGTTAATCCGTTGGAGTTCCCGCCCTATTCCCCTACAGACCGTGAGAGGACTGTCTCAGTTTATATCGGCTTCCTGATGAACATCATTCAGGAGTGGTATCAGGCGGACCAGACGAAGGCCCCAAGGATGATGAGGATCATGCGGTCCCTCATCTCTTAAGTTTATTGTAAAGGCGATAGCCCCACCCTCATAGACTTGTACATCTCGTCCTGTGGATGCAGTCGGGGGACGATCCCGTCCTGATGAGGGACTTAGAAGATACCCTGGGGGGTAGCGAGGCGGGGATGCTGCGGAAAGAAATGGATGCGATCGGGGGAATGAAGGAGGAAGCCTTCGATCCTGTCCTCACTCGCTTGAGCGAGTTCGCCATTGACCCCTTCCTTCGGAAGATGTTCTCCGTAAAGCATTCAAGTGTGAACTTCGCAGAACTATTGGAGCCAGGCCACTTCACGGTCGTAAGGGTGGCCGGGCACGAAGTGGGCTCTCACATATCCCCGTTGATAGCATCGATTATCGTCCTGAAGCTCTGGTTTACGATCCAGGAGAGAGCCTCACGAACTCCTGAAGGGGAGAGGAACCTCGTCGTCTTGGCCCTTGATGAGTTTCAGTCCATCCCGCACCTCCAGGCCATTCAGACCATACTGGCCAAGGCCAGGGCTTTCAAACTCGCCCTCATCCTCTCTCACCAGACCTCCGCCCAACTCTCCGATGATCTCTTTCACGTCGTCGTGGGGAATTATGCTTTCCAGGCGTCGTCGTCGGGGAGTGTTATCTGGTGCTGAGAGTTTTTATCGGTTCCAAAGACTCGATAGATGTCAGGATGTTTGAGACTCTGAGGCATGTTACGGTAGAATGTCCTGATAAGAATCGCCTGGTGATTCTTCATTTTGCTGAGGAACCAGAAATCAGGTCCCTTTACACAGAAACCTTCAAGGAACTCAAACGATTGAAGGGAATGCGGGTATTTATCAAGGTAAGAGGAAGAAGAGCTCACGAGAATTAATCCTCGAGAGCCGTTCGATGATCTGATAGAAGCGATTTTATATAAAGTGCTATCCTCTTGAAATTTGTGATTCGGGATAGAACCGGATGTAATGGCAAAACTGGAAATCTAAACATTAAGCTATATTCATTATAATTTCGATACAAAAGCACATGTCTGAACTTTGCATTTGTATTGCTGGTCATATCTACATCCGTTATATTAGATGGTGTTCCAATTGCTTGTTGGAACCAATTCTTATTGTGATGTATTCTCCCTTTGTTCAGTTCTTTATAGTATATCTGGCTACCTATAGACACGAGGTTGGCAGATTTTTCAGGCCTTTCCATGAGCATGCATCAATCAATGACTGGAGGAAGGTACTGAAGGCACTTGGAGTGGAAGCGATACTTCCTGAGAAAGGTCCAGAGTGCGGTAGCGATAAGAGGCTTATCCTGACCTTCGGCGTTACTGTCATTCTTTCTGCGAGCATTACCTTAATGATGGTCTTTGTATTGCAAAAGACCCCTTCCCTTCCACCCTTGTTCAGGGTAGCTCTTCCCATCCTCTTTCAGTTCATTCCTGCCACTTACTTTTTGGCTTTTATATCCAAGTGGTACTTTGGACCTCTTCCCAATCCACCAAGAAGGATGCTCTTACGCTACCCCCGCCTTGGCTCACGAATCAAGCACCTGATGGAAGATGATTAATCCTTACCATACATTATTCTTCAACGTCGCCCTCAAGAATGGCCACATCATGTCAAGACCCAGGTACGAGCCAGAGCAGGAGTTCATTGGCAATTTCATTCACGAATTGGAGCAGAAAGATCCTGATTTTGCATGGATTCAGTTCATCTTTCAGCAGGTTGACTATTCACGCCAGCTCATGATGCTCAAAAATGAACTGCTGTCCTACAAGAAATTTGCAGAGACGCCTGAGGTAAATGGACAAGGGGAACCTAT
>Ga0080006_1156470_pt1 | contig 10956 bp, 9 predicted proteins | sample RS3BMetagenome_FD_69209 | JGI IMG/M metagenome (GOLD analysis project Ga0080006, IMG submission 69209) | Ferric oxide microbial mat and aquatic microbial communities from Rainbow Spring, Yellowstone National Park, USA - RS3B (SPADES... ... | reverse complement strand
CACGCTCGGATGAGGCATCTCGAGGCTCTTGGGCTGACACCCGCTGCCGGGATGATTATGTTCTGGTTAAGCCGACAGCCAGTTTGGATCGCGTCACGAAACCAGCGCGATACGGCTTTAAAAGAGAGGCTCAAAAGAGTTAGGATCTTACTGGCTCCGCGGGGGCCTGAGGCGCTTTCGACAACAATTTTAGAGCGAGGTCCAGGAAGAGTATTTCTCAGTTAGCGAGCGAAGATTTTCTCGAACTGCATTTCGACGACCATCGTCTGTTCACCGAACTGCTCGGCCAGCATGACGCTCATGTGCGCACGATCGAGCAGGCCCTCGGAGTGCGAATCGCGGTCACCGGAACGTCGATTCGTATCAGCGGCGGCGACGCGGAACAGGCACTCGCGGGAAAGCTGCTCGGCGAACTCTACGAACTGGTCCGGGCTCTCAATCGTTACGCCGACGCCCAGAAACTCGAACCCGGATCCGACCCGCTCCTGTTCGAGCCCTTCCGATCCGGTGTCGTCATCCTCAAAGAGCTGACCCAGATCCTCGGCCTTTTCGTCCGTCCCAGGCTCAAGGCCGGACCATCCCAAGACAAGCTGACCGGCCCGCTTCTCGACCTGTTCGTGGAACTCCGTACACGAGTTCGGAAGGAGAAAAACTTCGCCCTGGCCGATGATATCCGTAAGAAGCTCGCGGAGCTGGGAGTCACCCTCGAAGACCGGCCCGACGGGACGAGCTGGAAGATCGACTAGGGAAACCTGGTGGGGCTCGCCCGAGGCTCGACCCACCCCACGGGCTGGCCCTCAGTCCCTGGCACGGAGGATCGATTGATGGCGACGACCGCCCGAGAACCACGATCTCCGATCGACTCCAACCCGGCCGATGGTCGGGTGGTCGGGATCGACCCGGGCCTGAGCGTGACCGGCTATGCGGTTGTCGAGCCCACGAGTCGGGGACCGTACGTCAAGGAGGCCGGGGTGCTCCGCCCCCGGGGAGCGTCGACCAAGACCATGGACGGACGATTGCTCCTGATTCATCGCGGGATTCTCGAAATTCTCGACGCTTATCCCCCCTCGGCCCTGGCTCTGGAACAGGTCCACAGCCACGTCAACCATCCTCGAACCGCGATCCTGATGGCGCATGCGAGAGGGGTGATCGTGCTGGCCGCCGCCGAGCGAGGGGTACCGGTGGTCGGTTACGCCGCCTCGCGGATCAAGAAGACGTTGACCGGGAGCGGCAAGGCTCCCAAGGAACAGATGCAGCATGCGATCCGGGTAGAACTTGGCCTCGATCGACTGCCGGAGCCTCACGACGTGGCCGACGCCTGCGCCGTCGCACTCTGCCACTTCCAGATTGCCCGGAACCTTCGAGGTTTGAACGGACTCTGAAAATTCAGGTCAGATTCAAGGTTCCAAGGACTCGCAACAACTCCTCTAAATTGAGAGGTTTGCGAAGGATGGCATCGGGAGCGAGCTTGCGGATCTCTTCCAGTCGAGAACGATCTTCGATCCCTGTCGTGACGGCGACCTTCGCTGGTTGATTCTCGGCACGGATCTGATAGAGGACAGCAATCCCGTCGCCGTCGGGAAGCATCAGGTCCAGGATGATGGCCTGAGGCTTGAGGTGAAGTAAGGCCAGGCCGCCCGAGACGGTCATCGCCGAGTGAACCTCCCAGCCGCGTCTGGCCAGGATTTTACAAAGCGCGGAATGGGTCCGCCAATCATCCTCGACGAGGAGCAGTCGAGGTTTCTCCGGCTCCTCTCCGGATGCGAGTGAGCCCGGATCCGACGGACCATCGGTCATCGACACGGCGACCTCCAAAGCCAAAACGACGCAGATTACCCAGAACTCATCGATCCAGAAAGAAGTCATCGCGAGTCAGGTTCGCGAACTTCTTCCCACACCTCACTACTATGAGTCGGGTCGAACCGAAACACAACCGACCAAAGTACACGCATAAATCTTATCGGAAATCTAGGACATGTCAGTCAAGATCACCAGAAAAGCCTGGGCGAAGATCGATTATCCACAGAAAAATGCTTGCGAATTTTGAGCCACTCCGGAATCTCGAGTCGCTATCGGGACGGTCTGCCCCTGGCTCCTCCGAATCGCTATGATCAAACCGAGGGTCCGTCACGCTTTGCTTGACCAATCCCGATCCTTTTTACTACCATGAACAGGCGTCAAGGATGACTTCCAAGCTCGATTCCGGGTTTCGAGAATCCCGGAATTCCGGACGAACCTTTACAGAACTGAATCGGCGGAACTTCCCGTGACGATCACGTTGAACGGCGAGAGCCGCGACGTCCCTGAACGATTGACGGTGGCCGAACTTCTCCACCACCTCGGGATCAAGCCCGAGCACGTGGCCGTTGAACGGAACCGCGACCTCATTCCCCGAGCCCGCCACGCCCTGACCCGGATCGAGCCGGGTGACGTCCTGGAAGTGGTGACGCTGGTCGGCGGAGGCGCTCCCGACCTCACCGAAGCCCCCCTTTTGACGATCGGCTCGCACCGATTTCGGAGCCGGCTCCTGGTGGGTACCGGGAAGTACGCGACGCTGGACCTGATGCGAGATTGCCTGCTCGCCAGTGGTTGCGAGGTCGTGACGGTCGCCGTCCGTCGCGAGCGGCTCTTCGATCGCGAGGGTCGAAACCTGCTCGACTACCTGGACCCCGAGCGCTACACGATCCTGCCCAACACGGCCGGGTGCTTCAACGCCGAGGACGCCCTGCGAACCGCCCGGCTCGGCCGCGAGCTGCTCTCCAACCTCGGAAATCCCGGCGCCGACTGGGTCAAGCTCGAAGTCCTGGCCGACACCCGGACCCTGCTCCCTGATCCGGTGGCGACGCTCCAGGCGACCGAGATCCTGGTCACCGAGGGGTTCCACGTCCTCTGTTACACCAGCGACGACCCGATCATGGCCCGGAGGCTCAAGGCCGCCGGCGCCGCCAGCGTGATGCCCGCCGGCAGCCCGATCGGCAGCGGCCAGGGGGTTCTCAACCCCAATAACATCCGGATCATCCTCGAAGACCTCAAGGCCGACGACCCGGATTATCCGGTGATCATCGACGCCGGGGTCGGGACCGCCAGCGACGTGGCGATCGCCATGGAGCTGGGCTGCGACGGCGTCCTGCTCAACACCGGGATCGCCGGTGCCCGCGATCCCCTCCGGATGGCGGAGGCCATGAAGCTCGCCGTCGAAGCGGGGAGGCTCGCGGCCGGCGCGGGTCGGATCGCCAGGAAACTATACGCGACCGCTTCGAGCCCGACTGAAGGCTCGATCGTCGGTCCTCGATAAACCAGCGCGACCGGGCCGTGGGAGGCGAGGATGCCGCAATTCGACCCGACTCCGATTCTTGGTCCCGATGGCGCGATCGCCCGGCGGTTGCCCCGCTATGAGTCGCGACCCGAACAGATGATGATGGCCCGAGCCGTCGCCCGGGCAATCGAGGGAGAATCGCACCTGATGGTCGAGGCCGGAACGGGCGTGGGCAAGAGCTTCGCCTACCTCGTCCCGGCCATCATCGCCGCGAGCGAGACGGGCAAGAAGGTCGTCGTCTCGACCCACACGATCAGCCTCCAGGAACAGCTTCTCGAAAAGGACATCCCGCTACTCCAGGCGGTGATGCCGCAAGAGTTCTCGGCGGTCCTGGTCAAAGGGCGATCCAACTACATCAGCCTCCGGCGTCTCGAAGCGGCGGGCGTCCGGGCCGGTTCCACCCTGGGAACGCAAGATGAACTCGACCAGCTTGGCGAGATCAAGATGTGGGCGGGCCGGACCAGGGACGGCAGCCGGTCGGACCTCGACTTTCGGCCCACCGGCACGGTCTGGGACGCCGTGGCCAGCGAGCACGGCAACTGCCTCGGGAAAAAATGCCCGAAATACCGAAGTTGCTTCTACTTCGCGGCTCGACAGCGAATGAAGAACGCCAACCTCCTGATCGTCAATCACGCCCTCTTCATGAGCGACCTGGCCTTGCGAGGCTCGGGGGCGAGCCTCCTGCCCGAGTATGACGTGGCGATCTTCGACGAGGCCCACACGATGGAGGCGGTCGCCGGCGATCACCTGGGACTCCGGATCACCAACGGCCAGATCGAGTTCGCCCTGAACCGGCTCTTTCATGAGCGGACGAGAAAGGGGATGCTCACCTTTCACGAATTGATGGAGGCGATCGAACAGACCCAGCGAACCCGTCGCGCATCGCATGAATTTTTTGAGAGGGTCAGCCTCTGGCAAGGTCAGAAGGGCTCGACCAACGGCCGGCTCCGCCGACCTTCGGGCCTGGCCGACACCCTGGGCGAGGAGCTTCGCAAGCTCGCCTCGGCGATCGACGCGGGGCTCGAAGAGATCGAGGAAGATGAACAGCGCGTCGAGCTGATCGCCGCCAGCGAACGTTGCGAGGCTCAGGCCAATGCTTTATCGAGCTGGCTCGCCCAGGACGTGGACGACTCGGTTTACTGGATCGAGCAGGACGGCAGCCCCGACCGTCGACGGATCTCGCTGGCCTCGGCTCCGCTTGATATCGGTCCTACGCTCCGCCGCGACCTCTTCAACCGCGTCCCCACCTGCATCCTGACCTCGGCCACCCTGGCGGTCGGTTCGCCGCCGGGTTTCACCTTCGCAAAGTCCCGGATCGGCCTGACAAAGTGCGAGTCGCTCCAGCTGGGCAGCCCCTTCGATTACCCCAACCAGGCGACCATTTTCATCCCCAGGAACCTTCCCGACCCCTCCGACGATCCCAGAGGATTTGAAACCGCCGCAATCTGGGCCATCCCTCACTATCTGGAAAAGACCCAGGGCAAGGCTTTCGTTCTTTTTACGTCCTACAAGATGATGGAGAACGCCACCCGGACGCTCACCCCTTGGTTTGCGGAACGTAACATCGCCCTGTTCGCTCAAACCGATGGCATGCCTCGATCGAAGATGGTCGAAGCCTTCAAGGCCGACGTCAATAGTGTCATTTTCGGAGCGGATAGCTTCTGGCAAGGAGTCGACGTTCCGGGCGAAGCCCTCTCCAACGTGATCATCGTCCGGCTTCCGTTCAGCGTCCCCGATCGCCCGTTACTCGAGGCCCGGCTCGAAGCGATCCGCCAGCGCGGCGGAACCCCCTTCTTCGAGTATCAGGTTCCCGAGGCGGTGCTGAAACTCAAGCAGGGATTCGGCCGCTTGATCCGGTCGCGGGATGACCGGGGGATCGTCGTCATTCTGGATCCCCGGGTACTCTCCAAACCCTACGGCAAGACATTTCTCGCGTCGCTGCCGGAGTGTCCGAGGGTCGTCGAAGTTCTGGCCCTGCCGGAATCGTCGAAGTAAGATGAAGTGAGGATCATCGTGTCCAGAGGGGCTCCCGGAGTCCAAGAGCATGGCCATGACCACCCCACTCCCTGCGCCAACGGGAGTCGTTTTCCAGGGTGTGAGCTGGGATGAATACGAGGCTCAACTCCGGATCGTCGGCGAGCGGCCAATCCGTGTCACTTACGACCAGGGAACGATGGAGGTCTTCATGCCCTCGTTCGGACATGAGGATGATGCCTACCGACTGGGCCGGATGGTCGACACATTGACGGAAGAACTTGAGATCCCGGTAAAAGCAGGGCGAACGACGACCCACAAACGCCAGGACCTCGACCGGGGAGCCGAGCCCGACCAATGCTACTGGCTCGGCAACGATGCCGCGCGGATGGCCGGCAAGCGGCGACTCGACCTGTCTGTGGACCCAGCCCCGACCCTGGCGATCGAGGTCGATATCACCCAGAACTCACTCGACCGACTGGCGATCTTCGCGGTCCTCGGCATACCCGAGGTCTGGCATCTCACGGTCGACTCGTTTCGATTCCTCCACCTCGGGCCGCATGACTCCTATGAGGCTCAAGATCGGAGCCGGGCTTTCCCCGCCCTGTCATCCGCCGAGATCGCCCGATTTCTCGAAGAAGGTCGACTGGATGACGACACGGCGTGGGTTCGATCATTCCGGTTGTATGTTCGGGAATTTCTGATTCCAGGTCCCGGAAGAAATCTGGACTGATCCAATTTCTTGCTGATCAGAATCTCGTCGATTTGGACAATCACATTGAGCGGGTCGAAGAAACCAAACACGGACCCGGCGACCTTGACCGATCCGATCATTCCGGAACTGAAAACCGATCGACTGATCCTTCGAGGCCACCGGATCGACGATTTCGAGGATTGCGTGAGTCTCTGGTCCGACCCGGTGGTCATGCGGTTTCTGGGAGGCCGACCCTTCACTCCGGAAGAGGTCTGGTCGCGGATCTTGCGATACGCGGGCCACTGGAGCATGCTCGGGTTTGGCTACTGGATCGTCTCCGAGAAGTCGACCGGGCGATTCGTGGGAGGGGTTGGATTTTCTGATTTTCGCCGAGAGATCCGCCCTTCCCTCGCAGGACTGCCGGAGCTGGGCTGGATTCTGGCAAGCGGGTCGCATGGTCAAGGGTTCGCAACCGAGGCGGCCACGGCGGCCCTCGCCTGGGGCGAGACTCACTTCGAGCCGACCCGGACCACCTGCCTCATCCATCCCGACAACAAACCTTCGCTCCGAGTCGCCGAGAAATGCGGCTACAACCGCGTCGGGCTGATCCAGTACAAAGATTCGCCCGTCGCGTTACTGGATCGACCCCTGGGAACCGCCCCGGAACAGACGGGGTCGCTGAATCGACCGAAGGCCTGAATTCCTCGGAAAATCGCTCCGGGCCAAGGGATCGGAAAACCACTCGAACGAAAAAGTTAAGACTTGCGGCGACGCTCGCTCGTTCGTTACGATGAGCCTGATTCGGCAAAGCTCTCCGGTTGTCGAAGTTCATCGCTCACCGAAGGTTGCATCCATGATGGAACATCGAACCCGGCTTCTCGGCTGGCTGGCGGCGCTTGTGATCGCGGTGCTGCCGGGGTGCGAGCCGGGCGAGGGGTCGAAGGCCGACCTGGTCTGGGGGATTCATGGGCGGAAGCCGGGCTGGCTGGTCAAGCCTCGGGCGGCCGTGTTTGATGCGGCCGACAACCTTTATCTGGTCGACCTGACTGATCGGGTCCAGGTCTTTGACCGCGAGGGGACGTATCTCCGAGGCTGGCGGATGCCCGACTTCAATGTGGACGGGCCGAGCGGAGTGAGCATCGACCGCCAGGGTCGTTTGCTGGTCGCGGACACTCATTTTTATCGGGTCCTGGTCTTCTCGCCCGAGGGGAAGATCCTGCTCCAAATCGGCGACGGCGTGCAGGGGACGACACCGGGCCGGTTCGGTTATCCTTGCGACGTCGTGGCGGATAAGGCCGGGAATTTCTACGTGGCCGATTACGGCGAGAATGACCGGATCCAGGTGTTTTCGCCCGAGGGGAAGTGGCTCCGGCAGTGGGGCGGGCATGGCTACGAGCCCGGTCAGTTTGTCCGACCAAGAGCGCTCGCGATCGACGATCAGGACCGGATCTACGTGGCCGACAGCGTGGCCAACCGGATTCAGGTCTTCGATACTCAGGGGAAGCTCCTGAACTCGTGGGGCACGCGGGGCTCAAATCCTGGCGAGATGGCTTATCCCTATGACGTGGCGATCGGTCCCGATGGCTCGGTCTACGTCTGCGAATACGGCAATCATCGGGTCCAGAAGTTCACGCCCGAGGGCCAGTCGCTCGGAGTCTGGGGCGAGTCGGGCCGGGGAGCCGGGCAGTTGTACAATCCCTGGGCCCTGGCGGTCGATAGTCGGGGCGAGGTCTCGGTCGTCGACTCGAACAACCACCGGGTCCAGCGGTTCCGGCTCTGAATCCAAGACGCGCCTCGACGGTGGAGGAAAGACGGGATGACCAATCTGCTGGAGAGCTTGACGAGGAACCTGACGGTGGCCCGGCCGCTCTGGCTGATCCTCCTGCCGGTCCTGATCGTCCCCTTGATCCTCTTCAGCTACAAGAGTCTGGCCGGCCTGGGCAAGGTCCGGCGGATCTTCGCCATCCTGATCCGGACGGCGGTCGTCTCGGCGATCGTCCTCGCCCTCGCCGAGGTCTCGACCGTCCAGCGCAATGAAAAGCTGACGACGATGTACGTCATCGACACCTCCGAGAGCATCCCGCAGGAGTACCGGGGGGCGATCCTCTCGTTCGTCTCGGAGGACTCGAAGCAGCGGAACAAGACCAAGGATGACCTCACCGGCGCGATCATCTTCGGCAAGGGGCCGAGCGTCGAGGCCCCCCCCGCGCCGACCGAGGTCAGCGTCAACATGGGGGTCGAGAACACGGTCGACCGCGAGTACACCGACCTCGGCGGCGCCATCAAGCTCGCCCTCGCTACCTTCCCCGAGGACACTGCCCGTCGGATCGTCCTGATCTCCGACGGCAACGAGAACCGCGGCAATGCGCTCGAGCAGGCGCTCGCCGCCAAGGATCTCAAGGTCCAGATTGACGTCCTGCCGGTCGACTACTTCTACGATAAGGAAGTCCTCGTCGAGAAGGTCTCGCTCCCGCCCGACGTCAAGAAGGGGGAGACGGTCAACATCAACGTGGTCGTCCGGGCCTCCGAGCCGACGAAGGGGACCCTCCAGATCTTCCAGAAGGACTCCGATAACCGGAGCGTCCCCGCGCCAGGCAACGAGAAGCCGGTACCGGTCGAGCTTCGCCGAGGAGTGAACGTCTTCACGCTCAAGCAACTGATCACCGAGCCCAGCTTTTACACCTTCACCGCCGAGTTCATCCCGGAGAAAGGCAGCGGCGACCGTCGGGCGATCAACAATGTGGCGACCGGGTTCACCTACGCCCGGGGCACGGCCCAGGTCCTCCTGATCGAAGGGGTCAAGAACGAGCACGCCGAGCTGGTCAAGGCTCTGAAAGAGAAGAAGCTCGAGGTCAAGGTCCTGACGGCCCCCGGCGTCGGCGGCGGGGGGAATGAAGGCGGCGATACCCTGCCAGATGACATCGGCCAGCTCCAGCCGTTCGACACGATCATCCTCGGCAACGTCCCCAAGGACTCGTTCACAGAGGCCCAGCAGCGGCTGCTCGAATCGAATGTCCACGACATGGGCGCGGGCCTGATCATGCTCGGCGGCGAGAACAGCTTCGGCGCCGGCGGGTGGATGAACACGCCGGTCGAGAAGGCCCTGCCGGTCGACATGCAGATCAAGGCCATGAAGGTCCAGGGCAAAGGAGCCCTCGTGCAGATCATGCACGCCACCGAGATCCCCGAGGGCAATTACTGGATGAAGGTGATCGCCCAGGAAGCGATCAAGACCCTCTCCAGCTACGATTACTGCGGGATGGTCCACTGGGAAGGCCAGGAGGCCTGGCTGTTCACGATCCGGCCGGTCGGCAACGGCAAGGAGATCGCTCCCAATACCCCGGTCGTCGGCTTGCCGGGAGCGCCCCAGCCCGGGATCGTCAATAATGACCCGGTAGTCCTCAATCCTTCGGTTCCCTTGACGCCCGGTCAGTCGGGCTCGATGCTCCAGCGACAGGCCATGCGAGCCTTCGAGGCCGGTGAGCGACTGCTCTCTCAGGGGATGACGGGCGGGTCGGACCGGGCCTTCCAGCAGGCCGCCGAGCGCTACGCCAATACCTTGCGGGCGATCGCCAGCCAGCCGGTCATTCGAATCACCCCGCCCGCCACCGGAACGACCGTGAACACCCCGATCGGCTCCGTCACCGTCGCGACCACCCCCGCGACCACCCGGCCCGCCGAGACCATCGGCGCCGACCCCGCCTCGGTCGCCCTGATCAACCACGCGGTCAAGGAAGCTCTTGGTGCCATGAAGATCCGCCGGATGATCCGGGCCGAGAATGGATCGAGCGGCCCGAGTGGTCAGCAGCTCATGGAGCACGCCCAGATGATGGAATCCGAGAGCCGGTCGACGATCCGGGCCTTCGCCGGGATCGGCGACGCCGGCCCCGTCGCCCGGGCCGCCGGTGAACTCGGCAGCCCCAATGGCACGGTTCAAGCCCTCGCCGAGCAGGCCAACCAGCTGATCACCGCCATCCAGGGAGCCGTCGCCCCCGAACCCGTCAATCTGGGCCGGTAAGCGGCTGGGCGATCCAGCAATCAACGATTGATGACAGTTTCGGGGCCTTCGACGATCCAGGATCGTCGAAGGCTCTTGCTTTGAACTCCGATCTCAAAGCATCCCGATCGGGTCGACGTCGGTGGCGAGTTCGACCCCTCCTGGCGCCGGGCATTGCGGCAGGACCCGCTTCAACAGATCTTGCAGAGGCTTCGGCGACGGGCAGCGCATCCGGAGGTGAAATCGATACAGATTCTTGATCTTCTCGACCGGAGCCGGGACGACCGCGGTGATCACCACCACCGAAGGTCGAACTTCCATCAAGGCCTGATGAAGCGACTCCAGATAGGCCTTGACCGCCGAGGCATCCTCCCCCCGGGCGATCAGGCGGACGAGCCGACCAAACGGAGGCAGGCCCAGGTTCTGGCGGTCGAGCAGCTCGCCGGCGACGAATCCTTGATAGTCGTGCCCCTTGGCATAGGCGATGGCGGGGACGTCGGGGCTGAAGGTCTGGACCAGGACCTTGCCGGGCCGGTCGCCTCGACCGGTCCGACCGGCGACCTGGGTCACGATCTGAAAGGTCCGCTCGGCCGCCCGGAAATCGGGAAGGTGAAGCGCGGTGTCGGCGTCGACGACCCCAACCAGCGTCACATTAGGAAAGTCGAGCCCCTTGGCGATCATCTGCGTGCCGAGAAGAATCTCGACCTCACCCGCCTTGAACGCGGCGAGCACCTTTTCATGGCTGCCGTGGCCCCGCATGGTGTCGGAGTCCATCCGGCGGATCGACCGCTCGGGGAACGAGGCGCGGACCTCGCGCTCCAGTCGTTCGGTGCCGATCCCGCCGTAATAGAGCAGCTTCCGGCAGGTCGGGCAGGTGGGCAGTCGCTCCAGCTCGGCGTCGCAGAAGTGGCAGACGAGCTTCCGGCGGCCTTGATGATAAGTCAGGCTGACGTCGCAATATCGGCACTTGAGCAC
>Ga0080006_1194864_pt1 | contig 10957 bp, 11 predicted proteins | sample RS3BMetagenome_FD_69209 | JGI IMG/M metagenome (GOLD analysis project Ga0080006, IMG submission 69209) | Ferric oxide microbial mat and aquatic microbial communities from Rainbow Spring, Yellowstone National Park, USA - RS3B (SPADES... ... | reverse complement strand
TCCGGCACGGCGGTCGTCAAGGGTCCACTGCGTCGGCCTGCGGCCGCCCTTGACCCCCGCTCAGATGGTCAATTCACCCACGGGAACCCGAGGAGTCCCGAATCTCGGACCTCATTATTCGCGGGGGGACCAATATCGATCCTCGGGAGATCGAGCAGATTCTGGAGAGCCAGCCAGTGGTCATACGAGCTGGCGTCGTTGCCACTCCCAGTCGAGTTCCGGGAGAAGACGACATCCGGGCCTTTGTGGTTGTGGCAACGGAAGAGGACGACGCCGTTGTGCGGCTGTTGGCGGCTTGCCGGAAGCACTTGGCCACCAACATGGTGCCGCGCAGCATCCGGATCGTTTCGAGCCTTCCGGTGGCCACGGACGGGTCGGTCCGGCGCGCCGCCTTGCGGGCAATGGTCGGTGCCGGTGAACCGCATGGATCGGGGACGCTGGCGGAGTGATCCGTATCGGTCGGCGACCACGCATGGGGGCGACCCTCTTGGCCGTCGCCGCCGGAATGGGGCTGGCTTCCTGCGGTGGCGCGTCAGCAGAGGCGCCAGGCCAGGTTGCCGCAACCTATACATTGGATCTGTTCCACGATCACATCGCCGCGGCGCGCCAACTGGTTCTGCCACGATACCGTTACGTGGTTGAGCTCTTCGGCGCTGACATCGGTCCACGTTCCGGTTCGACCCGTCACATCGAGGTGGGTTCGGTGAGTATCCGTGGCAATGCGGCGACGGTTGAACTGACCGGCACCGTTTGCAGTACTGGGAGCCCAAAGGCCCTCACGTCGATGACTGCACCCGGCGTTCACTGCCTGACAAATCGACGGCGTGACTCCACGAACCCCGCCTTCAGAGTCCGTCTGGTGCAGTCGTCCGACCACTGGTACGTCACGTACGTGACGGGCTGAGGGCAGTCCCGAGGTTGACATGTCGCAGGCGCGCCGGCGGTGGTGTCCGCCACGGGTCTCCACCACGCTCCTGTTCGTGGCGGCATTGCTCGGCATCACCGGCCTGCTCTTCGCTGTGCTCGGGGCGCATTCACTCACCCAGGTGATGGTGGGCGAGACGTCCTCTGGGCGCCACTACAGGGTGGTCCAGCGAAGGACGGGGACGATGGTCCAACTCTACGGAATCTGGACCGTCCTCCTTCCCGTCGCCACCATCGTCATTCTCGGTTTCATAGGCGCCTTGCTGCGCGTCGATCGTCGTCACGTCGGGCTCCCGTGGGCGCTGGCCGTGACACTTTCAGTCGCCTTGGTCGTCTCGGGGCTGGCCGCTGCCTTCGCCCTGACCGTGGCGCTGGCATTGAGCCTTCCCGGGCTCCTGGCGTGCGCTGCCTGTGCCGCGCAACGAGCTGATCCCCGTTGAGTCGGACCCCGGAGTCGACGGATCCTGGGCCGCCCGTCCCGCCAGGTGCCACCCGGTCGAGCCTGAGCCCAGGAGCCGGCGCCGGCCGACGTGGCCGTGGGTCAGCTGAAGAAGAACGCCTCGGCGTTGTCGAACAGCCACGCCCGGCGGACGTCGTCGGGCAGGTCGAGGGCGGCCGCCTCGCCGAGGCAGCGCCCGATCGAGAGCACCGGGTGGTCGGAGGCGAAGAGGACCCGGTCCCTCCCGCGGGTCGCCATGAAGTGGAGGAGCGACGCCGGCAGGTGCCGCGGCGACCAGGCCGAGGTCATGAGCCGGAGGTTGGCGTACTTGCCCAGCATCCGGATGGCGGTGTCCCACCACGGGTCGGCGCCGTGGACCATGCAGAGCCGGAGCTCGGGGAACCGGATGCACACCCGGTCGAGGTGGATCGGGTGCTGGGCCTCGGCCGGCAGCGGCGGGCCCGGCATCCCGGTGTTGAGGCAGAGCGGCAGGTCGAGCTCGCAGCACTTGACGTAGAGCGGGTAGTAGACGGCGTCGCTCGGCGGGTACATCCCGTCGCCCCAAAAGCTGGGAGCGACCAGGGCGTAGGCCACCGGGTGGTCGGCCACGACCGCCTCGAGGGTCCGCAGCGTCGCCATCGGGCGGAGCAGGTCGAGTCCGCTCACCCCGAGGGCGAAGCGGTCGGGCCGCTCGCTGGCGAAGCGGAACGCCCGGCCGCCGGAGCCGGCGACCTCGGCGAGGTTGGCGCGCAGGACCGCCCGCTCGACCCCGTGGGCGTCCATCTCGTCGAGCAGCTCGCCGATCTCGAGGCTCTTCAAGAAGGAGTCGCCGGCCTTGAAGTAGTCCTCCTTCACCCGGACCATCCACTCCGGCGGTGCCCGGTCGCCCATGTCGACGTTGACCAGGCCGTCGATCGCCCGCTCCATCGCCGCCCCCGGTGCTCAGCAGGCTGCGAGGGCCGTCAGCCGCCGCCGCCCATCTGGGAGGTGAACTGCGCCAGGTCGAAGTAGTCCCGCCAGGCCACGATCCGGCCCTGGCGCACCTCGAAGGCGCCCATGACCGGCAGTGAGATCGTCCCCTGGTCGTTGGTGAAATGGTCGACCCGCTCGGTCATCACCAGGTCCCCGTCGGCCACGAGGTGGCGGGTCTCGAACCGGATCTGCGGGGCCATGGCTGCGAACCCGACGAAGGCCTCCTCGATCGCCGCCCGGCCCCTGATCGGCTCGAGCGGGATGTTGTGGTACACGGCGTCGTCGGCGAAGTAGGCCGCCAGCGTCGCCGGCTCGGCCGGCCAGGCGTCGCAGAACGACCGGACGAGCTCGGCCGGCGAGGTCGGGTCCCCTGCAGCGGTCATGGCACCTCCTGGCCATCGCGGGTCGCCGGTGGCGTTCCCCTCCGAGCGCCGGTCGTGGCGACCGGCGACCCCCGCAACCTACAGTTCGGCCCCTGGACACGCCACGCCCCGGCCGCCGCTCGCCCCTGCCCGAAGGGCGGGTCCGTGCTGGCGGATGAGAAGATCCTGATCACCGGCGCGAGCGGCCAGATCGGCTACGGCCTCGCCCGGTACCTGGCGCCGCACAACGAGGTGTGGGGCGTGGCCCGCTTCGCCGACCCGGCCGCCCGCGACGGCCTCGGGGCCCTCGGGGTCACCACCCGGTCGGTCGACCTGGCCGCCGGCGGCCTCGAGGAGCTCCCGGCCGACTTCACCTACCTGCTGCACCTGGCGGCCGACGTCACCACCGGCGACTACGACCGGGCCCTGCAGGTGAACGCCGAGGCGACCGGTGTCGTGCTCGAGCACTGCCGCTTCGCCAAGGCCGCACTGGTGATGTCGAGCCTGTCGACCTACAAGCCCCATCCCGACCCCTGGCACGCGTTCGCCGAGACCGACCCGCTCGGCGACGCCATGGCGCCTCCCTCGCCCCCGTACTCGGTGTCGAAGATCGCCCAGGAGGCGGTGGCCAGGTACTGCGCCCGTTCCCTCGGGCTCCCGGTGGCGATCACCAGGCTGGGGGCGGCCTACGGGGACCGGGGAGGGCTCCCCGTCCTCCACCTCGACGCCGTCGCCCGCCGGGAGCCGGTGCGCACCCGGTCGGACCCGATGCCCTACACCCCGATCCACGACGACGACCTCTGCGCCCAGCTCGAGGCGATCCTCGCCGCGGCCAGCGTGCCGGCGACCGTCGTCAACTGGGTCGGCGACGAGCCGGTCAGCGTCCAGGAGTGGACCGCCTACTTCGGCGAGCTCCTCGGCGTCGTCGCCCGGGTGGAGGTCGAACCGATCCCCGGAGCCTCGGTCGGATCGGTGGGAGATGCGACCAGGCGCCGCTCGCTCACCGGGCCGTGCACGGTGGGCTGGCGAGCCGGTCTCGGTGACGTGGCCGCCGAGCGCTATCCCGACCGGGTCCGACCCGGACCGGCCGGCGGCTGAGCGGCGACCCGGCACACTCAGCCGCCGGCGGCCGACTCCCCCCAGTCCTCGACGAGCGACCCGTCGGCCCGCCGATGGAAGACCGGGACCGCCCCGAGCGCCTCGACGAGGCCGGCGTCGTCGCCCAGCCGCTCCCGCCAGGCCGCCCCTTCGGTGACCAGCGCCCCGATCACCACCGGCTCGGCCCTCCCCCTCCGCAAGAGGTTGAGGGCCGCCTGCATCGAGGCGCCGGTCGAGATCACGTCGTCGACCACCGCCACCCGGCGGCCCTCGGCGGCCGCCATCCGGGCCGGGTCCATCCGGAGGTGCTGCGGCGTCCCGGTCGTGATCGAGGTGACCGGCTCGGCGATGCGGTCGCCGAGGTGGATCTTCGGCGTCTTGTGCAGGATCAGGTAGTCGTCGAGACCGAGCGCCCGGGTCACCTCGATGGCGAGCGGGATCCCCATCGTCGCCACCGAGACGACGATGTCGACGCCTTTGGGGGCCAACCGCTCGGCCAGCTCGGCCCCGGCCCGCTCGGCGAAGCCGATCCCGTGGTCGACGGTGATGAGGAGGGCGATGAGGAGGTCCTCGGCCACCTCGACCAGAGGCACCTCCACCTCCTGGGAGCCGACCCGGGTGACGTAGGTACCATCGCCTGGCATGGCTGTGATGCTGAACCCGGCGCCGTCGTGACCGCAAATGGGCCGCCGCCGCTCGAGCGGTCGGCGGCGGTGGCGATGCTGGCGGTCGCCCTCGACGAGGCGCGGGCCGGCCTGGCCGAGGGCGGCATCCCGATCGGCGCCGCCCTCTTCCACCGCGACGGCACGCTGCTCGGTCGCGGCCACAACCGCCGGGTGCAGGACGACGACCCGTCGGTCCACGCCGAGACCGACGCCTTCCGGCGCGCCGGTCGGCGCCGCCACTACGGCGACTGCGTGATGGTGACCACCCTCTCCCCCTGCTACTACTGCAGCGGGCTCGTGCGGCAGTTCGGCATCGGCGCCGTCGTCGTCGGCGAGTCGCGCAACTTCGTCGGCGGGCACCTCGAGCTGGCGGAGCTCGGCGTCGAGGTGCTCGACCTCGACGACGAGGCGTGCGTCCGATTGCTCGGCGACTTCGTCGCCTCCCACCCCGAGCTGTGGGACGAGGACATCGGCCGTTGACTCACGCGGCGGCCTGGCGGAGCATCGCCCGGGCCGCCGCCGCCACCAGCGACGGTCGGTGGGTGACGGCGTAGTGGAACCGCCGGAACGCCGTCGGGCCGCGGTCGCCGAGGTCCCGGGCGACGAGGGCGGCGCTGTGGCGGGGCCCGAGCACCAGCACCGTCCAGTCGGCGGCCATCGGGTGGTCGGCGCCGGCCCGGCAGACCTGGCGCCTCGGCTGCGAGCCGAACCCCAGCGCCGGTCCGAGGACGACCGCGAAGGCGGCCGCTGCCGACCGCCGGTCGAGCCGGTCGACCTCGTCGGGTCCGAGCGAGCGGGTCCGTTCGTAGGAGACCAGCAGCAGCGCCGGCGGCCCGCCGTCGGTCACCTGCCCGGCGAGGTGGTCGGCCATCGGCTCGAGCAGACGCCGCTCGGCCACCGACGGCGCCACCTCCTCGGCGACCACGTCGAACGGCGTCGCGTCGTCGGGGGCCGCGGCGGCGTCGAGGAGCGGGACCACCGCCCGCGGGCGCTCGTCGTCGGCGACCAACGGGCCCGGGCGACCGAAGTGCCATCCCTGCCCGAAGTCGGCACCGGCCACCCTGGCGAAGAGGGCGTCCTCGGGCTCCTCGATCCCCTGGACGAGGAGGGTGGCCCCCGACTGCTCCCGGTACTGGCGGGCGCCGTCGGCCATGGCGGCCCGAGCCATCGGGTCCGGGCCGACGAGCCGCAGGTCGAGCTTGACGACGTCCGGCTCGACCAGCGGCAGCAGCGCCAGGGCGCTCGCCCCGGCCGACGCCCCGTCGATCGCCACCCCCCACCCGATCTCGTGGACGTGGCCGAGGGCCTCGAGCATGTGCCGGGGGTGGTCGAGCAGCGACTCCTCCTTCAGCTCGACGAACACCCTGAGCTGGTCCTGCGCCTGGCGGGCGAGCTGGCGGAGGTCGTCGGGGCACGGCGTGAGCAGCGTCGTCGGCTCGACGTTCAAGAAGAGGCTCCTCGACGGGTGGAGCCCCGAGCCCTTGGCCGCCTCGCACGCCGAGACGGCGCAGAGCCAGTCCAGCTCGGCCAGCCGGCCGGCGGCCGCCGCCGCCGAGAGGAGCGCCAGCGGCGCCTCGACGTCGGAGCCCTCCGGCCCGCGCACCAGCGCCTCGTAGCCGACCCGCTCCCGGGTGGCGAGGTGCACCACCGGCTGGAACACGAGACGAACCCGACGGTCGTCGATCACCTCGTCCACCGTCGAGAGCAGCCGGTCGGCCCGCACCGGGTGCCCACGGCCGTTCGTGCTCGGCTCCTCGACCCCGGCGGAGATGTCCGGGGCCGTGGCATCCGGGGCCGGGGTGTCCGGAGCCGGGCCGGGCCGACGCCCCGGTGCGGTGCCTGCCGTCCTGCGGTGCAAGCGCATCGCCACCACCCCTTCGGGGGACCTCGCTGCCCAGCGGGGCGATGCTACTGCCGCCGTTGCCCGCCGCTCGTGGACGTGCGCCGAGCAGCGCTCAGGCCGGCGGCCCGAACAAGCGGTCACCGGCGTCGCCGAGCCCCGGCACGATGAACCCGCGGGCGTCGAGCGTCGGATCGACGGCGGCACAGGCGACCCGGACCCCCGGGTGCGCCCGGCGGAAGGCCGCCAGGCCCGGCTCGGAGGCGAGCAGGCAGAGCGCCACCACCGACGCCGACCCCCGGGCCGCCACCATGTCGCACACCGTCGACAGCGAGCCACCGGTGGCGAGCATCGGGTCGCAGACCACCACCCGCCGGCCGGTGAGGTCCGCCGGGAGCCGGTCGAGGTAGACGTCGGCGCGCAGCGTCGCCTCGTCGCGGCGAAGCCCGACGTGGGCGACCTCGGTGGACGGCAGCAGCGCCTGCACCGCCGGCACCATGCCGAGACCGGCCCGCAGCACCGGCACGAGCAGCACCGTCTCGACCACCCGCCGGCAGGCGGCGCCCGGGGCGACCGGCGTGTCGACCCGGGCGTCCTCGGTCACGAGGTCTCGCAGCGCCTCATAGGCGACGAGACCGGCCACCTCCTCGACCAGCTGGCGGAAGGCGGCGTTGCCGGTGGCGGCGTCGCGCAGCCGGCACAGCCGGTCGGCCACCACCGGGTGGTCGGCGACCACCAGCTCGCCGGCGCCGTTCACCGGCCCGCCGTCACCGGCGCCCCGAGCCCGGTCTCCGGCTCGGTCGGCCGCGCCCCGCTCCCGTCGGCGCCCTCGGCCGCGTCGAGGTGGTCGGCCAGGACCCGGCGCAGCTCGAGGGTGGTGCGATCGGCCCGGGTATGGAGCTCGATCGTCGGGTCGAGCGGCAGCACGAGCTCGTCGTAGGCCTGCTGGACCACCAGGTCCTCCTCGAGCACCGCCACCTCGAACTCGATCGCCGCCGCCATCCGCGCCGGGTCGCCGCCGAGGTCGTTGCGCCAGAGGCTGGTGTAGATGCGGCACGACGACTCGGACTCGGGCTGGAGGAAGAAGCCGATCACGTTCGCCCCGCCGGCCTCGACGAAGTCGATCCGCAGCCGGAGGTGGAACGGGGCGTCGAGGCGGTAGGTGAGCCGCCGGTGCTGGGTCAGCGGACGCAGGCCGGCGGCCACCCCTGGGTCCTCGCGGTTGGCGAACACGTGCTCGTAGGTCACCGTGAAGCTGTCGCCGTCGCGCACGACGTCGTAGTGCGGCACCGTCACCGCCTCGTCCGCCCCGAAGGTGCCGCGGTGGACGAACGGGAAGTGCGCCAGGTCGAGGAAGTTGTCGGCCAGGAGGCCGGCGGCGGCACGGGCACGGAGCACCGGGAGGTCGCCCTGCTCGAAGGTCGGGTCGTCGGCTTCGGGCAGGGGCCCGAGCGGGGCGAGCGGCGGCTCCGGCGCCACGAAGACCATGCCGGCCCGCTCGACGACGCCGGCCGCCGGGACCAGCGACGCCCGGCCCGGCGGGCGCCCGTCGGCGCCGAGCGCCGGCACCTCGACGCACCGGCCGTCGGGCCCGAAGCGCCAGCCGTGGTAGGCACAGCGCAGGTCGCCGGCCTCACAGCGCCCGAGCGACAACGGCGCCCGCCGATGGGGGCAGCGGTCGACGAAGGCTCCCAGCACCCCGCCCGAGCGCCACAGCACCCACGGCTCGCCGAGCAGCAACGCCCGGTACGGCTGGTCGCCGACCTCGGCCGAGCGGGCCACCGGGTGCCAGCACCGCCGCAACGCCGGGTCGACGTTCGAGAGCACCCGCCCCGCCTTCGCCATCGTCGGTCCCTCCCGCACCCGCCACCGCGCCCTCACCGGCGCCGGCAGCCGGGCCGAGACTACAGTCCGGGCCGCCGCCCACCCGGGGCCAGAAGGCGGCCAGCCGAGCGAGCCACCGGAGGGCACCCGATGACGATCCTCGACCGCTTCCAGCTCACCGACGAGGTGGCGATCGTCACCGGCGCCGGACGCGGCATCGGCGCCGCCAGCGCGCTCGCCCTCGCCGAGGCCGGGGCCGACGTGCTGCTCGCCGCCCGCACCGCCGCCGCGCTCGACGAGGTGGCCGACGGGGTCCGGGCGGCGGGGCGGCGGGCGGTGACCGTGGCCGCCGATCTCTCGGACCTCGACGCCGTTGCCGGGCTGGCGGCCACCGCGAAGGACGAGCTCGGCCGGGTCGACGTCGTCGTCAACAACCTCGGCGGGACGATGCCGCTGCCGCTCCTCGACACCTCCCCGCGCTTTTTAGAGGAGGCATTCCACTTCAACGTCGCCACCGCCCACGCGCTGGTACGGGCGGCGGTGCCGGTGATGCTCGAGACCGGCGGCGGCTCGATCGTCAACATCTCGTCGGTCGTCGGCCGCGTCGCCGGCCGCGGCTACCTCGGCTACGGCACCGTGAAGGCCGCCCTGGCCCACTACACCCGGTTGGCCGCCAAGGACCTGGCGCCGCGGATCCGGGTCAACGCCGTCGGGGTCGGGTCGACCGCCACCTCGGCCCTCGACATCGTCCTGGCGAGCGACGAGCTCCGCTCGAAGATGGAGGAGGCGACGCCGCTGCGCCGCATCGCCGACCCCGAGGAGATCGCCGCCGCCGTCCTCTTCCTGGCCTCTCCGGCCAGCTCCTACCTCACCGGGAAGGTCCTCGAGGCCGACGGCGGCCTCGAGGCCCCCAACCTCGACTTCGGGCTGCCCGACCTGTGATCTGCGCCGTGGCCATCGGCAGCGGACGCCGGCGGGTCGCCGGCTAGCGCCCCGTGGCGCTCCAGCGCCCCGCCGTCACCCAGGGCTCCCCGAGCCGGCGGACGAGGTCCTCGGCGAGGTGCGCCCGCCCGGTCGCACCGAGCCGCTGCGCGTAACGCTCGACCGAGAAGGCGTCGGCCGGGCTCTCGTACAGGCCGGCCTCCATCGGGTCGGGCCGACGCCCCGACATCGTCGCATGGCCGTCCCGCCACGTCGCCAGGCGTGCCGCCAGCGCCGCCGTCGTCCGCTGGTCGGACGAGGCGAGGTTCTCGGTCAGATGCCGATCGGTCGCCACCGAGTAGAGCTGCTGACGCTCGAGCCGCCAGCAGCCCGGGTGGAGCGTCTCGACGTAGAGGTGCTCGGCGGTACGCAGCGCACGCTGGTAGGTGTACGCGCCGTGGCTGAGGATGAGCTCGTCGCGGCCGGCGAACGGCTCGCCGCGCACGGCGGCGGCGAACGACGCGCCGTCCCAACCGGCCGGCACCGGGATTCCGAGCAGCTCGCAGATCGTCGGGCAGAGGTCGAGGTGGTAGACGAGCCCGTCGACCCGCCGCTCGTCATCGCCCAGCCGGTCGGTGAGCGACGGCCACGCCACCACCATCGGGACATGGTGCCCGGCCTCGTTCGCCATCGGGTGGTCGCCGTACACCCCGTTCTCCCCGAGGGACTCCCCGTGATCGGAGGTCACGACGATCGCCGTGTCGTCGAGCACGCCGATCTCGTCGAGGGTCTCGAGCAGCCGACCGAGGTGGTGGTCCCAGTACATGACGGCCCCGTCGTAGCCGGTCATCAACCGCTCGACATCGTGGCGTGTCCTGATGGCGTCGGGCATCGTGGTCGGGTTCGGGGAGGTCGGCGGCGGCACCGACCAGCTCCCGTCGCCTTCGTAGAGGTCGAGGGCGGTGTGCGGCCCGTAGATCTCGGCGTGGGCGGCGATCGCCTCCTCGTCGGGCCATCCCGGTGGGTCACCGGCCGCAGCGGCACGGTCGAACCAGCTTCCGGGCTCGAGGTACGGGATGTGCGGGTCCCAGAAATGGACCTGGAGGAACCAGTCCTCCTGCCTGCCGCGCCGGCGGAGCCACTCGACCGCGACGTCGGTCACGTCCGCCGCGTCCTCGTCGTCGCCGTTCGAGAGTGTCGGCTTGGTCCACTCGCGGAAGTTGCCGAGGTACCAGTAGGCGAGATGGCGCTCGGGGAAGCACGAGATCGAGGCGGTGTAGATGCCGTGACGGTAGAGATGGCCCCCGAAGAACGGCGCGTGACGGGTCCGCTCGAACATCTTGATCTCGGCAGCCGGGCCGAAGTTGGCGATCGCACCGGTCGTGATGCCGAACTGCCCGCTCGTGAAGGCGGCCCGCGACGGCGCGCACGGCGAGTCCGAGCAGTAGCACGCGCTCATCACCACACTGCGCCGGGCCAGCTCGTCGAGGTTCGGCGTGATGGCGCGCCCGTACCCGTAGGGGCCGGTGTGGTCGGCCCGCAGCGTGTCGACGTCGCAGTAGAGGATCCGCACCCTCGACCCTCCCCGTCGATCGTCGGACGGCACCGTCTCGGGAGATCCTCGCCGATCGGGGCCCCGACCCGATCGCCCGTCCTCGCCGCTGCCGGCGACACGATATCGGCACGGGCGCCGTCTCGCTGACGAGCGAACCCGAGGTCACCACCTTCCTCGCCGGGCGGTCCGAGGCCAACTTCGAGGAAGCGGCAGTGGGGCGACCGACGGTTGGCGTCGATGCCCGACGGCACCGGCGGAGGGCGGGTGTCGCCCGGGCGAGCCTCAGAGCGAGCGGGCGGCGAGGACACCGGCGGCCGCCGCCGCGGCGGCCGAGGGCACCACGAGCCCCCGCGCCGC
>Ga0080006_1156462_pt1 | contig 10963 bp, 11 predicted proteins | sample RS3BMetagenome_FD_69209 | JGI IMG/M metagenome (GOLD analysis project Ga0080006, IMG submission 69209) | Ferric oxide microbial mat and aquatic microbial communities from Rainbow Spring, Yellowstone National Park, USA - RS3B (SPADES... ... | reverse complement strand
CGGCCCCCAGCAGGTCCCCCACCGCCGCCGCGGCGACCACCGCGACCGTCAGGTCCCGCTTCCTGGCCGGTCCCATCAGGGATGCGGTCCCGAATCGGCCTCCGCATCGGTTGACGAGTTTCCCCTCAGCGCCAGGGTGAGGCTCGACCGGCGAACACCGTCTCGGTCGGCGCGGTCCAGCTCGGCGAGCAGACGACTAACCGGGCGCGGACCTTCGGCAACGGTCAGCCGGGCATCCGGGTCGATGTCCAGCCACGGCACCAGCACAAAGGCGCGCAGATGGGCCAGCGGGTGCGGCAACGTCAGGTTGTTCTCGCGGGAGGTGACCTCTTTTGAAAGGGATTTGTCACCGGACGCGTCACCGGGCGGCGCGGTCTCGTAGCAAGCGATCAGGTCGACGTCGAGGGTGCGCGGACCCCAGCGCTCCCCGCGCACCCGGCCCGCGGCCCGCTCGAACTCCTGCGCCCGGCGCAGCCAGCCCTGCCCGTCGCGCGTGGGGTCGTCGGCGATCAGCACAGCGTTGAGGAACGGCGCCTGATCCACCCGGCCCCAGGGGGCCGTCTCGTACACCGGGGAGACCGCAAGCACCGACTCCCCCAGCCCGTCGACGACCGCCTGCAACCGCGCCAGCCGGTCGCCCAGATTTGACCCGATCGACAGCACCACCCTGGTCATAGGCGCCACTCTCCTCTGGCCGCATCGTCGTCGGCGCGGCTCATAACGCCCGGCCCGCCGGGACGACCGAACCGCGGCCGCCTCGCCGCGACCGCCGGACCACCACTGCGACGTCGTCGAACTGCTGCGGTATGGGCGCCTGCGGCTTGTGAACGGTCACCTCGACGGCGTGCACGCGCCGGTCGCGCATGACCTGGTCGGCGATCTCGCCGCCGACCCCCTCGATGAGGTTGCGCGGAGGCCCGGCGATAACGTCGGCCGCCAGCTGGGCCAGCGCACCGTAGTCGTACGTATCGGCCAGGTCGTCACTGGCCGCAGCGTCGGCAAGGTCGATCCACACGGTGATATCGACGACGAAGTCCTGTCCGTCAGCGCGCTCGTGGTCGAATACCCCGTGCCGGCCGTGCGCCGTCAGGCCGCGCAATTCGATTCGATCAGCCATCGTCTCCAGCCAGGCCGGTCTGCGTCTCGGATTGTGTCAGGGACTGCGTCCAGGCTCCAACGACCTTGAGGGCGTCCACCGACGCCCGCACATCGTGCACGCGCACCCCCCACGCCCCGTACAGGGCGGCCAGTGCGGAAATCACCGCCGTCGCCGTCTCACGCCCGTCGGGCGGCCGGGGTGATCCGTCGGGCCCTGCCAACAACGTACCGAGGAAGCGTTTGCGCGACGCACCCAGAAGCACCGGAATCCCGGTGGCAACCAACTGCGGCAAGCCGTGCAACAGCGCCCAATTGTGTTGACTCGTCTTGGCGAATCCAAGTCCGGGATCGATGATCAGCTTGGCGGGATCGACGCCTGCGGCCACTGCGTCGTCGACGCCGGCCAGTAGCTCGTCCCGCACTTCGGCCACCACGTCGCGGTAGCGCGGCACCTGGTGCGGCCGGCCCGACGCCACCGGTCGCCAGTGCATCACCACCCACGGCACCCCGGCCTCGGCCACCAGCGGTGCCATGGTGGGGTCGGCCCGGCCGCCGGAGACGTCGTTGACGATCCGCGCGCCGCTCTGCAGCGCCGCCCGCGCCACATCCGCGTGCATGGTGTCGATGCTGACGGTAACGCCCTGCGCGGCGAGCTCTTTGATGACCGGGACCACGCGCGACGCCTCGATCCGGGCGTCGATCCGCATGGCACCGGGCCGGGTGGACTCACCGCCGACGTCGACGATGCCGGCACCCTCGGCGGCCAGCGCCAGACCGTGTTCGACGGCGTCGCCGGTGTCGAGGTAGCGCCCGCCGTCGGAGAACGAGTCGCCCGTGACATTCAAAACACCCATAACCTGCACAGGCGCCGGGCTCACTTACGCAGGATGAGATCGAGCGCTTCGGCTCGAGAGGCCGCACAGGTCTTGAAAAGACCGCGCACCGCTGACGTCGTGGTGACGGCACCGGGTTTGCGGACGCCGCGCATCGCCATGCACAGGTGTTCAGCCTCGATCACGACGATGACACCACGCGGATCGAGCTTGTTCTGCAGGGCGTCGGCGACCTGGCTGGTTAGCCGCTCCTGCACCTGGGGCCGCTTGGCGTACAGGTCGACGAGCCGGGCGATCTTCGACAGGCCGGTCACCCTGCCGTCCTGGCCGGGGATGTAGCCGACGTGGGCCAGGCCGTGGAAGGCCACCAGGTGATGCTCGCAGGTCGAGTACATCGGAATCTCCTTGACCAGCACCAACTCGTCGTGGTCCTCGTCGAACATGGTGTTCAGCACGGTGTCGGGGTCGGTGTACAGTCCGGCGAAAATCTCCCGGTAGGAGCGGGCGACACGGGCGGGAGTGTCCTGCAGACCGTGCCGGTCGGGATCTTCGCCGACCGCGTACAGCAGCTCACGGACCGCGGCCTCGGCGCGTTCCTGATCGAACATTCGTGTCCGCAGGATCCCGGTATCCGGCCCTAGATTCGGTAAGGCCATCGCATTCTCCGTTCTTCAACCATTGGCGGGCGGGTTCGACCGGCTAACGTCATCCTGCTCGTCCTGCCGACGAAGAGATTTTCCGGCATCGGGGGCGGACTGGCCAGTCGGTGGATAGGGCGGATACGAGGGCTGGGGGTTATTCGGATAGCCCGGGTAGCCTTGCGCCGGCTGGGGCCAATAGGGCTGCTGCGGCTGCGGCGACGGATACCGTTTGTCCTCCTGCTGCTCCGGGGGTGGCCATCCGGGCGCGCGCCAACCCGCCGGCGCGCCGTAGTCCGGTTGGGTGTGGCCATGCGGAACGCCCTGGTGATTTCGTTGGCCGACGTGGGCTCCACCAGCGCCATTGCCGCCGTGTGAGTTTCGGTTGGCCTCTGCTCGCGTGGCCTCGGCGGCCTGGCTCGCCCGCGCGATGGCCGCCTTGAAGGCCGGCTCCTGGGCCGGCGGGGGCCATGGCTCGCCACGCTCCATCGCCAGCTCCCCGGGCGTCTTGATCGGCGGTTTGTCCGACGGGATGCGGCCACCGAAGTCGTCGAACACGGTGAGCCGGGGACGCTTTTCGACGTCGGCGAAGATGCCCTGCAGCTCGGGCCGGTGCAGGGTTTCTTTTTCCAGCAGCTCGCCGGCCAACGTGTCGAGCACGTCGCGGTATTCGGTGAGGATTTCCCACGCCTCGGTGTGGGCCGCCTCGATCAGCTTGCGGACCTCGTCGTCGATGTCGCGTGCGACCTCGTGGGAGTAGTCCGCCTGTGTGCCCATGGTCCGGCCCAGGAACGGATCGCCGTGCTCGGAGCCGTACTTCACGGCGCCGAGCTTGGCGCTCATACCGAACTCGGTGACCATCGCCCGCGCGATCTTGGTGGCCTGCTCGATGTCCGATACCGCGCCGGTCGTCGGCTCGCGGAACACCAGCTCTTCGGCAGCGCGACCGCCCATGGCGAACACCAGCTGGGCGATCATCTCCGAGCGGGTTCGCAGGCCCTTGTCCTCCTCGGGCACCGCCACGGCGTGCCCGCCGGTGCGTCCCCGGGCCAGGATCGTCACCTTGTAGATCGGCTCGATGTCGGGCATCGCCCACGCCGCCAGGGTGTGTCCGCCCTCGTGGTAGGCGGTGATCTTCTTTTCCTGTTCGCTGATGATCCGGCCCTTGCGGCGCGGCCCGCCGATCACCCGGTCCACCGCCTCCTCCAGGGCCGCGCTGGTGATGACCGTGCCGTTCTCGCGGGCGGTCAGCAGCGCCGCCTCGTTGATGACGTTGGCAAGGTCGGCGCCGGTCATGCCGACGGTGCGCTTGGCCAGCCCGTCAAGGTCGGCGTCGGGCGCGATCGGTTTGCCCTTGGAATGCACTGCCAGCACCGCGCGCCGGCCCGCCAGATCGGGGTTGGACACCGGTATTTGCCGGTCGAAGCGGCCGGGCCGCAGCAGCGCGGGGTCCAGGATGTCGGGCCGGTTGGTGGCGGCGATCAGGATGACCCCGGCGCGTGGGTCGAACCCGTCCATTTCGACCAGCAATTGGTTCAGCGTCTGCTCACGTTCGTCGTGCCCGCCGCCGAGGCCCGCACCGCGCTGGCGGCCGACCGCGTCGATTTCGTCGACGAAGATGATGCACGGATTGTTCTGCTTGGCCTGTTCGAACAGGTCTCGCACCCGGGAGGCGCCGACACCGACGAACATTTCGACGAAGTCGGAGCCCGAGATCGTAAAGAACGGCACCCCGGCTTCACCGGCGACCGCGCGGGCCAGCAGCGTCTTACCGGTGCCAGGAGGGCCGTAGAGCAGAACGCCTTTGGGGATCTTGGCGCCCAGCGCCTGGTAGCGGCCGGGGTTCTGCAGGAAGTCCTTGATCTCGTAGAGCTCTTCAACCGCCTCGTCCACGCCGGCCACGTCGGCGAACGTGGTCTTGGGCATGTCCTTGGACAGCTGCTTGGCGCGCGATTTGCCGAATCCGAAGCCCATCCGGGCGCCGCCCTGCATGCGGGAGAACATCACGAACAAGCCCACCAGCAGCAGCAGCGGCAGCACGTATACCAGCAGCTCACCCAGGATGCTGCCCTGGTTGACGACGGTGCTGATCTTTGCGTTCTTGGCGCTCAGCGCGTTGAACAGGTCGACGGCGTACCCGCTCGGGTACTTGGTGATCACCTTGTCGGAATTATCGGTGTCGCTGTTGCCCTTCTTCAGGGTCAACCGCAGCTGCTGCTCGCGGTCGTCGATCTGCGCGCTCTTGACGTTGTCGCCGTTGATCTGCGCAACCGCCACGGACGTGTCGACGGGCTTGTAGCCGCGGGTGTCATCACCGAAGTAGAAGAACGACCAGCCCAGGAGCAGCACGACGGCGATCACCGTGAGCGTGCGGATCAAGTTTTTTCGGTTCATCGATCATCGGCCGTTGCAGGCCAGGTTCCTTCCCGATACACAGCTGGAAAAGTCCAGGCTACCGCTACCAGCGACCGCCAACCCCGTCGGCGGTCGTCACCATCCTCACTGGACAACGACCGGTGGTTCCCGTTCGTTCGCTGCAGGCGGCGAGCGTCATGTTGGCGCGACGGGCCCCGGCTCATTCGTAGTAGCGCGCTTCGACCACGTTGCCGTCAGGATCGGCGAAGTAGTAACCCTGCGGGGCCCACCCCCGGGCTCCGTACGACCGGTTCAGCCGCGCGCTGGTGTCCACGCCTTCAGCCTGCAGACGCCGGTCCAACGCGTCGTATTCCGATTTCGACAGTGCCAGGCAGACGTGGTTCACCGGATGGCCCGCACTGCCCGCAACCTTCGTGAGCGCCTCTGTGAAGGCGATGTTGTCCACCGGGAGGAGATCGATGATGGAGTCCTCGCACACGCGCACGCTGGGAAACGGCGCCTCATTGTTCTCGAACTCGCCGAACCGCACCGGGTCAAGCCCGACGACCCGGGTGTAGAAATCCATCGACACCCGCGGATCCCTCGTCCACAAGACGATGTGGTCCAGCCGCCTCACGAAACCCCGTCCATATCCTGACATCATGCGCGGCCGCACCCGCCATTTCCAGCTTTGGCGAGCGCTCGCCGTCAGATTCGCGCCCTGTCCGATTCGATCAAATCCTTCTCCGCCCGCGGGCGTTGTGATTTGGTGGGACGGTGCCCTCCTCGACCGACTCGAGCCAACGGTTAGTCGACACCAACGGTGTCCGGTTGCGGGTGACCGAAGCCGGAGACCGCGGCGCGCCGGCGGTGATCCTGGCCCACGGCTTCCCTGAACTGGCTTATTCGTGGCGGCACCAGATCCCCGTCCTCGCCGAGGCCGGCTACCACGTGCTGGCGCCTGATCAACGCGGGTATGGCGGATCGTCGCGTCCGACGGCGATCGAGGCCTACGACATCCATCAGCTGACCGCCGACCTGCTCGGCCTGCTCGACGACGTCGGTGTCGAGCGCGCTGTGTGGATCGGACACGACTGGGGTGCCATCGTGGCGTGGAACGCGCCGCTGCTGCACCCCGACCGCGTGGCGGCGGTCGCTGCATTGAGCGTCCCGCCGGTGCCCCGCGCGAAAGTGCCGCCGACGCAGGCATTCCGCAAGACGTTCGGTGAGAACTTCTTCTACATGCTCTATTTTCAGCAGCCCGGCGTTGCCGACGCCGAACTCGATGCCGATCCCGCCCGCACGTTGCGCCGGATGATGGGTGGCCTGCGGGTGTCCGATGAACGGGCCGAGGCGCTGCGGATGGTGGCGCCCGGCCCCGCAGGCTTCGTCGATCGCCTGCCCGAACCGGACCGGCTGCCGGACTGGCTCAGCCGGGCCGCGCTCGATCACTACATCGGCGAATTCTCCCGCACCGGGTTCACCGGCGCCCTCAACTGGTATCGCAACCTCGACCGCAACTGGGAAAGCACCCCCGAATTGGCGGGCGCCAAAATCGCCGTGCCGTCGTTGTTCGTCGCCGGGACCGACGACCCGGTGCTGGCTTTCACCCGCACCGACCGGGCCGCGGAGGTCGTCTCCGGTCCCTACCGCCAGGTGATGATCGACGGCGCGGGACACTGGCTGCAGCAGGAGCGCCCGGACGAGGTGAACGCAACCTTGCTGGAGTTCCTCAACGGATTGGAGCTGCGATGACCCTGCCCCTGCGTTTCGGCGTCTTCATCACCCCGTTTCATCCCACCGGCCAATCCCCCACGGTGGCAATGGAATACGACCTCGATCGGGTCGTCGCGCTGGATCGCCTCGGGTTCGACGAAGCGTGGTTCGGCGAGCACCACTCCGGTGGCTACGAGCTGATCGCCTGTCCGGAAGTCTTCATCGCTGTTGCGGCGGAGCGCACCAAGCACATCCGGCTGGGCACCGGGGTGGTCTCGCTGCCCTACCACCATCCGCTCATGGTGGCCGACCGCTGGGTGCTGCTGGATCACCTGACCCGCGGCCGGGTCATGTTCGGTACGGGGCCAGGAGCGCTGCCGTCGGACGCATACATGATGGGCATCGACCCGGTCGAGCAACGGCGGATGATGCAGGAATCACTCGAGGCGATCCTCGCGCTGTTCCGCGCCGCACCCAGCGAGCGGATCGACCGCCACTCCGACTGGTTCGCGCTGCGCGAAGCGCAGCTACACATCCGACCCTACACCTGGCCCTACCCCGAAATCTCCACGGCGGCAATGATTTCCCCCTCTGGACCCCGCCTGGCAGGTACCCTCGGGACGTCGCTGCTGTCGCTGTCGATGTCGGTTCCCGGCGGCTACGCCTCGCTGGAGAACACCTGGGAGTTGGTGCGCGGTCAGGCGGCCAAGGTGGGCCGGGAGGAGCCCAGCCGGGCCGACTGGCGGGTGCTAAGCATCATGCATGTCGCCGACACCCGCGACCAGGCGATCGAGGATTGCACCTACGGTCTGCAGGATTTCGCCAATTACTTCGGCGCAGCCGGGTTCGTCCCGCTGTCCAACTCCGTGGACGGAGCCGCGCAGACACCGCACGAGTTCGTCGAAGACTATGCGGCCAAGGGGAATTGCTGCATCGGCACGCCCGACGACGCGATCGCGCACATCGAAGACCTGCTGGACCGGTCCGGCGGCTTTGGGACGCTGCTGATGCTCGGCCATGACTGGGCCTCTCCCGAGGCGACCTATCATTGCTATGACCTGATGGCGCGCAAGGTGATTCCCCACTTCAAGGGACAGCTCGAAGCTCCGCGATCGTCGCATGACTGGGCCAGGAGCAAGCGCGACCAGCTGATCGGCCGCGCCGGTGAGGCCGTAGTCAAGGCCATCACCGAACACGTGGCGGAACAATCGAGCGGGGCTAACTGATGCGGGCCGCGGTGCTGCGCGACGGCCGCATGGTGTACCGGGACGACGTGCTCGAGCCGGTGCCCGGACCGGGCCAGGTGCTGGTCGACGTGTGGGCGTGTGGTATCTGTGGCTCCGACCTGCACTTTGCCGCCCACGGCAACGAGGTGGTGGCGATGACCGCTCGGGTGGCCGGCGACACCGGGGCCATGGGCGTCGATCTGGACAGCGACGTCTACATGGGTCACGAGTTCAGCGCCGAGGTGCTCGAGGCCGGCACCGACACCGACACCTACCCGCCCGGAACCCTCGTCACGTCAATTCCGCTGCTGCTCTCCGCCAAGGGTATGGAGCCGATCGTCTACAGCAACACCACGATGGGAGGCTACGCCGAGCGGATGCTGCTCTCTGCGCCGCTGCTGCTGCCCATCCCCAATGGCCTCGACTTCAGACATGCGGCGCTGACCGAGCCCATGGCGGTGGGCTTGCACGCCGTCAACAAGTCGAACATCCAGCCGGGCGAAACCGCCCTGGTGCTCGGGTGCGGCCCGATCGGTATCGCGATCATCGCGGCCCTGAAGGTCCGGGGCATCGAAACCATCGTGGCGTCGGATTTCTCGCCCAAACGTCGGGAACTGGCTGCCGCGATGGGAGCCCACCGAACGCTGGATGCGGCGCAGGGTTCACCGTTCGACAGCGTCAAACCCGCGGTGGTGTTCGAGGCGGTCGGAGTGCCCGGAATCATCGACGACGTGCTGCTGCGGGCCCGACCGGGCACCCGCCTGGTGGTCGCCGGGGTATGCATGCAGCCGGACACCGTGCATCCGTTCTTCGCCATTGCCAAAGAGATCAACGTGCAATTCGTGTTGGCCTACAGCCCAGGGCTCCGGCGTTGTTGGTTAGCGGGCTTCTGAGCTGGGGATTTGGGGTTTGAGGAGGTCGAGGCGGCGGTCAGCGGTCAGTGCGGTGGTGCGGCAGGCCTCGGCGATGTTGTCGGCTCCGGCCAGGCGGTGCAGGTTGATCGCGGTGTTGCGCACGGTCGCGAGGATCTGGGCGCTGTTGCCGGCGTGGGCGTGGTGACGGTCCTCGTCGAAGGTAACGTCACGCACCCAGTGCACCCCGTTCTCGATGCCCCAGTGCTGGCGCAGCCAGGCCGCGATCGTGGCGGGCCGGGCGTGCTCGAAGGGCAGGCTGCAGACGGCATGGACGACCTCGACGCTGGATTGGCCGGTCGCGTTGACCAGGCGTTTGCGGGTAATACGAATGACCTGTTTGGCGTATGGGAAGCCAATTCCTCCTGCGGTGGTGAGGATTTGCAGCGCTCGTTGCTCGACGCGGCCGTGGCCGCGGGTGTCGTCGGTGGCCACGACGGGCACGTCGGCCCACGGCAGCGCGGTGATGCGGGCCAGCAGCTTGGCCTGGTTGGACTTCACGATCATCAGGTAGTGCGAGCTCAGCGTCTTGCAGATCAACGTGGCGGTCGCTGTCTGCGTGTGCATGGCGTCCACGGTGACCAGCCACCGCACCCGGCGCGGCAGCATCTTCAGAAGTGCTCGCACACAGGGTATTTCGTTGCTCTTCTCGGCGACGGCGAGTTGGCCCAGCACCAGTCGAGCGCAGTGGGCGAACACCGACACCAGGTGCGTGGCGGCGGCCTTCGCGCGCAGGGCGCCCCGCAGGGTCTTGCCATCGAGGGCGATGGGCACCAGCCCGGCCGGGTCCATCCGGGTCGCGTGTGCGGTGAAATAGGCGCCCAGCCTGCGGTTCAGGTCGTCAGGATCCACGCGTGCCAACACTGCGCGGAAGGTCTTCTCACTCGGTCTGCGGTACCGGATCCCCAGCTGCGCCAACACATCATCGGGTGCGGTTCGCGCCCAGGTGGCGAACCCCGCATAGCCACGCATCCCGGCCGCGGTAGCCAAGATCGCGATCGCCAACAGCGCGCCCAGTCGGTAGCGCCGCCCACGCGGATCCCGCGGGTCGGGCACCGCCGCGAGCACGTCGAGAAACTCGCTGCGTAGCACCTGCACGCCGTCACCGGCGCGCCAACGGTCCAACGCCCCGGCAACCGAGGACACGGGTGATACTGAAACGGCAGGCACGGGCAACTCCACGAGATCGATGAAGGGTCAGCACCTACATCGTGCTCGGGCCGCCCGTGCCTGCCCTCCAGCCTCAACGGCGTGTCACCGAATTACCATCCGCCCAGGTCAAGGACCCGCAAATCAACAACGCCGGCGCCCTGATTCGAACCCGAAACGCGCGACTCGCGGCGATCCACTCCCTGTTCAGCTACGCGGCACTCCGGCACCCCGAACACGCCGGCTCGATCCAACGAGTCCTGGCGATCCCACTGAAACGTCACGAGCGCAAGATCGTGACGTTCCTGTCGCGCGACGAAGTCGAAGCCCTCCTCGCCGCCCCAAACACCGACACATGGATCGGCCGCCGCGACCATGCCCTGCTGACCCTCGCCGTTCAAACCGGGCTGCGGGTTTCGGAATTGACCGGGCTGACCCGATCCGATGTCGTGCTCACCCACGGCCCGCACCTGCGTTGCCTCGGCAAAGGACGAAAACAACGGTGCACCCCGCTGACCGGTCCCACCGTCGCACTGCTGCGGCAATGGCTGGCCGAACAACCCACCGCGCCCGCCGGGCCGCTGTTCCCCAGCACTCGCGGCGCCCGCATGAGCATCGACGCCGTCGAATCACTGGTCAAAAAGCATGCCGCAGCAGCGATCCCGCACTGCCCATCCCTGGCGGCGCGCCGCGTGACTCCGCACGTGCTGCGGCATTCGGCCGCGATGTTCCTCCGCGACGCAGGCATCAACCTGTCGGTGATCGCGTTATGGCTCGGCCACGAAAGCATCACCACCACTCAGATCTATCTACACGCCGACCTGGCGGTCAAACAGCGAGCCCTCGAACGCACCGCTCCACCGGGCACCTCCGCACCCCGCTACCAGCCAACCGACACCATCCTCGCCTTCCTCGACAACCTGTGATTATGCCGAATCGGCTACCCCCGCCCACCGGCCTGACCAGGACAAACGATGCCCGCGCCGCACCCACGCGGCATAACCACGGGCGCGGAATAATCGGCGGTATGCCGCTGG
>Ga0080006_1193458_pt1 | contig 10965 bp, 8 predicted proteins | sample RS3BMetagenome_FD_69209 | JGI IMG/M metagenome (GOLD analysis project Ga0080006, IMG submission 69209) | Ferric oxide microbial mat and aquatic microbial communities from Rainbow Spring, Yellowstone National Park, USA - RS3B (SPADES... ... | reverse complement strand
CCTGTCTCGGGTGAGTGGCCGTCGAGTGAGAGCCGGGCATCCCGAAAATGGCTTTTACGCCCCATCGACCGAGTTCAGCTGCAAGCACGTCCGCGGTGTTAGCCATAAGTCTCTCGAATCGTCGCACGGTCGCGGTTTGATGCAGGTTATGATAGAGTCAAGTCGCGGAAAACGACAGCGTACGAAGCCGATCGCGGCTCAGTCCCGAGACCGACGCTCGATGTCGGTCGACGCTGGAGTCTCTAATGAAATCCAAAGATTCACCGAGACACGATCCAAAACGATCGACGCCGAAGTCGGGCGTTCGCAAGGCCGTTCGCGCCCCTGGTGGCGGTTCCGCGATCGTTCTCGATTTTGTCTTGAAGCGCATTTCACTTTACAACGATCGTTGTGGAGGCGGAGTGAATGTTCGCAAGGACCCCCACGGATACACGCTTTATCTCGAGCAGGAGAAAACACCGATCGCCCGGCTTAAACCGCAGGTGGGCACCGATGATTATGAAATTTACCATTGGAGCCCATTCAGTCAACGTTGGCAGCGAGTTGGCCAGCCCGGCGACCTGATTCTGCCCCTCGACGAGGCTCTTGATTTTATCGCCAACGATCCCATGGATTGCTTTTGGTATTGATGCCAGCCCACGAGTCTTGATGTATTTCCGATATCTCAGGTCTAGAAGTAGTGGGCCGCCACTCGGTTGAAGTCTCGTATTTGCTTTTCGATCCATGCGGAGTCTCGACCGAGTTCCCGAGCTAGAAGTTCCGCCACCACCGGGGCCGCTTCGAGACTTCCCTTCACATCGAGGAAGAGCAACCGGATTCGCCTGGCAAGGATATCCTCAACCGTCCTGGCCGACTCGAATCGAGCGGCCCAGACCACCTCGCCCTTGAGAAACGGAAGCGATGGAAGAATTGGTCGGTTCCAGTCCGCCTTTTCGCGGATGAGACTTTGGAGCGCGGGCAGGTCGGATCCGTAGACTCGAAGCCAGTCCTCACCCTCGGGAACCGCGGACGACCAACCGTGGAGTTTGAGAGTCTCGGTCGCGCAAGGACGTTTGGGAAGAGACGCAACCGCGATCGCTCGTTCAACCGTGTCCTCCGCCATTTTGCGATACGTCGTCCATTTGCCACCCGTCACCGTGATAAGCCCGGATTCAGAGGTGACCACGACATGCTCCCGAGAAAGCCTTGAGGTGCTTCTCAGCGTCCCGCCGCCTACAAGCGGCCGAAGTCCCGCGAACCGAGTCAGGACATCCGAATCGGTCGGCGGTTTTTCGAGATAACGCGCGATGTGGCTGAGCAAGTAGTCCGACTCATCCGCGAGCGGCGTGGGCTCGACCGCCGTTGCCTCGACGGGAGTATCCGTCGTTCCAAGCAAAACACGGTGATGCCAGGGGATGGCGAAGAGCACCCGGCCGTCGTCCGTTGTGGGGATCATGAGCGCGCTATTTCCCGGCAAGAATGATCGGTCGACGACGAGATGGGCTCCCTGGCTTGGGCGGACGAGCGGCACGGAAGAAGCGCCGTCCATCCCTCGAATCGAGTCGACAAACACGCCCGTGGCATTGACCACGGCGCGAGCTTCGATCGTATACTCTCGCGATGTTTCACAATCCTGGGCGATGAGTCCGGAGATCTTGCCTCCCCGCTTCAAGAGTCGTGTCACCGGCATGTAATTGAGCGCGGTGGCGCCGGCGTCCAGCAAGCTTCGAAGCAGGGTTATCGCAAGTCGAGAATCGTCGAACTGGCCGTCGAGATAGGTGATTCCCCCGGATAGTCCGCGACTGTGCAAGTTTGGTAACCGATCGAGAACCTCATCGCGGCCGAGTACCTGTGAGCGACCGAAGCCGTAAGAACCCGCCATCAAGTCGTAGAGCGTCAGGCCGATACCGTAATAGGCTCGCTCCCACCAACGATAAGCGGGGACGATGAATTCCCGGGCATGGACCAGATGGGGAGCATTTCGCAGCAAAATTCCCCGCTCCCTCAGCGCCTCGCGGACAAGCCAAACGTTCCCCCGGGCGAGATAACGCACACCGCCGTGGATTAGCTTGGTACTTCGACTGGAGGTCGCCTGCGCGAAGTCGCCGCGTTCCAGCAACAGCGTTCGGTAACCGCGATTGGCCGCGTCGAGTGCTGTGCCTAGCCCCGTGGCTCCTCCCCCGATGACGACGATGTCCCAGGCTTGTGAATCACAAAGCGAATCGATCTGGGTCTCGCGTGCGATCACCAAATTCAACTTTCTTTCCTGTGGGGTCGGCAAAGTCCATTCGGCTCATCGCCGATTGCTAGTCTCGACGCACCGCCTCAAGCCCGGCCAGGGCGGAACGGATCAGAAGCCCGGTGTCGGCACCCAGGGCAATCATTCGAAATCCTTGTCGTTTCCTCAGCAGCATATCTTCAACGCTGGTCGCCATGACTCCGCTTGCCAACCCCTTGGCATCAATTCTTCGCTTGAAATCGAGCAACGAATCGGCGACTCCCGGTCCCTCCCACTCGCCTAAGTATCCTGAGGAGGCTGAGTAATCCGCCGGTCCGAAGAATATTCCGTCCAGCCCGGGAATCTCGAGAATCTTGTCGAGATTTTTCCCGGCCGAGACGGTTTCCAGTAATGGGATCACCATGGTTTCTCGGTCGGCGATGGCTGTGTCACTTTTCAATCCACGCCCCCAGTGCGTGGCTCTTTCGCCGCCGACACCACGAATTCCGATCGGCGGGTATTTCGCGAAACGAACCGCATTTCGGACATCGTCTTCGTCCATGACCTGAGGCGCGATGATGCCATGCGCTCCGATGTCTAACATCCGTTTGACAATCCCCGGTGTGATCTCCGAGATCCTTACGAGCGGCGTGGTCGTTGAGCCTCGCGTTGCACGAATATGCTCCACGACCTCCCGATAGTCGAGATGACCATGCTCGGTGTCGATCACGACCCAGTCGAATTGGAGCATCGCGGCGATTTCGGTAATCGAGGCGTCCCCGAGCGTGACCCAAAGCCCGTAAGTCGTTTCACCTCGAGCCAATTTCGGCTTGAGCCCATTCACGAAGTCCATGACGATCTCCTACCGCGCTGAGTTGCACTTTGGGGAGAAAGACGAGCCCTATTCCGTTCGATTGCGGGCGACACGACCGTGATTCCGCGGATCCTCACAAGACCGTGATCGAGAACTCAGAAAGATTGTTTCATGAAACTCATTCACCTCCAAGACCGTACACGCCAAGCTTGAATAAGCGAATAAGAGTCCATGACGGAGAATGAAGTTCGTTCGTTCGTGTCTTCAAAGGAATCGGCCGTCCTCATAAAAATGCTTGAGACGCGGAAGCGGGGATTCCGCAATAACCGGTCGCTTCCCGTTTAAATAAATCGAAGATATTGCTGGCCTCTGCCGGATAAATGCCCGAAATTGAGGAAAAAGAAGGGCGGCCTCGACTGTCTTAATTCATTCGGAATCCTGAATCGAGGCAATGGAATTGGTGGAGATGCAAGGGAGTTTTTACCATAATAAATCTTGCATACTTCTTCTGAAACTGACGATAAATTAGCCGATTCGGTGCTAAAAGTGAACGTGCTCCTGGGGAATTTCAGCAGACTTCAAGTACTGAGGTGACTGGAGTTTGGTTTTATGCTAAGTTGATCGGGCTGTTTTGGAAGGCTTTCGGTTTCGGCTAAAGTAACGAAGGTTTTTCTCGGCTCAAATTTTCCGGAGCCGCGGAGTGCTAGGGCGTGTCGGCGCTAGCTTTTTGCCGGATCGATGGCAGCATTGCGGTGGCATCCGACGGACCGAGAGGGATCCCGGAGATCGGGATCGAGCAACGTGGCCCGAAAAAAGACTCCGAAAACACGCGTGAACGTCAAGGCCTCATTGTCGAGGCGGTTGCGAGATATTCGGCAGGATTTATTCGGTGAGCATGGGGGCCCCGAGCTTGCTCGACGGCTCAATCTCCCCGCGCGAACATGGTATAACTACGAGACGGGCGTTACGGTTCCGGCCGAGGTTCTCCTCGGCTTTATCGAACAAACCGGTGTCAACCCGATGTGGCTGCTCTCGGGTGAGGGACCACGTTACACACACGCCGCCGATGAGCGTTTTCTCTCGGAACTCACCCCGGTCGAGCTGATTCGGCGGGGCCTTGAGCGACTCGAGCGTAGCGCCCATGAAGTCACTCCGGTCGCGCCTAGCAACTTGCCTCTCGACGCGACATCCGATTATGTCGCCGTCAATTACTACGCGATGGCCGAGCTTGCCAAGAAGTCGACTGCATCCTCGCCCGTCCAGGGCTGTGTCATGGCCTATCGGCAGTGGCTCTCCAACCCCGAGTCGACCGTTGGCATCATCTTGCCGGATGAAGCCATGCTGCCGATTCTGCCGGAAGGCTCGATCATCGCGGTCGACCGCTCGATCAATGATCCGTTTCTGCTGAACGGCAAAATCGTCGCCGCGTGTCTGGACGGTGTTCCAATGATCCGTTGGCTCGAGATCAGTGGCCGCCACCTGATTTTACGACCGAACCAGCCAACCCGAGAGTTCCCTCTGATCCCCATTGAGCTTGATGAGGTGTCTCCTTCCGTTCTTCTCGGGCAGGTCGTCTGGTCCTGGAGCCGATTCTCTCAGGCCTGATGGTCGTCGCCCGGCTCTCTTTCAAGGACGATCGAAGCGAACCGTCGGGCAACCTGAAGGGCTCCGATCGGCGAAGCCGCCTGACTGATCGAATCCTCCAGGCTCCGCACATCCCCCGGGTGAAGCTCTCGTAGAAACGACGAGATCAGTCCGCGAAATGGCTCGCGGCCACCCACCCAGACGGGCCGTTTCGGTGCCAACTTCAAGATGGGATGGTTGGCGAGGAAGGCGGCATCCTCCGCGAGGACAGCTCCGATCCAGAATGAAGCGCGACCGACCGGATCAAGGCAATCATTCAACGCGGCGATTCGTACCAAGAATGCCGCGCGGCCTAGACCGCTGCGCGTCACCGCCCTTCGCCCCGCTTCCGCGGCGTCCAGATCGATCACCGATGGCCATTCCTTGGGAAGGCTGGCGGTGATCAGAGTGTGATTCCAGATCGCATGGGTCAATTCTCCCGCGAGACTCGTCGCGCTCCTCGCGATCCGAGAATTCTCATCCAGTTCGACGAGCTTCGTGTGAGAACCGGGCCAGATGAGTGAGGCGGGAGGCGTACCTCCTTTTTCGTCGAGACAACCCAGATCGCCCAGAATTTTGAGCGTGCCGAAAGTCTCCACTTCCTCGCCTCGCATGACATCCGCGTGCATCCAGCCGTCGAGCCCCGAAGCGTTAGGCGTTCGAACGCCCGGGATCAGGTGGATCGGGCAAGAAGAGACCTCAGGGAGCGAAACGAGCCGTACTCCCTTGGCCAGATCATCCAGGCCCGCGGGTGCCTGGACATGAGGAACGGCGAGGAGTCCGACATCCGCCGTGAGCATTCCCGCGGCGATCACCGCGTCGGGATAACCCGTCGCCGAGGAGATTGCCTCGCGATCGATTCCGAGACCGAGCACCTCCTCGATCACCTGTCGGACAGCCTGTTTCAGCTCGTTCGAGCGATTGCCGCCCTGTGTCGAGAGAGCGGTGTTCCGTACACCCACGGATCTCACGGCCGTGGCAAGGATTTTACCCTGAGCGTCGAGCAGCCGGGCCCTTGTATTCGTCGTCCCGCCGTCCAGGGCGATCACATGATTCCAGTCGCGCGTCTCTTGTGAAGCTTCCATGTTTTCCGGTTTTTGCTTGCGTTTTCGTCGCCCAAGATTGATCTTGTTCTGATCACCGCGTAGTCGGTTGAGGCACGAGGAAGTCGCTGAAGGCAGTGCGACTATTCTCGTGTAGGAAGGCAATTCTGATCGATTGCGGGCACTTCGCCCTTGTCATTTCACTCAACTTAAAATACACGATCGAAAGCATGGCGTCTCCCCGCCTTTCGGCCTTCAGATCGGAGCAAATTCTGCGGCAAACCGTCGAGCCGATCTTTTGGCTCGATAGGTCGCTTCGTCTCACCTGGGTCAATGCGGCCTGGGAACGATTGACCGGTTATTCCGCCGGACAGGTCCTGGAGCTTTCGAAAAACGGCAACCCATCGACTGACGATCGGGTCGGCCTCGAGCTTCTGGCTAGCCACCAACCGCCCGCGCAGGCGTTGGCCGGACAGCCGGCCTGTACGCTCGGTTGGCTCGCGAGCCGGGACGGCGAACGGTACTCGAGAGTCCTTGATTTTTGGCCATTTCACAACCAGAGCGGTGAACTGATCGGCATCCTAGGACGGGTCCGTTCCTCCGAGGAGCCGAAGCCTGAGAACTTACCGGAAGATCAGCGACTCCATGAAGAACTCGTGGTGCTCCGCCAGAAGCTCCTTCGCGCACACGGAATCGACAGCCTCGTGGGTCAAGGACATGCTCATGATCGCCTTTCGAATCAGATCAGAATGGCGGCCATGACCAATTCACCTGTCCTCATTCTGGGGGAGCCCGGAACAGGAAAGCGGACGGTGGCGACGACAATTCACCAGCTTGGTGCAAATCGCCGCCAGGAAATCCGCTTCGTCGAAATCGAGGCGCTCCCATCGGAACTCCTCCATGACGCTTTGTTCGATTCGATCCATCCTGCTCAGGGAGATAGAGATTTCATCAACGGCGATCTTCATAACTCGGACTCGGGAGCCTCGCGGCGAGTCGCGACGCTCGCCATTGGCGACATTCTCCTCCTGCCACGAGATTTCCAGGCCAGCCTCGCGGGTTGGATCGAGCGGGGAACGCACGAGCGTGTGATTGCGATGTCAGTCAGCGACCCCGATGCCGCCCTTCGCGATGAAAGACTTCTGCCCGATCTCTATTACTCGTTGACTCCCCTGGTGTTAAGACTTCTCCCACTTCGAGAGCGACGCGACGAGATTCTCTTGCTCGCACAACATTTTCTCGAGCGAGCCAACCGCTTCCAGGAACCGCGAAGAACGGGATTCACCCTGGATGCTCAAAGAGCATTGCTTGAGTATGACTGGCCCGGCAATTTGTTCGAGCTTGAACGGGTGGTGAATCATGCACGTCGCCAGGGAGAACGGGCTCTGATCTCGGCAAGCGAGCTTCCGGCTTCGGTGCGAGGCAATCTGGCGGGAGCCTTTCTTCCGCCACCGACCCCTCCGCTCATCAAGCCGCTCGATGAATTGCTCACGGAGATTGAGCGGCGTCTGATCGAGAATGCACTGCTCAAGGCTCGCCGTAATAAGACGCGGGCCGCCGATTTGCTGGGAATCTCTCGACCTCGTCTTTACAGAAGGATGAAGGAACTGAATCTTGAGGAGGAAGAGGATGTCGAAGACGACCTCGGCGCTCCGCCAGGCTGACAGGGTGATTCCCTTCTGACGTAGCCATTTACCTGAGAATCGTTTACTTCGAGAGTGCTCAGGAACGACGCACTCGGAGTCACCCGCATGGACGCGCAGCTCAGTTTGATGGAAGTTCTTGCCTCCTCGGAACTTATTGACCATCGTCGGGCTCAAGGCTTACGACATCCCTTGAGCGCGATTCTGGCCTTGACCATCGTCGCCTCGCTCTCCGGAGTCCGCAGTCAGAAGGGGGTCGTCGAATTCGGTCGTGATCGCGGCCGTGACTTCTTGCGCCTCTTCGGCTTCCGCAAGTATCGCGGGCCCAGCGAGGCGACGATCTCGCGCGTATTCGCCTCGCTCGACGTCGTCGCGCTCGAGGCGTGCATCCGTCGCTGGATCGCCTCAAGGCTGGGATCTCGTCGCTTCGAGCAGATCGCCATCGACGGCAAGACGCTCCGCGGCTCGCGCGAGGGCGAACTGCCGGGCGTCCATCTGCTGGCCGCCTATTCGCCCGAAATCCAGGCCACGCTCGCGCAGATGCGAGTCGATGCAAAAACCAATGAACATAAAGCGGCATTGGAGCTGTTAGGCGTCCTGCCCCTCTCGGGCAAGGTCGTCACCGCCGACGCGATGTTCACGCACCGCGATTTCTGCGCGAAGGTCCGCGACCGGGGCGGCCATTTCGTGCTCCCCGTCAAGGAAAATCAGGCAATCCTGCGACGAGACATCGAAGCGGCCTTTATCGATCCGCCCGCGGATCTTTCCCCCCCGGCAGAGACAATTACGTGCCGAGACGTTTGATTCCGCGACCACGCTCGACAAAGGGCACGGGCGGATTGAACGACGCTCGATCGAGACGACGACCTGGCTCGAGGGGTATCTCGACCGAGACTGGCCGGGAGTCAGACAAGTGTTTCGGCTGCGTCGCGAGCGGACGGTCAAGGGCGTCAAATCGGTGGACGTAGTCGTCGGGATCACGAGCCTGCCGCGCGGGGAGGCGTCGGCGAGACGACTGCTGAAACTCATCCGATCGCACTGGGGGGTCGAGAATCAGCTGTTCGGGGTCCGCGACGTGACGATGGGCGAGGACGCGTGCCGAGTGCGCAAGCGGAACGCACCGGAGGCGCTTGCCGTGATTCGCAATCTCGTGCTCGCCATCCTGCCGAAGGCGAAGGATCGCAGTCGAGCCGGGATGATGCGTCATCTCTGCCTCCATCCCAAGAAAGCATTGGGACTTCTGAAAATCTCAACGGGAGAATGAAATGGCCCTGTTCCCCTGATCGACTGGGGTTGCCTGATGGCTAAGTTTTAACAATAATTTAATAGCCATCGGCAATTTAATAGCCATCGGCAAAGCCCCCTACCCGCCTCCTGGACGAGACTTCGCCGCGAAAGTCGGCCGCCGCGCCGGACCTCCATCGGCATCCCCGCCTTGATAGGGATCGTCATGAAATTATCCCGTCTCTCTGCCGTGGTGATTGTGTCGGTTTCCGTGGGATTGGTAGACCATTCCAATCGAGTTTTGGCGAACCTAGAGCCAACTTTCGAACGGGATGTGCGGCCGATTCTCAAGGCCCATTGCTTGGGTTGCCACGGGGGTGATGACACGCTTAAAGGCAAGTTGGACCTTCGCTTGAAGCGATTTGCTCTGCGAGGAGGAACCAGCGGTCCCGCGCTTGTGCCAGGCAATCCGGATGAAAGTCTCATGCTGATCCGGGTGCAGGACGGCGAAATGCCCCCCGGTGAGAAAAAGGTTCCGAAGAACCAGATTGCAATCCTTGAAAAGTGGATTGCAGCCGGTGCGGCCACGCAAAGGAAGGAACCGGAGAAACTGGAACCTGGGGTGGATATTAGCACCGAGGAGCGGTCTTATTGGGCGTTTCAACCGGTTCGTCGGCCCAGGGCTCCTGAGATTCGACCGGCAGATCGAGACCGGGTTCGAACACCCGTCGATGCGTTTATCCTGGCCAAGCTTCGCGAGAGAAATCTCGGATTCGCGGACGATGCCGACCGAATAACCTTGATTCGACGCGCCAGCACCGACCTCACAGGCCTGCCTCCTTCGCAAACCGCGATTGATACGTTCCTTCGGGACACTTCGGCGAATGCCTACGAGGCGATGATCGACCGGCTTCTCGCTTCTCCCCAGTACGGCGAACGCTGGGCGCGGCACTGGCTCGATGTCGCCGGTTATGCCGACTCCGAAGGAAATGGAAGCGACGATACCTTCCGCCAGTTCGCCTACAAGTACCGAGACTATGTTATCCATGCGATCAACGCGGACAAACCGCTTGATCGATTCGCGATCGAGCAGCTCGCGGGCGACGAACTGGTCCCACGCCCGTGGACTAACCTGAAGCCCGACCAGGTTGAACTCCTCGCAGCGACCGGCTTCTTGCGAACGGCCGTCGACGCAACCGCGACCGGCGGTGTTGATGAGGCGCTGGCTTCTAACCAGGTCGTGGCCGACACGATCAAGATCGTCTCCTCGACATTCCTAGGCCTCACAGTCGGATGCGCCCAATGCCACGACCATAAGTACGATCCGATCCCGCAGCGCGATTACTATCGGCTCCGCGCCGTGTTCGAGCCGGCCCTCGACCCATCTCACTGGAGACGCCCTGGACAGCGACTCGTTTCGCTCGTAACTGAAGTCGAACGGGCGAAGTCCGCCGAGATCGAAGCCAAGGCCGCGGAGCTGAGTAAAGCCCACGCCCACAAGACCGCCAAATTCATCGCGTCGGCCCTTGAGAACGAACTGAAAAAATTCCCCGAAGCCGAGCGAAGCACGCTTCGAACCGCTTCGCAAACACCGACCGACAAGCGTACGGCCGAGCAGAAGCGGCTCATGGCCAGGAATCCCAAGCTCGAGATCTCATCGGGTAATCTCTATCAGTACGATGACGCCGCGGCGAAAGAATTGACGGCCGACCAGTCGAAGATCAACGCCCTTCTCGCGACAAGACCTCCAGGAGACTACGTCAGCGTGCTCGACGAGCTTCCCGGCGTCACTCCCGTGACGAAAATATTCCACCGAGGCGATCATCGGCAACCCCTGAAGCCTGTTTCACCTGGCGATCTCACCATTGCGTCGCCCGAAGGGGTTGGTTTTGAGATCCCGGCCAAGGAATCGGCACAAACGTCTTCGGGTCGCCGTCTCGCCTACGCCACGCATCTGTTCGACGGTCGCCATCCGCTCGTTGGCCGTGTCTTTGCGAATCGAATCTGGCTCCATCACTTCGGCCGAGGGATCGTCGACAGTCCTGGCGACTTCGGCTTGCTGGGGAACCGCCCATCACACCCGGAACTGCTCGATTGGTTGGCCAGCGAACTGGTGAGGCAACGATGGAGCATGAAGGCCATTCACCGCCTGATCATGACCTCCACCGTCTATCGACAGTCGTCAAAACGACGCCCCGAGCAGGACGCCATCGATTCCGGGAACACCCTTTACGGTCACTACCCCCTTCGTCGGCTCGATGCGGAATCAATCAGAGACCGAATTCTCGCCGTGAGTGGACGTCTCAACCTGAGCTTATACGGACCGTCAATCGGTGTGACCGAGGACTTTGTCGGCCAGGTGATCCCGGAGGGAGAGTCGGTCCGTCGGAGCCTCTACATCCAGGCGAAACGGACCAAGCC
>Ga0080006_1214578_pt1 | contig 10966 bp, 13 predicted proteins | sample RS3BMetagenome_FD_69209 | JGI IMG/M metagenome (GOLD analysis project Ga0080006, IMG submission 69209) | Ferric oxide microbial mat and aquatic microbial communities from Rainbow Spring, Yellowstone National Park, USA - RS3B (SPADES... ... | reverse complement strand
ACCTGCGTCGCGTCGATCCCGAGCGCGTCCTTCGCGAGGACGTTGTCGCGCAGCGTGCCCGCGGTCGAATCGGTGAGCACGCCGACCCGGTCGCGGCGGATGCGGTTGCACGCGAGCGTCGCGGTCGCCGTGGAGCCGGCGGTCTGCTGGACGGCGACGCCGATGCCGGCGCGCGTCAGCTCGTTGCCGCGGAGGAGCACCGACACGTTCGCCGAGCCTGCCCCAAGCTCGTCGGTCGTCACGTACGCGCCGACGCTGCTCGAGGCGCCGCCGCCGTCGACGCGGTTGCCCTCGAACGTCGTCGTCGTGGTCGCGCCGGTCCCCGCGCCGAAGTCGGCGAGCCCGACGTAGCAGCCGCGCACGTCGTTCCGGCCGATCCGGGGCCCGACGAACGGGACGAACGAGAAGACGCCGTAGCCGCCGCTCGTGCAGTCGCGCACGACGTTGTCCTCGATGCGATCGGCCACCGATCCGGGCGAGTCCCCGGCGTTGTCCGTGTGCAGACCGCCCCCGGTGCCGACGACCACGTTGCCCGTGAACGAGACGCCGCGCGAGTGATTGGCCACGATGCCCGCCCGCGCGTCCTCGACGCGCGTGTGCGAGACGACGCCCGCGCCGCCGAAGTCGTAGACGGCGATGGCCTGCGCGTCGCCCTGCACGTTCTTCACGACGTCGTGCGCGAACGAGAACGTCCCGCCGCTCGCGGCGTACAGGCCGCGCCAGAAGACGTTCTTCACGGTCACGCGCTCGACGTCGAGATCGTCGAAGGTGCCGAGCGTGTAGTCGGTGACGACGCCGTTGCGCGCGTCGACGCTGGCGCCGCCGAGCGCGACGCCGCCGGACGCGGGGAGGGCGGGGTTGTCGCCGTCGACGACGAGATCGAGGAGCGACACGCCGCTCGCCTGCACGAGCACGACGCTGCTCGCGGCGCCGCCGCAGAGCGAGGAGGTGGTGCAGGGATCGGGGGCCGAGAAGGCAGGGACGAGGACGGTGCCCTTGCCGGCGCCGGCGAGGGTGAGCGACTTCGGCACGACGAGGTTCTCGGCGTACGTGCCGGCCGCGACCTGCACGGTATCGCCGGGGTCGGCGACGTCGATGGCGTGCTGGATCGTGAGGCACGGCGAGCCCTGCGTCGTGCAGTCGTTGACGCCGCCGCCGCCGGTCTGATCGGAGCCGGTGGTCGCGACGAAGCGGGTGCCGCACGAGGCCGGCGATTGCAGCGATTGCGTCGTGGTGCCGACGCCGGCGCCGTCGCCGCCGCTGCAGGCGGCGAGGAGGATGGGCGAGCAGAGCGCCAACGCAGTGATCCGCATGTGGATGACCCCTCTTCGAAAAGTGGGCCCCCCGGGTGGGGGACCCTACGAGGGGTACGTCGAGCGGGGGGAAGGGTAGGTCAAGCGGGCGAGTCCATCACGGCACGAGCCCGAACTTGTACGTGTCGAGCAGGTCGGCGAGCAGCGCGCGGTGGTCGCGCGCGCCGAGCGTACCGGTCGTCCTCGAGGCGGCGACCGTCTGCGCCCGATCGAAGACCGCCGCGCAGAGTCGGGCGGGATCGTGTCGCGCCCTGTAGAGGATGCCATCGGGTTCGCGCGGGTGGTCGTGGATCGCGAGGGCCCAGCGCCTCGACAGGGCGTAGTCCGGACCGCTCGTCAGCTCGGCATCGGCGCCCATGCGCGCGAGCCCCTCGCTGCGGAGATCGGCGAGGCGCAGCGGGCGGCGGAACGCGACGACGGCGAGCCCCCTCGTGCGGACTTCCTTCTCGGTGACGAAGCGGACGCCCGTCGCGTGGCCGAACGTCTCGATGAACGCGCCGTGCGCGTCCTTCGCGACGTACAGCACGCCGAACTGGCCCGCGGGCGCGTCGAAGCGGTTGAGGGGCTCGCGCCCGAAGTGCAGCGGGTCCCGGGCGAGCGCGTGGATGCGGCGCCACGTCCAGCGGACGACGACGACGTTCAGGTGAAATGAGGCGGGCGGCTCGGGATGGCCGGTCACGCCGCGCCGTGCTCACCGAATCCGCGCGCCGCCTCGAGCACCGCCTCGAGCGCCCCCTCGCGGAGCACGTCGAGCGGACGGTTGCCGCCGAGTCGGTCGTTGCCCGTCACGAAGAAGCGTGCCCGCGCCCAGGGATCGTGCCCGCGAAGCTCGGCCAGGACCTCGACCAGGCCGCCGAGAGGAGCGCCGCTCTCGGTGATCTGCCACGCCGGGTAGAGCAGCCCACGCCGGGGCAGCGCGACCGCGAGCAGCTGCCCGGCCTTGCGACGCTTGTCGACCGCCTGTCGACTGATCCCGAGCACGTCGGCCATCTGGCTCGCGGTGAGGGCCCCGCCGTCGGCGTTCAAGAGCTCGCGCATCGCGAGGTGGCCGCGCAGCCGTGCCTTGGCGAGCGGATCGGAGGTGGGCAGCAGCTTGTCGGCCAGCCGCTCGATGAGCAGGTCGAGCACCTTGGCGCTCTGCAGCTGCTCGGCGGGCACGTCGGCCGTGGCGTCGACGACGCTGCGCACCAGCGGCTCTTGCGCCGGGGACTTGAGCGGGACGCTCGGATGCGCTGCCACGAGGACAGTATGGGGGCGGGATGCAACTTCGTCAACCAGGGGGTGCCACCTCGTCAACCCAGGCGTTCTCCGCACCGGATCGCCCCGATTCACCGCCCCTGCAGCGCGGCCCGGTACTCGACGATGGATTGGCTGGTCGTCGCCCGGTCGAGATACGCCGCGAGCTGTCGCAGGTCGAGGCCGGCCAGCACCTCGCTCGCGCCGATCTCCTCGTAGCGGTTGGCGCGCAGTCGGTACGGCGTGATGGCGCCCTTGCGCCAGAACCAGACCTCGCGCACGCCGAGCTCGCGGTAGATCTCGAGCTTGTCGATCCCGCCCGACGTCCACACCACCTCGATCGCGAGATCGGGCTGCGCCGGGTTGGCGACCTCGCCGAACACGTAGCACTCGTCGGGCTCGGCCGCGCGCTGCACGCGCTTGTCGCCCACGGTCCACGAGCCGTACGTGCTGAACTCGATGCCGCGCTCGAGGCACCAGACCTCGACCAGACGGCCGATGCGGGACTTGATCGACTCGTGGTCGCGCGACGGGCTCATGATCTCGATTTCCCCCTCGAGGAACGCGATGCGCGGCGCCGAGCGATCGCCGCGGATGGCGACCAGTCGCTCGTAGTCCTCCCAGCTCGCGCCGTGCAGCCGCACGATGTGATCCTCGGTCGGCCGGTCATCGCGCTCGGACCAACGGACGTGCGCCGCCATGGCGAAAAACTACCATCGGGGGCGCAGCCCGGCCACGGCTGAGCGGCCGGCGCGAGCCGAGCCGCCACTCGGCCAGCCGCCGCGAGCATTCTCGAGCCAGCACGAGGTAGTCGCGCCACGTCACGCCGTGTTCCGGCTCATTCGACCCGTCTGGCGGCCGTGCGCGCCACCGCCTACGATTTGGCACATGGCGAACCCCGCGGAGAAGTTGCTGACGTTCGAGGAGGTTGCCCGCCTGGACCCGGACGTGCACCCGGGGGAGCTGGTCGAGGGGAGGTGGATCCCGGTGACGGAGAACACCTGGCGGCACGGCGAGATCGTCGTCAACGTCGTCGTGCTGCTTCGCGAGTACGCGCGCAGGCACCCGGGGTGGAGCGTGTCGGCCGCGGACCCCGGGACCAAGCTTCGTGCTCAGCCCGACACGCTTCGTGGGCCGGACGTCGCCATCGTCCGGTCCGAGCGCGTGCCCAGGGGCAGGGGTTCCGCGGGCTGGCTGGACGGCGCGCCGGACGTGGCCGTCGAGATCATGGGCGACGATCAGACCCCGGCGCAGCTCGCGAAGAAGGCGCTCGAGTACCTGGCCGCCGGCGCGAAGCAGGTCTGGGTCGTCGATGGTGCCGCGGCGAGCGTCATCGTGTACACGCCGCCCGATCACCTCGCCGTGCTCGGCAAGGGCGAGACGCTGTCGGGCGGCGAGGCGCTGCCGGGATTCTCCTGCACGGTCGACGAGATCCTCGAGTAGCGGCGACGGACTCGGTCGGCGTGACCAGCCGGGACGAGCGCTACTTGGGCGGCACGTCCGGCGCGGGGGGACGGTGGCGCCGCGGCAGGGGGGGCTTGTCGTCGTAATGGTGGTTCGGAGTCGGCGGCGTGGGCGTCGGGTTCGGCGGGAGCGCCGGGGGCTCGAGCGCGTCGGAGACCTGCTTGCGCAGCGCCTGCACGCCCGGAGCCGTGTCGCCCGCCGGATCGAGCTTCTTGGCCTCGTCGAGCTTGGCCTCGCACGCGCTCCAGCGCTCGTGCAGGCATTCCCATTCCGCGTCTCGACGCAGCCACATGGCGCGCCGCTCCGGGGGCACCGTGTAGCCCTTGTCCGGACGGATCGCGCCGTCGCCGTGCCACCACGCCGCGATCTCGCTGCGCTTGGCCGCGACCAGCCCGATGACGAGCACCAGCACGGCCGCCAGGGCGAGCCAGCCCGCGACCTGCGCGACGCGCTGGCCACGCGTCCGTCGGCGCAGCGGAACGACGCGCCTCGCCGCGGCGAGCGCCTCGCCGCGCGCCACGAGCTGCTCGGCGCTCGGCACGCGGTCCGGATCGATGCCTCGATCGCGAAGCTCATCGTCGAGCTGCGCCTCGGTCAGGCCCTCGATGCGTGCGATCTCCTCGTCGTCGAGCATCTCGTCCACGTGCATCCAGGCGCGCGCGGGATCCATCTTCTCTCCGGCGCTCATAGCTCCTCCTCGGCTGCCGACGGGCGCTCGTCCTTGCGTGCCGCCGCGGCCTGCTCGCGCAGCGCCCGCATGCGACGGGCCTCTTCCCTCTCCCACTCTTCGCGCACCTGCCGGCCGTGGTACTTCAGCCGGTCGTGGGCGTCGGCGATGTCCTCGGGGTTGCACCCGATGAGCGCCGCCTGCTCGGCATGGCTCTCGATGCCGGCCAGGCCGTGGCGCAGCGACTGTGCGGCGATGGGGTCGCGCTTCTCGAGCAAGGCGACCAGGCGCTTGCCGAGCACGTGAAACCATCCGAGCTTGCGCGCGCCGTGCAGCGCCTCTTCGGCGAGCGGGGCGGCGTCGGTGAGCGCGTCCTCGTGCGCGATCTCCGAGTCGACGACCTCGCGCTCGGCGTAGGCCGAGCGCCCGCGTTCGTAGGCGAGCCGGCGCATCACCCACGTCATGTGCGTGAGAAACGCGTGGCGTTGCGGATCCCACGGGTAGCGCTCCGGATTGGACGCCGCCGCGAGCGCCTCGGCGACCAGGTCCTCCGCGTCGTCGTGCGGCTCACGGCTGGCGTACGTGAAGCGGCACGCGATGCGAAAGAGCTGCTTGCGCCGCGGCGGCGTCGCCCGCTTCAGCTCCTCTTCGACGCGCAGAGCGCATGCCGGTCTGGGGGCGTTCACGGGACCTCCGGAGACTATCGTCGGGAGCGCGATCAGGCCACGCTCTCGTCGTCGACGCCGTTGTCGTTGGCGACGGGCGGCGGGCACGGCTCGGTGTCGGGCGCCGGGTCGTCGGCATCGTCGTCGGCATCGTCGTCGGCATCGTCCTCGGCCTCGTCCTCGGCCTCGTCGTCGACGTAGTCGGGATCGGCCGACCGGGGGCAACCGGTTCTCTCCAGGCACACGCGGATCAGCTCGTCGACGAGCATCTCCTCGACGTAGTCGACGTCGAGCAGCGTCTTGCGATCGACCTTGCGAAGCTCGAGAAGCACGACGCGCACGACGCGGTCGGCGGCGAACGGATCGTCGAGAAGGCGCGTCGCGAGATCGCGCAGCTTGCCGTGGCAGCGGCGCAGGATGGGACGGAGATCGGCGGTGGTGGGGCGTTGATGGCGGCTCATGGTCGTGGGTCCTCGTGGGATGCGGATCGGGGGGCGTCAGGGCGCTCCTCTGCCGCGCTCCCCCGCGCCGAGCGGGGGGCGGGGGGAGCCGGCAGAGCGGGCGCGTGTGGGTGCGGACTCGAAGGAAGCGGCTACGACTTGGGCGCAGCGGCGGGCGGCGGCTCGTTGGCGGGCGGAGAGGGCGGTGCTGCTGGCGTCGCGGGCGGAGCCGGCGGCGTCGCGGCCGGCGGGTTCGCGCCCTGAGGCTCGGTGCCCTTGATCTTGGCCTTCTGCTTGGCGCCCATCGTGTGGCGCGCGGCACGCGTCGCCTTGGCCTTCGCGGCCGCGGCGGCCTTCTCCTGCGGCGTGAGCACCTTGCGCGGCTTGCGCGGCGCCAGACCGAAGTCCGTGAGGACGTCGATCTGCCCGCCGAAGGCGACGCGCAGGGCCTGCTTGAGGCCCGAGAGGAAGACCTTGCGCTTGGCCCGCTCGGCCTTGTCCGCCGCCACGGCGGCTCGCCACTCGGCGCGCGTCGTGACGGCGTTCGTTTCGGACGTGATGATCTCCTGCAGGACGGCGACGATGTCCTTCGCCGCGTACGGCTGCCCGTCGATGACGAGCGACGTGATGACGTTTTCGTGCTTGCCCATGCCGTCGGACAGCTTCTCGGCCTGGCTGAGACGGGTGTTGCGGCTGGTGGTGTTGGTCGACATGACGGATCCCTTTCGCTGGATGGAGGCAGACGGCTTCGGCCCGGGCAGTTCCGGCCCGGGCTTCGTCGTCCCCTCACACAGTGATTGCGGGAGCATCCGAGCCGTTTCCTGAAAGAAAAACGTATGGTCACTCCAGGTGCTCGATATCGCTGGAGGATTCTCGCCATGGGAGGGATCTTTACGACGGTCGCGAGCGAGCGTCGCAAGGATCGCGAACGAGCGTCGCGAGGATCGCGAGCGAGCGTCGCGGGGATCGCGAGCGAGCGTCGCGAGGATCGCGAGCGACCGTCGCGGGGATCGCGAACGAGCGTCGCGGGGATCGCGAGCGGGCGTCGCGGGGATCGCGAACGAGCGTCGCGGAGATCGCGAACGAGCATCGCGAGGATTGCGAAGGAGCGTCGCGAGGATCGCGAACGGGCGTCGCGAGGATCGGGAACGAGCGTCGCGAGGATTGCGAAGGAGCGTCGCGAGGATCGCGAACGAGCGTCGCGAGGATCGCGAAGGAGCGTCGCGAGGATCACGAACGAGCGTCGCGAGGATCGCCGACGATGGTCGCGACGCTGGCCAGCGAGCGTCACGACGCTCGTTCGAGAGCGTCGCGGCGTTCGCGAACGACCCTCGCGGGGGTGGGTGAGGAGCGTCGCGACGCTCGGAAGGGATCCTCGCGACGCTCGATGACGATCCTCGCGAAGGTCGTTCGCGAGCGTCGTGAGCATCGGTGGCGAGCGTCACGAGCAGCGGCGCGGAGGGGGCCGACGCGACCCTCCGGTCTCAGCCACGCGTCGCAGCTTCGAGCACGTCCCGGAGCTTCGCGGCGAGGTCCTGCCGCCGATGAAAACCACGCCGCTCGATGAGGCGCAGGTCGTCTCGCACTCGCTGCAGCTCGATGTCGGGATTCAGGCGGATCAGATTCACGGCGTCGATCCGATCCTGAAGACGCTTCTCGTCCATGGAGAGGACCTTGGTGGCGAGGAGCTCCTCGCTGCGCGCGACCGGAACGCTGCCGACGCCCTCGATGGGGACCGGTGTGGCCCGCTCCACGATCTCCGGCTCGATCCCGAGCTGGCCGCGAGCAAGTCGACGTTCACGCCGGTCGGCGAGCGCAGGCGCACGGTCGCGAGGCGCTTCGTGTCGTCCCGTTCGACGAGCGCGACGAGGTCGTAGCCTTTGGCTCGCAGATCGCGGACGAGCCCTTCGGTCTCCACGTCGTCGCGTACGCGGACGGCGAGGTCGACGTCTCGCGTGAAGCGGACCTCGGCCCGGACCGATACGGCGAATCCGCCCACGACGGCGTACGCGACGCCGAGCGACGCGACGTCGTCGGCGGCTTGCTTCAGGGCGATGAGGGGATCAGGCTCGGTCATCGCCCGCCAGCCAGCTCCGGAAGCGCAGCTCGATCTGCTCTTCGGACTCGGCGGGGTAGCGTGCGCGCAGGGCAGCACGCTTCAGGCGGTAGCCGGTTCGCATGAGCTCGAGCGTCTGACGCGCGCGCTCCCCGGGTGGGGTGCGGCGGGTGCGCTCGATGGTGTCGCGCTCCAGCGGATCCACGCTCGGAAGTCTAGCAGCTCGTGGGACGGACGCGATCCGCCGCGACCCTCACCGCGCCCTCTTGCGCATCTCGTCGCGCAGCGCGCGCACCGCGGCGCTCTGGGGCTCTCGCGCGAGAAAGCCCGTCAGCCAGCGCACGTCGAGCCCGGGCAGCACCTTGCTCGCCTGCCGCTCGACGTAGCGGCCCTTGTCGAGCACGCGCAGCAGCAGCCGGCCGTCGCGCTGCAGCGTCCAGAGCTCGCGCACGCCGAGCCGCCGGTAGATCTCGTGCTTGGCGAGGCCCTTGCGCGACCACTCCACCTCGATGACGAGGTCGGGGAGCTCGCGGTCGGTGCGGCGGCCGACGACGTAGCACTCGTCCGGCTCGGCACCGGCCTCCTTCAGCTCGTTCTTCAGCGTCCACGAGCCGAAGCCTTGAAGGTCGGTCTGGCCATCGAGGTAGTACATCCGCACGCCCGGCGCATCGCCGCGGAGGGCCAGCAGGACCTCGAAGTCCTTCCAGGACATGCCGCGCAGCACGACGTGGTCGTCGTGCTCGGCCGGCTCGGTGCCGAGGTCGATCGGGCGGGTCGCGTACATCCGATCGGGAGCCTAGCACGCGAGCCGTCAGCCTCCGGTCTCAGCCATGCTCCGCTCCAGGGAGGCGCGCAGCCGGGCTCGTTCCTCGGTGCTCGTCTCGTCGTCAATTGAGCATCACGCGCGGCCCGGTCGCATCGAGCTCGCCGAGGTACGCCCGCGCGCCCGGCAGGTCCTCGTCGTCGGTCTCGGTCTGCACGAACTCCGTGATGCCGCGGAAGTGCTTCAGCACGTCCATCGCGCGCGCCTCGTCGACCGGGCTCCCGTCGAGGTGGTGGATCAACACGGCGAGCTTCACGCGCCCGCGCGAGGTCGTCAGCATCACGATGACGCACGCGTCGTCGTCGTGGAACAGCCAGCCGCCCTGGTCCCAGCCGTCGTGCACCTCGGTGACGGCCAGCGGCACCGACCAGCCGAAGGGCAGCTTCTCGGGAAAGTGCCTTCGCACGGCGGCCAGGTGCGGGTTGAGCGGCTGCTCGCGAATGGCGGGCAGCTTCGGCGGCGGCACCATCTTGGCGGCGACGTCGTGGGGCAGGGCGATCCACCCGCGCGCGCCGGGGTAGGCCTCCACGAGGCGCTTCGGCGGCTCGGCGATCTCCGCGAAGTCGCCGACCCCGCGGAAGCGGCCGAGGATCGCCGCCGCCCGATCGTCGGACACGCGCTCGCGCGGATCGCCGGCTGCCGCCAGCACGACGTGGAGCCAGAAGCCCGTCGCCTCCTCGAAGACGAACGGCATGGCGATGACGTCCCCGGCGCGGATCTCCCAGACCACGCTGGCCGGCGGCGAGAGGGGCCGCGACCAGTCGTCCGGCCAGGGATCGGGGAAGTGCTCGCGTGCTTTCGCGAGGCGCCGCCGGCGCGCGCGCGAGAGCGGAGGCGCACGCAGCCGACCGGAGGGATCCGCCGCCGTGGCGACCGCGTCGAGCTCGCGGAGCCGATCGCCGAAGAGCTCGCGCAGGAGCGAACGGATCCCGACGAGCAGCACCGCCGCCCAGAGCGCGAGGATGGCGACGTCGGCCGCCGAGTCGCCGTGGGCTTCGGTCGTGACGAAGTGGACGTCGGCCGGATCGTAGAAGCACGGGAAGTAGTCGCCATCGCGCCACGCCTGCCCGCGCGCCAGGGCCTGCTCGCGCGTCGGCGCCGGATCGCCCGGCGCGTAGAAGGGGGTGGACGGCAGGCCCTTGCCCGCGGCCTTGTCCCACGGCGTCACCCACGCCCAGGCGCGAAAGCGGCCGGGCGCGATCTCGTTGACCTCGATGTCCTTGCCGATCCAGCAGAGGGCGGGCTCGGTGCGGTCGTAGCGGCGGTCCTCTCGAAAGCGCCGGACGTCGTACGCCATGCCGGCCATCGCGACGACCGTCAGGGCGATCTCCCCCATCAGGATGGCGCGCGAGAACCGCGAGGGGGCGAGCGGCGATCGGGGCACGGGGGTGAGGCAGTGTACTGCCGGGGCGGGGCCGTGCACGTCGGGTCGTCGCGGCGATCCTCGGTCGTTGCCCGCCGTGCATCGCGTGTCGCCCGGCCCGCACCACGAGCAGCCGAACCGCGAGCACGCCCAGCCCTCGGGGCACGTCCCGCCACCCCGCGACGCGCAACGAGCGCGCTCGAGCGGCCGATGGAGGGGCAAGGCGAGCGGACGCTCGCCGGTCGCCGATGCCCTCGCTGATCCACGACGCGCTGGTGCAGCTGTTTCGCAACCGCCCTAGCCTCGCGCCGGACCTGCTGCGCGACGCCTTGCAGGCTCCCGTTCCCGCGTTCGACCACGTGCGAATCGGCGACGCCGCGCTGGGCGAGATCGCGCCCACCGAATATCGGGCCGATCTGGTGCTGCTGCTCGAAGCCGAGTCCCCGGGAGGGGCCCCACCGGTCGTCCCGCTCGTGGTCGATGAGCGCGACGCGGTCGAAGCGCCCGAGCTGGCCGTCCTGTCGGCCATGGTCCATGGCGACGACCCGCGGGCGGCGCAGGTCGGCAAGGCGGCGATCGCGGGGGCCCGCAGGGCCGGACCGAGGGCCGCGCCGAGGGCCGGACCGAGGGTCGCGCGGAGTCGATCTTGCGGGTGCTCGAAGCCCGAGGCATCGCCATCAGCGCGGAGCACCGCGCACGCGTCCTCTCGTGCACCGACATGCCGACGCTCGACGTGTGGCTCGCGCGGGCCGTCAGCGCCGCCTCGACGGCCGAGGTGATCGGCGAGGGGTGACGAGACCTCGCCGATGTTCACGCCTCGGTGTGGTCCGTCACGACAGCGCGCGCGGGCCGCCCGGCGGTCGGAATTCGAGCAGGCCCGCGCCGGGCAGGGCGCCCCAGAGCACGCGGCGCATCTCGTCCCACGCGAGCGCCGAGAGG
>Ga0080006_1124906_pt1 | contig 10969 bp, 9 predicted proteins | sample RS3BMetagenome_FD_69209 | JGI IMG/M metagenome (GOLD analysis project Ga0080006, IMG submission 69209) | Ferric oxide microbial mat and aquatic microbial communities from Rainbow Spring, Yellowstone National Park, USA - RS3B (SPADES... ... | reverse complement strand
AGGCGGTCCCCCTCCCAGCGCGCCCCCGCGTTGGCCGCGCGCGCCGCGACGGTGATCCACAGGTGGCGGCTCTCCGCCAGGGGGCGGCCGTCCCGAGACGATAACGGGCTCCGCGTGCACGGGTCCGTCACCTTCGTGGAGCAGGCGGTCCCCCTCCCAGCGCGCCCCCGCGTTGGCCGCGCGCGCCGCGACGGTGATCCACAGGTGGCGGCTCTCCGCCAGGGGGCGGCCGTCCCGAGACTGTACCGACACCACGGCGAACGGGGTCTCCAGGGCGAATTCCACCGGCCCCGCGGCCCTCTCGCGAACCCCGCGATGCCCGCCGTACGCGGCGTGTCGATGCGCGGGAGTCCGGCCCCTCGGTCCCAGGCCCGTTCCCCCGTGTCCGAGACGAGGTCGGCCGGGGCGGCGCCGTCCGCCGTCCCGAGGGGCACATCCCCCGCCGCGCCAGGCGCGTGCCCGAAGGCCACCGCCACCCGGTGCCGGAAGGCCCGCGGCAGGGTCGGCGCCGACCAGTTCCGCCAAGCCGCGGTGCCGTCGGCCCCGGCGAAGGGATCGTCGGCGCGCAGCGTGTGGAGTTCCCGGGCGGACGCCACGTCCCCACGGTGGAAGAGCAGGGCGGCGGCGGGCAGTACGTCCCACACCCCCGGGTCGTTCCAGGCGTCGAAGGTGCCGGCCCGCCGCGGGGGGGCGTCCCACCACTGCATGCTCTGTCCGTTGATCGGTTGGACGACCACCACGGCCGGATCCTCCGCGTGGCAGAGCCCGGTGTGGGGGTTGCGGTGTTCCAACAGACGCGACGTGGTCGCGTCCATCGCGTGGCGGACGCCCTCCGCATACATCGGCACATGCTTCTGCGCCGGACGCAGGCCCTCCAGGCCCTCCTCGGGCAGGAACCGCCGCAGGGTGTAGAGGTCGAGGTGGATGTGGACGCCGCGGGTCTTCAGTTCGGCGAAGAGCCGGTCGAAGCGGGCCATGTTCTCCGCATGCAGGGGGAGGCCGTCGGGCCCGGGGCGGCCGTAGTCGAAGTAGGCGGGGCCGCGCGCGGAGTCGGCATGGTGGATGCGCACGAGGTTGCAACCCGCGCGCGCCAACCGCTCGGCGAGCGCCGCCGGGTCCCCCGGCGGGGGGAAGGCGGCGGCGAAGACGAGGTGGACCCCGAAGCAGCGCATGCGCGGCCCTTGCGCGGCGTAGAGCCGGCCGTCCCGCGCGGACACGAATCCGTGGCAGCCCGCCCGCGGATCGAGGAGGAAGCGAAGATCCGCGGGCCCCTCGCCAAGTTCGTCCCAGGCGAGGCGGCGGACGGGCCACGCCCGCACCTGGCCGTCGGCCGGCGGGCCGGAGCATGGTTCACCTTGCATGGCAGGGGTGGACTTCGCGGCAAACGGCGGCACGTCCTGCCGGACTCTGTTGAAATGGCGGTGATGGGCGACGGTGAGGGCCGATGCGGCCCGGGCAGAGGGCGAGAGGCGGAACGGGACCGATTCGGCGGCCGCCTCGGGGACGGGAGCACCGGGGGGAGGACCCCAAGGCATCCGCGTCTCGCCGGGCCGCACGCCCGGGTGCGCGCGGCCGAAAGGGGGATCGAGTCGAGCCCGCCCGACGTGAATGCCGGGGCCCAGCCGAGACGGGTGGTCCAGGGCGGCAGGGGGGTGGGGCCGACGCGCCGGCCGCTCCCCTACCGCATCCCCACCGCATCCCCACCGCATCCCTACCGCATCCCTACCGCCGGGAGAACCCTGGATCGCGTTCCCGCGGCAGATCGAACCAGACGTCGTCGCAGGCGCGCCGTTCCTCGTCGTCGAGGGCGACGTCCACCCCGCGCAGGCTGTCCTGCAACTGTTCGGGCCGGCTCGCCCCCACGATGGCCGAGGTGATGCCCGGCTGCGTCAGGACCCAGGACAGGGCGACGTGCGTGAGCGACTTCCCCCGCGGCTCCAAGAAGCGCCCCAGCGCCGCCACCGCGCCGAAGACGGCGTCGTTCCAGTACCGGCGCTGGTACATCTGGCCGCTGCGGTTCAGGGTGAAGCGGGTCCCGCTCTGCGGCTCCGTCGTGCCCCGGTACCGGCCGGTCAGCATGCCGCCCGCCAAGGGGTTGTACGCGATGACACCCACGCCGTGGGCCCGGCAGAGGGGCAGGACCTCGTCCTCGATCATGCGGAAGAGCAGGTTGTAGCGCGGTTGCGCGCAGTCGAAGCGCGAGATGCCCAGGCGGTCGCTGGTCCAGAGCGCGCCGGCCAACTGCCAGGCCGGATAGTTGGAGCAGCCGACGTAGCGGACCTTGCCCGCCCGCACGAGGTCGTCCAACGCCCGCAGCGTCTCCTCGATCGGGGTCTCAAGGTCCGGCGAGTGCACCTGGTAGAGGTCGATGTAGTCCGTGCGCAGCCGCCGCAGGCTCTCCTCGCAGGCCGCGATCACGTGCTTGCGGCTGAGCCCCTCGTCGTTGGGGCCCGCGCCCATCGCCCCGCGGCACTTGGTCGCCAGCACGATGCGCCGCCGCGCCCCGCGCTCCTCCAACCAGCGACCCACGATCTCCTCGGTCGCCCCGCGCGTCTCCGGGTTCCCGCCCAGCGGGTAGACGTCGGCCGTGTCGAAGAAGTTGACCCCACCCGCGTCGGCGGCGTCCATGATCCGGAACGACTCCGCCTGATCACACTGGTTGCCGAAGGTCATGGTGCCGAGGCACACCTCGCTGACCTTCAGACCCGTTCGGCCGAGATGCCGGATCTTCACGCGGTCACCCCCTGACAACCCGTCCATTCGGCGTGCGGTGGCGGACGCCTCGCGCCGGCCGGGCGATCTCCCTGGGTGGCGCTCAGACAGTCCGTCTGATCGTCCCAGGAATCCCCGCCCCCGCCCAAGTCCCCCTGTGTACGTAACCGGCCGGTCCCGCTGCCCGACCGCACGGCGCCGCCACCGGTAGCCGCGCGCCTCGGCGAGGGCCGGATCGCGCGCGGATCCGTCGTCGGGCATGCCCTTTACGCCCGCGCACCGCGCCCGCATACTGCCTCAAGCGGCCGCGCAGGAGGCCGAGGGAGGGCGAACCGTGGCGCAGGCGGGGCTCCAAGGGGCCGCGTCCACCCCCGTCCCGCAGCGCCCCGCCCGCGCGCCGCAGATCCCGGGGATCGCCGCCCTCGCCGCGGCCGTCTTCGCCATGAACGCGGGCCTGGGCATGCAGGGCGCCGCCTACACCAACTTCGCCGTCCAGTTCCTGCACATCCGGCCGGCGGAACTCGGGGCGGTGGAGGCCGTCCGCGAGACGTCTGGCCTGCTCTGCCTCGTGGTCGCCGCGCTCGCCGCGCGGATGGCGCTGCCGCTCCTGGCGGGGCTCGCCCTCTGCGTGATGGGCCTCGGCATGATGGCGCTGGGGCACGTGCACAGCATCACGGGGCTGGCCGCCGCCAGTTTCGCCTGGGCGCTCGGCTTCCACACCTTCTCCCCCATCAACCCCTCGCTGTCGGTGCAGATGGGCCGCGACCACGCCGGGCGCGCCGGGCTCCTGAGCCGCATGTCGAGCATCGGCGCGGTCGCCGGCCCCGTCGGCACCCTCGCCGTCCTGGCCCTGCTGCCGCTCCTCGGCCTGCGCGGCGAATTCCTGCCCGCGGGCATCCTCTGCATCGCCGGCGGGCTCGCGATGTTCCTGGTGCGCGACCCACGCCCGGGCCCGCGGCCGCGCCTGGTGCTGCGGCGCGCCTACATGCCGTACTATCTGCTGACCCTGGTCGACGGCGGGCGCAAGCAGGTGCTGATCACGTTCGTCGTCTTCGCGGTCGTCAGCGTCTATCATGCCTCGGTGGTGACCGTGAGCCTGCTGCTACTGGGCAGCAGCATCCTGTGCATGCTCGCCGCGCCGCGCGTCGGGCGCTGGATCGCCACTTACGGCGAGCGGACCGTGGTGGTGGCCAGCAGCCTCCTCCTGGTACCGCTGGTCGCCGCGTACGGCCTGGTGGGCTCGGAGGCCGGCATGGTCGCGCTCTATCTGGTGGACAACACGCTCTTCACGGCGAACGTCGCCCTGACCACCTGGGTCGCGCGCCACGCCCCACCGGAGGATGTCGCGCCGACGCTTGCCGCCGGCACCACCATCAACCACGTCTCCTCGGTGCTGGTGCCGCTGCTGGCGGGCTTCCTCTGGCAGGTCTACGGCTACCGCGACATCTTCTTCGGCGGCGCCGGCATCGCGCTACTCGAGCTGATCCTGGCGGCCGTGGTGCTGCGTCCGGGCGACGCGGCCGCCGCACCGGCGCCGGCCACCCGATAGCCGCAGGGGCGGGCGCGCCGGATCAAGCCGCGACCGTGTCGCGGCCATCGCTTCCCCGAAATCCCCTTCACCCCCCGGCGGCCTCGCCTTGACGCCGCATCCGGCAGCGGGGGAGACTACGCGGGAGTGCGGCCCGCCGAAGGGGGAGCGCGGTGCGGTCCGGCCTGATCGAGATCCGCGACACCGTGCTCGCCGTCGCCGTCGCCGTCGTGCTGGCCCTCCTCGTGCGCCACTTCGTCGTGGAGACCTACCGGGTCAATGGCGAGTCGATGCAGCCGACGCTACAGAACGGCGAGCGCCTGCTGGTGAACAAGTTCGTCTTCCGCTTCTCCCCGCCCAGGGTGGGCGAGATCATCGTCTTCCACCCGCCGCTGCCGACGAGCGAGGACTACGTCAAGCGCATCGTCGCCGTCGGGGGCGAGACGGTATCGATGCAGAACGGCGAGGTGTACATCGACGGCCGGCTCCAGAGCGAGCCCTACCTCCCGGCGGCGTACCGCGACCACTACACGATGGCCCCGCTCACCGTGCCGCCGGGGGACGTCTTCGTGCTGGGCGACCACCGCGCCGCGAGTGAGGACAGCCGGTTCTTCCCCGGACACTTCGTACCCGTCGGTTCCATCCACGGCGAGGCCGTGCTGATCTGGTGGCCCCCGGCCGACTTCCGTGCCCTGGGGGCGGGGTGAGGCGCGGGATCCGGCCGTCGGACGCGCCCGCACGGTCCCGCCCGCGGCGCTGGGCCGGGCCTTGCCACGCCCGCCTTGCCCGGGGGCGGGTCCGGGACCATACTACAGGCACCCGCTCTGCAGCCGCGGGAGGCGCCGTGGCGCGGATCCGGTACCGGTGGAGGTGAGGGCGCCGTGGGCAGGGGTGGGACCACCGAACCCCCGAGCGAGCACGAAGCCGTGTGGGAGGCGGAGGGCGGCGCGGGCGCGAGACCCGGGCCGATCGCGCTCCCGGCGGGGCTGCGCGGCAAGAACAAGGTGCTCGGCTGGATCGTGTCGGCGGTGGTGGTGGCCCTGGCCGTCGTCGTGTATTTCGTCAGCCGGCCGTCGTCGCCGCTGGCGCGTTCGGTCGCACCCCCGACCTGGGGCAGCCTCACCCTGGCCCACGTGGCCCTGGTCGAGGCCAAGGCTGCGGGCGACCCCCATCCGACGCACGTCACCTGGCTGTTCACCCACCGCGACCAGGTGCTGCCGGTGCTCTCCGGCACCCGCACCAGCGCGGCGGAGGCCGACTACGTCGTGTCCATGTCCGGCCGTTTCCAGGCCCTGCCTGGATCCGGCGCCCTTCCTGGCTCGCTGCCGAACGGCAGCCGGTTGATCCTGCTGGTGCGGGCGTTCGACGGGACGGTCACCGGCTGGTTTCTGACCGACCAGGTCCCGTCCGGTCTCGACCAACTCGGCGTGGTCCACACCCTGTCGCTCGGCGGTCTGTAGGCGGGGGTGTGGGGAGGTGCGGCCGCGTGCCTCCCCACACCCCCGCTTCCGTGCGCCCCGCAGCATCGGTTCTACGGGGCGCGGGGCGCCGGGACGAAGCGCGGGAAGGCCCCGGTGGCCCCTGCCGGGATATACGCGCCGTCGCTCGGCGGCCTGGCCCGACGGTGCCGGCAGGGCACGTCCGCCCGAAGGGGTGACTGCGACAGCGTGAAGTTCGATACGTCGGGGATCGACCGCGCCGCCCTCGCCGCCGAAGTCCGCGACCGCCACGGCCTGCCTGTCTTCGGACTCTCGTTGGTGCCCAAGGGGGAGGATGCGTTCGCCTTCGTGGACGAGGGTCGGTGCTTCTTCGTCCGGGCACAGGCCGGTGCCGACCTGGAGGACGCGATGCGGGTGGCCGCGGACCTACGCGGGGAGGCCGGCGTGGCGCCGGTGCTGGCGCCACGCCGCACGCGCGACGGCACGTACTGCTTCGCCTTGGGACGCCACACGGTGACGGTCTTCCCGTTTGTCGACGGGGTCTCGCTGTGGGATGGGCCGGCCACCGCGGGACAGATCGCCGACGCGGCCGGCATCCTGGCCCGGGTGCATGCGGCGCACCTCGGGCGCCCGCCGTCGCGGCGCGAGCGGTTCGACGACCCCTTCGCGCCAACGATCCGGCGGGCACTGGAGGCCGGAGAGGGGCGCGACGCCCCCGTCGCCCGGGACGTCCGGCAGCTGCTCGCGGATGAGCGGTCCTCGGTGCTCGCGGCACTGGAGGGGATGGACCGCCTCGGCAGGGAGTGCCGGGCGCAGTCCGCCCCCTGCGCCATCACCCACGGGGATCCGAACCTGGCCAACTTCCTGCTGGATGCCGGCGGCGGACTGCACCTGACGGATTGGGGCGACCTGGCCCTGGGGCCGGTCGAGCGGGACCTCGTCCACTTCAGCGGGCAGGGTTTCGCCCGGGCGCTGGCCGCCTATCTGGCGGCGGCGGGACCGGTGCCGCTGCACGTCCCGCTCTTCGCCTTCTACCAACTGTGGTGGTGTGTCCAGGAGATCGCGGACTACACGACGCGCATCCTGTTCCGGAACAACACGCCGGCGGAGGATGCGCACGACTGGGAGGAACTGGCACCCCACCTGCCGGTGCCCTGGGATGAGCTCGCGCAGGGACGGGAACGGGTCGCGGAAGTCCTGCGGGCCGTCGGGGCGTGAGGCCGCGGCACTGGGCGCGGGCGCCCGGCCGGCCCCACGGGGGGGCGGCGGGAGCGCAACCCCCCGGCCCCCGACGGCGGGAGGGACGCTGGGCGGCGACCGGGGTACCGGGGACCCGGTACCGGGCCACCCCGCCGTGCGGCGATCGGGGGAGAACTGGGTGCGGCGGCTTGCTGCGCAGGGCCCCTTTTCGCGAGACCACCGCCTCGATGCCCCTGTCCCCCAAGGTCCGCGTCCGGGAGGGGCCTCCTGGCCGTTTTTGAGCCGCGGCGTGCCGTCAACCCCGCCTCCGCCCGCGGCCGTGCCGCCGGACCCTGGAAGGCGAGATCGGGCCGGACCTCACGAGGGTACGGGTGGGCACCCGCCGCCGGTGTGGGCCGCGTCGTCCCAGGACTCGGCGGGACGGGGGCCGGGGCCTGCGGGTGCCGCGAAAGCGCGCTTTGGCGGCACCCGCCTAATAGCAGTGGGTGCAGCCCACCGGCCGGCGCATGAGGAGGAAGGGCGCGGCCACGCCTCGGGGGTAGCAGGCCCAGAAGTCGGGACGCAGCCCGAGCGCCCGCGCGTCCGCGGCCCGGCCGCCATAGAAGGCGATGAAGCCGCGCGGGCAGACGTACCCGGCCCACGCCGCCATCAGGGCCCGCATCGCCCGGCTGCCGGCCGGCACCACGAGCAACCCGATCGGACGCTCCCAGCCCTCCGCGGCCGCGGAGGGCCAGCCCCCCGAGAGATGCACCCGCTGCCGCAACCCGGCGGCGGTGAGCCGATGCAGCCCCGACAGGGGGCTCGCCGGAGAGACCGAGAGCACGGACGCCTGCGACGCGGCGGCCGCGCAACAGGCCGCCTCCGCCCCCGGATCCTCGGGCGCGACGATCCAGCGGTCGTGGGGCACGGCGGCGGCGAGCCGCGCGATGCGGCGGCGTTCGGCCGGAGACAGCAATGCACCGTCCATGCCTGCCAGAATACGGCGGGCACCGGCCGCCGGTGCCTCAGGCGTATCGGCGCCGCGGGGCGGTGTACGTCACCGGGGCGTCAACCCGGTGCTCCGCCCAGGACCCTCGTCCCGGAGGGGGCGACCGCGGGACCCGCCCCCTGGCGCGTCACCCCCAGGGCGGCGAACGACCGGCCCGCCGGGATCCAGGCGGCCAGGGCGCCGCGGCCGGAGGCGTCCACGGTGAACACCCCGGCGCTGGTGTGCACGGCGCCCGCGATCAACCACAGTTGATAGACGGCCGGGCCGGACAGCACGGGCAGGCCGCCGGCCACGAGCATCAGCAGGCGGCGGCCGCCCACGGTCTGCACCGTGACGTGGGCCAGCGCGCCGGGCGCCGCCGGGGTGCCGCGCAGCGCGACCGTCTGGCCGCCCGCCAGGTCCTGCAGCGCGCCCTGCAGGACCGCCAGGCTGGCGGACTGCTGCGCCAGGGCGGTCCGGGCGGTCCGGACCAGCCGCCCTGCGTGCCAGGCGAGGAGCGCGTTGGCCAGCAGCAGCGCGGAGAGGACGGCTGCGGTCGCCCGGACCGGGATCTGGACCGGCACGGCGGCGGCCGCCCGCCTTCGGCCACTCGGACGCTCCCGCAGGGCACGGCGGACGATCCGCTCCGTCAGGGCCGCGGGATCCGCCAGCGGCGGCTGCGGCACGCCCGCCGCCAGCGCATCCGCCACCGCGCCGGCCTCCGCCACGCGGCCGCGGCACACCGGGCAACCCCGCAGGTGCCGGGCGAACAGGAGCCGCTCCAGGGGCGGCAGGCTGCCGAAGGCGAAGAGGGCGGCGTCGGCCGGCGAACGGCGGCAGCGCCGATGCGGTGCATTCACCACGGCACACCCCCCAGCGGCGGAAACTCGCGGCGCAGGCGGTCCAGGGCCAGCCGGACGCGGCCCTTCAGGGTCCCGAGCGGGATGCCCAGGCGGCGCGCCGCCTCGCGGTGGCTCAGCCCGGCGTAATAGAGCAGTTCCACGACGCGCCGCTGCTCCGGCGGCAGGGCCGCCAGGAGCGATGCCAGCGCACGTCCCGTTTCGGCGGCCTCCGCCTGATCCTCCGGTCCCGGCAGCGGGTCCGCCGGGTCGGGCGCGGCGAACCCTGGGCCCGCGGCGGCTGCGGCGCCGCCGCTCCAGGGCGCCGGCGGGCGGCGGCGGCGCAGGTGGTCGAGGGCGAGATGGCGGACGACCCGCAGGAGCCACGCGCGGAACAGGCCCTGCGGGGTATAGCGCCGGGCGCCGCGCCAGACCCTCAGGAAGGCGTCCTGCGTGATCTCCTCGGCCGCGGCGGGGTCGCGCGCGATGTGCAGGGCCAGCGCGTGCGCCGCGCGGCCGTGCCGCTCGATGAGCCGCCGCAGCGCGTCGGCATCCCCGCCCGCGCAGCGCGCCACCAGTAGGTCGTCCTCGTCCGCGCTGCCCGCCATGCCCCGCTCCCGGACGGCACCGGATGGCCGCTCCCTTCCGCACCCCCGGGCGGGGCTCCTACCGGTCGGCTGCGGCCCGCAGGGGAGGGGCTCCCGCCGGCGGGGGACGGCCGCAGGGGCAGGGCCCCGCCGACCGGCCTGCACCCCGCCGGTCGCGTCCCGGCGGCGCCGCCCCCTGCAGCGTCTGGCGCGGGTTCGGGCGATGGTCCGCCCATGGAGGATTAACGCGGCCCCCCCAGGGATGGATGGGTCCCCGGGGGGCCGGTGCCCGCCCGCAGCGGCCCGGACCGGGAGGCGAGGGCGGCGCGCCCTGTGCCCCGGCGATGCGTCCGCCCCCTCCACCGGCGTGTGATCCAATTCCCCGCGCACCGCGTTGCACAGGGTGACCGGCCGGCCCCCTCGGGCGGCCGGGCAGAGTCCCACAGCGGAGGTGTGCCCGTGCCTGCAGCAAGAGCCCCTGGGGCCGCCCGCACCGTCGGGCGGCGGACCCTCTGCCGGGCCCTCGGACCCGTCCTGGCCACGGTCGCCGTCGCGTTCCCGCTGGCCGCCTCACCCGTCGCCGGGGCGGCGGCCCCGCCGGTCGACTGGGCGCTCCACGGCTTCCCCGACGTCGTCGCCGCAGCCCGCATCCAGCCGGGGCAGGCCGCCACGGTGCAGTACGGCGGCATCTCCGTCGCCGTCCCGGGCAACGCCTTCTCCTCCCCGGTGTGGTTGGAGATCCTGGAGGGACCGCTCTCCGCCTTCGCCGCCCAGGCCCCCGCGGGCACGGTGCCCGTCGCCGACTTCGCCTTCCGCGTGATGGACGCCCAGACGGGGGCGTACGCGCAGCAGTTCGGCGCCCCCGTGCACGTGACGGTGACGGGACCCGGCGTCGGGGAGGGCAGCGCCTACTACAACATCGCCGCCGACGGGAGCTACCATCCCAACCCCGTCGCCCCCGTGATCCAGGGCCAGACGCTCAGCCACCCGGTGACGGGTGACCCGGTGGGGTGGGTGGTGACCGGCCCGGCGGGGGCGGTGCCGCCCACGCCGGTGTCCGCGCTACCCGCGGGCGCCCCGGCGTGGCTCGCGTCCCGCTTCCCCGACGTGGTGGCCAGGGCCGCGGTCGGGCCGGGCCAGGGGGCGACGCTCAGCGGCGGCGGCCTGCAGGCCGTCGTGCCCGCCAACGCCTTCTCGGCCCCCGCGGAATTCTACCTGCTGCAGGGGCCCGTCCCGGCCCTGCAACCGGCCGCGCCGGCCGGGCAGACGGTGGTGGCGGACTTCGCCTTCCTCGCCGTGGACGCGCAGTCCGGACAGCCGGTGATGAAGTTCGCCCAACCGGTCGCCGTCACCGTCCACGACGCGCGGATCACCGCTTCCGCCCGCTACTGGAACGTGCTGCCGACCGGCGCCTTCGCCACCAATCCGGTGGCGCCGCAGATCTCGGCCGGGGCCCTGACCCACGGGAACATCGCCGCCGCCGTGGGCTGGGCGGTCACGGTGCCGGCCGCGGGTTCCACCTACACGGTCGTGGCCGGCGACACCCTCTGGGCCATCGCGCAGCGCAGCGGTACCACCGTGGCCGCGCTGCAGCAGGCCAACGCCGGACGCTATCCCGGCCTGACCTCGAACCCGAATCTGATCCTGCCGGGCTGGACGCTGCAGGTCTGACGCGCGGGGGCGCCCAGCCCAGGGCT
>Ga0080006_1178820_pt1 | contig 10973 bp, 7 predicted proteins | sample RS3BMetagenome_FD_69209 | JGI IMG/M metagenome (GOLD analysis project Ga0080006, IMG submission 69209) | Ferric oxide microbial mat and aquatic microbial communities from Rainbow Spring, Yellowstone National Park, USA - RS3B (SPADES... ... | reverse complement strand
GCCCCCGCCCCTCCCTCCCCCCCCCCCCCTGCCCCCGCCCCGGCCCCTGCCTGCGGCTCGTTCCCGGCTGCCTCCCCCCCCTCCCCTGCACCCGGCCCGGGCGTCCGAGTCCTCTACCTCTCGCCGCTGAAGGCCCTGGACAACGACGTCCACAGAAACCTGCAGGACCCGCTGCACGGCATCGCCGCGGAGGCCGACCGCCTCGGCGTGGCCGTCCACCTGCCATCCGCCTCCGTCCGCACCGGCGACACCGAGCCCGCCGCCCGCGCCCGGCAGATCCGGCACCCGCCCGACATCCTCATCACCACGCCCGAGACCCTGTTCATCCTTCTGACCTCGACCCGCGCCCAGCACATCCTGGCGGCGGTGGAGACGGTCATCGTCGACGAGATCCACGCCCTGGCGGGCAGTAAGCGCGGCAGCCACCTCGCGCTGTCGCTGGAGCGCCTCGACCGCCTGGTCGCCGCCGCCCGGCCCGGGGCCCCGCCCCCCCGGCGCATCGGCCTCTCGGCGACCCAGCGGCCCCCCGAGGCCGTCGCCGCCTTCCTCGGCGGCCCCCACCCCGTCGCGGTGCTGGACCACGCCCGACCCCGACCCATGGACCTCCGCGTGAGCGTCCCGGTCCCCGACTTCCGCGACCTACCCGGGGACTCCATCTGGGACAGCATCGCCCCCCAGGTCCTGCAGGACGTCCTCGCGCACCGCACCACCCTGGTCTTCGTCCCCGGCCGCGCCACCGCCGAGTCGCTCACGCGGCGCCTGAACACCGAGGCCGCGCGCGAGGTCTGCCGTGCCCACCACGGCTCGGTGTCGCGCGAGGCGCGGCTGGAAGTGGAGGCCGCGCTGAAGGCCGGTACCCTCCCCGCCCTGTGCGCCACCGGCACCCTCGAGCTTGGGATCGACGTGGGCGCCATCGACTACGTCGTGATGGTGGGCTCGCCCGGCTCCGCGGCGCGGGGGTTGCAGAGACTCGGCCGCTCCGGCCACGCCGTGGGGAAGACGAGCGCGGGCAGGATCATCTGCCGCACGCCGCTGGATCTGGCGGAGGCGGGGATTTTGAGCCGCGACATGTGTCGCGGCCAGATCGAGGAGACCCGCATCCCGGCGCAACCCCTCGACGTTCTGGCGCAACACCTCGTCTCCATGGCCGCCGTCTCGGATCGGACCCCCGCCGCCCTGCTGCACCTGGTGCGCGGCGCCGCCCCCTACCGCGATCTCTCGGAGGGCGACTTCCTCTCGGTCCTCGAACTCGTCTCCGGGCGCTACCCCGCCGAGCGCTTCGCCGGCCTGCGCGCGCACGTGGCGTGGGACCGTGAGGCGGCGGTCGTCCGCGGCCGGCCGGGTGCGGCCCGTGCGGCCATCGCCGGTGTCGGTACGATCCCGGACCGCGGCCTGTTCCCGGTCTTCGGGCCCGACGGGCAGCGCGTCGGCGAACTGGACGAGGAGTTCGTGCACGAGAGCCGCAAAGGCGACGTCTTCGTGCTCGGCACCACGTCGTGGCGGATCGGGGCCATCACGCCCGATCGGGTGCTGGTCTCCCCCGGGACGGGCGCGATGCCGCGGGTGCCCTTCTGGCACGGCGACGGACCGGGGCGGCCGTACGCGGTGGGGCGCGCCCTGGCCGAGTTCTTCGGGGAGGCGGAAGGGCACCTGCACGACGACGCCTGGTGGGCGGCGCGGGCGCAGGAGCAGCGCCTGGAGCCGGACGCCGCGGCCGCGCTCCGGCGCCTCGTGGCCGAGCAGGCGAAGGCGGGGTGCCTGCCGGGCGGGTCGCGCGTGGTGCTGGAGTGGTACCGCGACCCGCTGGGGGACGCGCGGCTGGCGGCGCACGCCCCCTTCGGCCGGGGGGTCACGGTCCCCTGGGCGATCGCCCTGCGCACGCTGCTGCGGAGGGAGGCCGGGATCACCGGCGACGTGGAGGCCACCGATGGCGGGTTCCTCTTTCGCGTCCCCGGCCGGGCCGGCACGCCGCCGCTCGACATGCTCACCCGCTGGAGCCCGCGCGCGCTGGAGGCCGCGTTGCTGGAGGAGTTGCCGCGCACCGCGGTGTTCGCGGCGCGGTTCCGCGAGTGCGCCGGGCGGGCGCTGCTTCTGGCGCGGGGCGGCGGGCGCCGGCGGCTACCCCTCTGGCTGCAGCGACTGCAGGCCGCGGACCTGCTGGCGGTGGCGCGGCGGTATCCCGACTTCCCGATCGTGCGCGAGGCGCTGCGGGAGTGTCTGGAGGAGCACTTCGACCTGCCGGCTTGGCGGCAGGTCTTGGCGGACGTGGCGGCGCGCCGGTTCGCGGTGGCGGTGCGCGAGCGGCCCGGGCCGAGCCCGTTCGCGGCGGAGATGGAGTTCCAGTTCAAGGCATCGGCGTTGTATAAACCCGACGGTCCGCGGGCGGAGACGGCCGCCGCGGACCTCGCGTCGGTGGAGGAAGAACCGGAAGGCCTCTATCTGGAGCGCGCCGAGGCGGCGCTGGCGGCCCGCCTGTGGGGGCGGGCGCGGACCGCGGACGAGGTCCACGACCGGTTCCTGCGGATCGGGATGCTGTTCCGGGACGAAGTCCCGGAACAGGACCTGCTCCTGCCCCTCCTGCAGGCCGGACGCGTGGTGCAGATCGACGGCCGCCTCATGGCCGCCGAGGAGGTCCCGCTCTGGAAAGCCGCGGCGGGGGGGGACGCGGAGGCCCGCGCCCGGTTCATCCTCCGCTTCGCGGCGTCGGTTCCGGCCGTCACGGCCACGGCCCTTCGCGAACGGTTCGGCTGGGAGCCGGAGGGGCTCGATGCGTACGGCCTCGAGCCCCTCCCCGACGGCCGCCTCGCCCACCCGGAGGTGCGGCGGATGGTGCGGCGGCGGGCCCTGGCCCTGGCGCGGGCGGAGGTCGCCCCGGTGCCCTTGGGGGTGCTCGTCGAGTTCGCCCGCCGGCGTCAGTCCGCGGGGGATCTGCCGGCGGTGTTGGGGCGTCTGCAGGGCGTCTTCCAACCCGTGAAGGTCTGGACGGAGCAACTGCTGCCGATGAAGGTCCCCGGCTTCCGCACGGCCGACCTGGAGCGGCTGGTGGGCCGGGGCGAGGTGCTCTGGGTCGGGCGCGGGGACGCCGTCGCCTTCTACCTCCGCGCCGACTATCCGGCGCTCGCGCAGGCGCCGGGTGACGCCGGGGACCTGCTGCCGCTCGGGATGGCCGCGTGGTTTTCCGACCTGCAGTCCCACTCCGGCCTGGACCCCGAGACCCTCGACCTGCGGCTGCGGGAACTGGCGGCGAACGGGGCCGTGAGCAACGACTCCCTGGAACCACTGCTGGTAGACCCGAACCCGCGCCACCGAGCCGTGGGGTCCCGCTGGTACGCCCTGCCCCCGGCGGCGCCCGCGGCCGCGGGGTGGGCGAAGCAACTGCTCCTGCGGTACGGGGTGGTCGCGCGGGCGGTGTGGGATCTCGCCTCTCCCCCGGTCTCTTGGACCGCGGGGGCGGCGGCGCTCGGGCAGGCCGGCGCCCGTCGCGGCTACTTCGTGCGCGGTCTGGGGGGCGTGCAGTTCGCCGCCGGCCGTGACGTGGACGCGCTGCGGGAGACCCGGCCGGAAGGGGCGGTCGTGCTGGCCGCCGCCGACCCCGCCTGCGCCTTCCGGGAGGTGCCGCGCCGCCCGGGGAACTTCCTGGTGCTGGTGGACGGTATGCCGGCGCTGCAGGTGGGCGGGGGCGGCCGACGCGTGCACCCCCTGCGCCCGCTGGAGGGCGGCGCGCTGGCGCAGGCCGCGGCGGCCCTGCGCGACATCCCGGCCCCGCGGGGCCGCGTGGAGGTCGCCCTGTGGGACCGTGCCCCCGTGCTCGATTCCCCGGCGGTGGAGGCTCTGGTACAGGCGGGGTTCCAGCGGGGGCCGAACTCGCTGCGGTGGCGGAGGGGGTGAGGGGCGCCGGCCGGCGCCCCTCACCCCCTCCGCAGAAAGGCCCCTCCCATATGCCCGCTTCCGGCAGGGCCGCAGGGTTTTCCGGCGTGCGCCCCCACCGTCGAGTCCTGGCCGGTGCAGCGACGGCGCACGCAGCGGGTGGGCCGGCCGGCACCCGCCCATCCGCACGCGCGTGACGGGCACCCACCATCGTACGGCGCTCCGGCCCGTCAAAAGCCCGGGAACACCACACCGGGAGGGACCGGGGCGCTCCGCCCGGGTGCGGCAAAGGTCTGGCCATCGTTGGCGGCAGCGGCCGCGGCGCGCAGGATGGCCGCGGCCCCGGCCGGATCGGTCCCCGGCAGCGACGCCAGGGCGGCGAGCAGGTCGCGCTGGACGAGGTCGTACGCCGCCGCGTTGGCGGCGGTACGGGCGCCAAAGACCTCCTGGGGGGAGATGGTCAGTTCCGCCGTGGTCAGGGGCAAGGGGGCGCAGACCCAGTGGTAGGACAGGAGGCCGCCCGTGAACGTGCACCGGTACGGCGCGACGGCCCACTCCAGGAACCCCTTCGCCGTGGCCGGCACGCCCCAACCGCTCCGGGCGAGGTCCGCCTGCGTCTCCGGCCGCAACAGTTGCCGAACGAGCGCCAGCGCCTGCGGCGGCGCCGTCCGGCTCACGCTGACGGTCAGGAACCGGGCGCCGACAACGGGCCCGGCGGGCAGGACCGGCAGGGGCAGGAGCCGGTATCCGCTGGCCGGGGTCAGCGTCCGGCCCGCGTCCAGCCCCCCGCCGCCGGCGGCCGTGGAGGCGTGGGTGAAGCGGATACGCGGTCGCAGCGGCTGGCGCCCCGGAGGGGGGGCCAGCCACAGCAGGGCCAGAAGCGCCGACATCCCCGTGTGCGGCCCGTGCGTCGGCAGGGTCGGCACCTGCTCGGGGGTGAGGTCCGGTACCGCCAGGCCGTCGGCAAAGGACGCCCGCCAAGTGCTCGGCGCCGCCTCCGCCAGTGGGGAGTTGAAACCGCGGGCGAGCCACAGCGCCAGCGTGGGACCCGTGTCCGGCAGGCCGAGGTCGATGCCCGAGTAGCCGCTGTGCCGGGTCTGGTCGGCGGCGACGGCCTCGACCAAGGCATTCCAATCCCAGGGCGGCACCTTGGCGCCAGAGTTCTCCAGCCAGCCGGAGCCCAGGAAGGGAAAGCCCTGCCCCTGCGTGTCCGCTGGGAAATCCGGCACCGTGAGCAGCACCAGGGGATCGCAGAGCACAGGCAGGGCCGCCTGATGCCCGGATGGCCGCCACCTCTCCGCCGGGAGCAGGTCGCCGGTCGCTCGGACCGCCTGCAGTATGGGGGACAGATCCTGCAGCCGTCCCGAGAGCGGGGGGACGATGCCGGACGCCCCGGTCAGCACGAGATCCGGCAGGGCGGCGTCGCCGTGGGCGACCCATGCCCGCCAATCCGCGTCCAGCGAGAGGTCCACACGGGAGGACGCCTCCTGCGCGGCGGTTTCGATGGCGATGGTCAGAAGGTACTGGATATATCCGTTGCCCGGCACGGCGGCCAGGGCGACACGCACGGCGGGCTGCCGCCGCGCGCCGCATCCCGGCAACAGCGTGGCGCCCGCCGCGGCCAGCGCACCCCTGAGGAAGTCTCGCCGCCCAAGCACGCAGAGCACCCCGCAATGCCTCGGTCGATTCGCCACCGGAGACAGGGAGGCCGCTACGACCCGGACGGCGGGTCCCGTATGGACCGGCCACACCGAGCGCGTCGCGCCCGCGGGCGGGCGGGCACCCGAAGCGGGTGATCCACAATCGCCGGCGGGCGAGGGCACACCGACGGGCGTGGCGGCCTCCGATCCGTCGGTCGGCCCAGCCGTCCTTCAGCGGCGCGGAACCGCCGGTTGTCCCGAGATATGCCTGAACCACTGTGACAATAATACACACAGGTCGTGAAACAGCCAACCATGGTGAAACGCCTAAAAGCGCCGGCCCCGGCGCCGTGAACCCCCCAGACGGCAGTACACCGGCCCGTTCGGCTCCGACGCAGGCCTCTCGGAAATCCCCCTGGCCGCTCCAGGCCAGGATCCAGCCATGCTGCGCGTGGGCGAAGGAGGTACCGGCAGGCGGCAAACCCGCCGGCACGGAGGCCCCGCCGGACCAGGTCCGGCCGCCGTCGGCACGCCGCCGCCCATGTTCACGTGCGTCACCACGGCTGCGCCGCCTCGGAGTTCCCCCCTCGACGGCCAGCCTCCCCCGGGGGGGGGCCCGGGGCCGCCCGCGACCAGTTGCGCGGTCGCACCCACCCGATGGCAGGGATGGGCCATATGCCTGGCTAAACGCCCCGGCAAGACCCGGTGGCGGCGCACCCCGGCATGTCGTCGCCCATCCGCACCGGGGGGGGTGGGCCGTGGTCCTCCTCTCGGCACTCTCGCAACCCACAGCCTTGGCGATCCCGTGGGCGGAGGGGGCGGTCGTCGGCGCCCTGGTCGTCGCCTTCGCCCACCGGCGCCGGCACCACGGTCCCCGCGCTCCGGGCACAACCGCCCTGTGGCTGGTGGCGCTTGCCGGCTCGATCCTGGCCGGCATCGACCTCTGGAACTGGCTGCCCTGGTGGCCGCATCGCTTCGCGCCGTCGCCGGGGCTCGGTTTCGCCGGCCTCACGCCGCTGCCGTCGCCGCTGCACCTCAATCTGCTCTTTCAGGGCTTCCTCTGGCCGAACACCTGGGCACTCCTCCCACGGCCTCGTCCGCAGTGGCTGTCGAGCGTCCCCGCCTGGCTGCCCCACGCCTATATCACGACCACAATTGCGTCGGGGCTGGTCGGCGTCCACCTGGTGTCGGCGGGTCAGTGGGCGCGCCTCCGGCGCGTCGTGCCGCTCGGGGCGGCGCTCGGCGCCGTGCTGGGCCTCCTGGCGCTTCTGCTGCCCCGTGCGCGCGCGGGCGACATCGTCCAGTTGGTGATCCTCCTCCTGGGTCTGCCCGCACTGGCGCTCTGGTCACGGCGGTGGGTGGGAGACACCAGAACGGTGCCGGCGGCCGGCGTCCTGGGCACCGTCTGGGCCATCTGCGCCATCGGCTTTGCCCTGAGCTGGTTCGCGGCGGACCACAACGGCCTCGTGCCCCGGCAGCCGCGGTCCGTCGCCGTGGTGTGGTCGGGCGGGGCGGGGGCTCCGGGACACGGCGGGCCCGCCGTCGCCGCCCCGCTCGCCGCTGCGTTGGATCGCCTCCAGCGGCGGGCCGGAGGCATGGGGATGGTGAGCACCTGCCGCAGCAGCGGGGGGCGGGCGCACGTCACCTTCACGTATGCACACCGTCCGGCGGTGTCCCTGCTCGTCGACGGCTGCACCGTGTGGCGTGGGCTCCCGGGCGGTGGGTATGGGCACGCCTACCGCTTGCGCTCGGACCGTTCCCTGTATTTCGCGTCCCTCGGGCGCTCCGCTCGCGGGACGCCCGCGTCGGGCAGCACGGGATAGGCGGGCGGGGATCCCGTCGTCGGTGCATCCCCGCCGAGCAGAGGATGCACCCTCGCTGCCCGGCCCCCCCGGCCGCCGCGTGGGCCCGCGCACCGACGGGCAGGCGGGCCATCCCCGCCACGTCCCCGGCGGCCGCGCGGCCGGCTGGACGGGCGCCCCGGTTCTGGCGGCAGATGCGCGCACAGGGTCGGTGCCACCGTTCCCCCGCTTCTAGGACAAGACGGTGTACGGGGGCGTGCACGGCGCAGAGGACGGGACGGCCCGGGACTTCGGGCCCGCCGGCACAGCCGTCGTCATGGCCTGTGCCCGCGGAACGCGCCGCCAGGGACTGTGGCGAGTCGGAGCCCCTGCTGGCAGGGGCCAACCGGCTGCTCCTCCGCCTGCCGGTTGCCGGCGACACCCGCGGCACGCTCGCCGAAGGGCCGGTGGAGGAGTGGCTGACCCGGCGGACATCTCCCCTTCGATCTGGCGACGGCCGCGGCCGAGGAGCGCCGCCTCACGCGCCGGCTGTCCTGGACCGACCGCCGCGGCGTTGCGGCAGGCACGGTCATCGATCCGACCCCCGGAAGTCCGGGATCAGCCGCCGCAGGTCGGTCCAGCCGTAGGCGACGACGCGGACGCGCGCGCCACCGATGGACACGTCCCGCTGCCCCTTCAGACGGACCCCTCCGAGGGCCTCATAGAAGGACACCGCGGTGTTGCCCGCCGCCACCCAGGCCAGCAGGGATCCGCATCCCTGGCGGCGGAGGTGCTCGGCGACCCTCCCGACCAGGATGCGCCCGATCCCTTGGCGCTGATATCCCTTCAGGATGTAGATCTCGTCGAGTTCACCCTCGAATCCCGCCGTGCCGCTCCACTCGCGACACCCGGTCGCGAAGCCCACCACCCCCCCGCCCGGCGCCCCGGCGACGAACGCGCACCGCGCGATCTGATCGGACGCGGGATCCGTCAGCATGCGCCGCCAGTGGTGCTCCCATGTCGCGACGGACATCCGGGCGAGGTAGGACTCGGGCACCATGCCCCGATAGGTGCTTCGCCACGCGTCGACGTACACGCCGGCGATCCCCGCCGCGTCCTCGGCTGCCGCGCTGCGCACCATGACCATGCGCGTGCCCTCCGCTGCACCACGTGCCCGGCCCACGGCCCGCCCCCCGTGCACCGGCCGGTGCCGCCTCCCCCGCCCCACCCGCAACGCGGGCCCGGGGCGGACCATCCGCCGCCGCCACGCCTCTTGCGGCCGTCCCCCGATATCTACTGGCCGCCCGACGAAACATCCCCACGGCCTGCACAGCCTTGACCTACCGCGGACCCCGCCGATCGGGTGACGGCCCGCCGCCGGAAGTGCTGGCGCGGCGAGGCACGCCCGCGGCAGGAACCGCCCGCCGCCGCCGTTCTCGGATCCGTCGCACCTTCGCCACCGGTTGGCGTGACGCCACCTGACGGGCGAGACGCCGGCTGTCCGCCACGACCGGGCCAAGATCACCCCCATGGACCCGACCTTCGCCGCCGAGGTCTTCCTCTGGAAGGAGCAGCGCACCGTCGACAAGGCCGGTGTGATCAGCGTCCTGGGCAACCGGTACGAGGTGGATCCCCGGCTCTATCGGCAACGCAGACGCCGGGGCCACGCGGATCGTGGCTCCGGCGCCTCCAAGGCGTGCCGCCGACCGTTGCCGGCGCGCTCCTGCGGGTGGCTCTCTCAGGCCGGGCCCTACTCGTCAATGTGCACAGCGATGGGTACGTCCCTCTGTTCCGACATCGTGACGGGCTCCCGCCCGGGTCTCAGAAACATGTAGCTCCAATGGAGACGCAGCACCGCGTCGAGCCGGCCGTCCTTGAGGTCGAAGGAAACCACAGAGACCGCGGATTGGATCTGGGCCTCCACCCCGGAGTCGTCGCCCTCCCCCGGCAGGCCGATGTTGAACTCGCCCTCGGGGAGCGCCACCAATATCAGGTGGCTGGGCCTGACCTCTGCCATCCTGGCCACCCCTCGGGAGGATTCGGTCCGGCCGTCCCGCGTGGGGACGGCCGGACCGCGGCGCGTCAAGCGATGCGGACGATCACCAGTTGGAACGGGAGCATCTTCTCGAGATACAGCACCGTCTTTTTGTCGCGGTCCCGGTCGTCCCCGTGGCGGTCATGGCGCGGGATGAAGATGAGCTTCTCCACGTCGAAGAACCCGTTGCAGACGACGCCTCCGCGCACGCTGTCCCCCTCCGGCAGGCGCTCGCAGCGGCTGACCACGTCCTGCTTGACGTCCCTGACAACGATCCGGTCGGGGTCCCCGTGATAGCAGTCGTCTCCCGCGGCGCCCGCGTCTCCGCCCCTGTTTCCCTCGTCGCCTCCGTCGACCACGACCACGACGTCCGCTTCCTTCTTGGTCCCACCTGCCACCGACGATCCCTCCACAAAGAAGTGCTTGGTTCGGAACGGTACAACCTATGCAGGGCTCGTCTACCATGGTGCGGGTCTCGAACCGTCCGCCAGGGCGTGCAGGACGCGGGCGACACGCCGATCGGCGCGATCGGGGAGATCTCCCTACAGGGCCGCCCACCGGCGGCGGCAACATCCTCGCAGACGACGCTGGACCTCACGATGGGGTTATCCATAGCCGCCCACCGGGGAGGCCCGGCGGCTCGTGAAGCAGGGGATGGCCGGATGCGTGGCCATGACGCCGGAGAGCCGGTGGTACCGGCAGGGGACGGCGATGGCACGCCCGGCGCCCCTGGCCTCGGCTGAGGAGACCGGGGCGCGCGGCGTACGGAACCGGGCGCACGCAGCCGTGGTCGCTGCGAGGCCGGGGAAGGGACTTCAGGCCGTCGTGAACGCCAATGCCGGACACACCCGGCCTGGTCCGCTCCGGCGGCACACATCGAGCGCGCCGCCCCAGGGCCCGCCGGCCGGGCCGCCGTGCTCCAGGAGGCGTCGCGGCCCAGGGGCGGGCACCCGAACGGGGACGGCCGGCCTCAGGTCAGCGGTTCCACCCCGGTGATCGCCTGCCCGTCCGCACCCACCTGCGCCAACAGCCGGCGGTCCTCCGCCTCCTCGCCGAACGCCAGACACCGCGCCAGGTAGGTCGCGGTCTCGATGATCTCGGACTCCGGGGCGCGCTTGCGCACCGTGAAGCTCAGACCGCGCAGGCCAACCACCACGCGCGAGGCCAAAAGGTAGACCCGATCAAGCCTCAGGCGACGCACACAACAGACGGTAAAAGAAATCTTGCCACGATAGCGCGTCTCAAAAGAAAGCGAACACACCTCGTGCGCGAACACCGCGCCACCCTCCCCCCAGCTCCGCGCCCCCTGCCCCCTCGAATCCACGTCCACGCCGCTTCTGCCCGTCCCGACGCCGCAAGTCGGGTGCGGGTTCCGCGGGGGCCCCGCACCCGGCGGGCGGCCGCCGCCCGTCACCGTCGCACCTCCATTGAATGCCCCGTGAGCGAAACGCTCTCCCCCCGCAGTAATCGCAGTCTACCGATAACGGGCTCCGCGTGCACGGGTCCGTCACCTGCGTGGAGCAGGCGGTCCCCCTCCCAGCGCGCCCCCGCGTTGGCCGCGCGCGCCGCGACGGTGATCCACAGGTGGCGGCTCTCCGCCAGGGGGCGGCCGTCCCGAGACGATAACGGGCTCCGCGCGCAGCGGGCCGC
>Ga0080006_1156416_pt1 | contig 10979 bp, 9 predicted proteins | sample RS3BMetagenome_FD_69209 | JGI IMG/M metagenome (GOLD analysis project Ga0080006, IMG submission 69209) | Ferric oxide microbial mat and aquatic microbial communities from Rainbow Spring, Yellowstone National Park, USA - RS3B (SPADES... ... | reverse complement strand
TGTCGTGCGATTGGGAGCCACGTACTACGCGTTCTCCACCGGTGACGGGTTCTTCAACGTTCCGGTCATGACCACCACCGATCTGTCGTCGTGGCCGCAATCGTTGTTCAGCCCCAGCGTCTCCGACGCGCTGCCGTGCCGAACCGGCAGTGTTGCGGGCGATGACTGCCAGATCAGTGCCTGGGCTACGCGTGCACCGAGTAACGGAGCACCGTGGTCGCCGTCGATGATTCAGGTGGGAAGCGAGTTCTACCTGTTCTACGCGGCGTGGGACCCGTCAGTGTCCCACTACTGCGTCGGAGTCGCCGAGAGTGCGGATCCGACAGGACCGTATGTCGACCGCTCGACGGGACCGGTCGTGTGCCAGCCGGCACTGGGTGGTTCGATCGATCCCGACGTGTACCAGGACCGGTCGGGCGGCTACTACCTGGCGTGGAAGAACAATGACGGTTACGGCTCGACGACACCTGCCACCTTGTGGGCCGCGCCGGTCGCGTTTGGCTCCGGTGGTGCGCAGCTGGTGGGATCGGCAGCGGCGTTGATCACCCAGAACAGGCCGTGGCAGACCACGATCGAACAGCCCGAGATGATCCAGGTCGGGGGCCACTGGCTCCTGTTCTTCTCGGGCGGACCGTGGGAGTCCAGTGCGTACGCGATCGACTACGCGTACTGTCAAGGACCGGTCGGTCCGTGTGCCGATCCGCACGCCACACCGGTCTTCGGGTCGGTCGGAGCGGTAGCCGGGCCGGGCTCGCCATCGATATTCTCCGATTCCACCGGCACGCTCTGGATGTCTTACAACGCGTGGACGGCGGGAGCCGTGGGGTACCCCGACGGGGCTCGCAGCCTACGGATGGACCCGTTGTGCATGGTGAACGGGACACCGGTGCTGCCCGCACCGTCGGCGACGACCCAGTCGCTGACCCCGTCATGTCCCTCCGGACTACCCGGCGGCTACCAATTCGCCGCTGCCGACGGCGGCATCTTCTCGTACCGTGCTCCCTTCGAGGGTTCGATGGGGGGAAGCCCGCTGAACGCCCCCGTGGTGGGAGAGGCGGCGGATCCGGCGGGGGGCTACTGGGAGGTGGCGTCCGACGGTGGCATCTTCGCGTTCGGTGCCCCGTTCTACGGATCGGTCGGAGGGTGGCCGTTGGCGACCCCGATCGTCGGCATGGCCGCCACCGCGGACGGCGGTGGGTACTGGGAGGTGGCCGCCGACGGTGGCATCGCCAACTTCGGCGACGCCGCCAATTTCGGCTCCATGGGGGGCCGCGCCCTGGCCGCTCCCGTTGTCGCCATGGTCGCCGATCCCCTTGGTGGGGGCTACTGGGAGGTCGCGTCCGACGGTGGCATCTTCGCATTCGGTGACGCCCCGTTCTACGGGTCCGTGGGAGGGCGACCGCTCGACGCCCCCATCGTCGCCATCACCCCGACTCCCGACGGTGGGGGCTACTGGGAGGTGGCGTCCGACGGCGGCATCTTCGCGTTCGGTGACGCGGCGTTCTACGGGTCCATGGGGGGCCAACCACTCAACGCCCCGGTCGTCGGCATCGCGCCCACGCCCGACGGTGGGGGCTACTGGGAGGTCGCGTCCGACGGCGGCATCTTCGCGTTCGGTGACGCCCGCTTCTACGGGTCCATGGGGGGCCAACCACTCAATGCCCCAATCGTCGGCATCACCCGCATCGGCACCTGAGATCGCGGCACCATCAGCCCCTACGGGCGTGAGGAGCGGAGATCGGCAACCGTGCCGGTCCCATCGCGTGCAACGGGGATACCGGGGGACGCCCTCCAGTGGGAGCAGGGTGATCGCCGCGACGGGCCGTGACCTGTCCCCAGGCGCATCGGGGACGCTCGCCGGGTGCCGAGCCGACCGACGATCGGGACGGATCGCTGCCACCGCCGGCGAGGCCTTCGTGCATGGCCTCCGGTGCCGGACCAGGAAATCCGGACGGTTCGACCACGACGGGAGTCGACCCGTCTCCGTCACCGGCCATCGAGTTCGACGCGTGGGCTGACCCAGCAATTCCCATGAGGTGGCTCCAGACGCCGGGGGATCCGATGGAGTCCACCACCCGGGCGTCCGACCGGGCGGGAGTGAGTCGGTGGCCACGGCGTTCGCCCCGACGGCGACCTGAGTGACCACCTGCGTGTACACCCCGCACTGCATGGACACCGGGACCCGTCGTCCAGTGCTCGTGCGGGTTGTACACGCAGGCCGTGGCGGGCGCGTCCTCATGCCGCCGACGGTGGGACGGTACGGCTCGGGCGGGATGCCTGGGTGAGCGGTACCATCCTGTCGGCGCACGAATGGGAGGTCCGAGCTATGAAACGTATCGTCTCGGTGGTGGCCATCCTCCAGGTGCTGGCAGCCGCCTGGCTCGTCGGTTCGGCCTCACCGGCCGGTGCATCAGCCCACACGGTCCCTGGCAGCTACCAGTGGTACGTGCAGGGGAGTTCCCCGCAGACGATCGTCCTCGCGCGAAACCATACGGTCGGATCTCCTGGAACCGGGACATGGTCGGTATCCAAACATGTCGTGATCGTGAAGATCCAGGGCGCGCCGGCTGGATTTGTCCAGTGCCAGAAGGCCGGCCAGCCACCGAACTGCACATACAGTTCGGTATCGATGGGCCGGAAGACATCGACTGGCATCGCCAGTCAGTCGAGTCCAGGCACGTGGTCGGGCTATGTCGGCTCACTGGCCGTGGTGAGCGACCCGTTCTACGCCGTTCGCACGGGTCGGTAGCACATCGAGCGGACGGAAGGCGCGTTCCCAACCGGCTGCACCTGAGCGGACCACACCCCTCGACCGTCGGCTGCGTGATCGTCGGCCACCGACGACCTCCGCTACGGCATGGACGTCATGCCGATCGTGGTGAGAAAGGCACCGAAGGCCCGGTCGGTGCGGACGGTGTCGCCGGTTGCATCGAGGTCCATCAGGAGGCCTCGGATGACGGCGAGCACCACGGTGGCCAGATCGGATCGGCCGATGCTGCGCATGCCGTCCTCGAGGGGTGCGAGCCAGTCGGTGGTCGCTGACCGCCGGAAGCCGGGCCAGAGGGGCTCTCCTGCGGTGTCGTGCAGTCGGGAGAACATGCGGAGGTAGGGCTCGCCCTGTGGTCCGGAGATCGCGGACCATGCGCGGGCGAGGGTCGCCGGGTAGGGCTCGTCCGGTCGCAGGCGGATCAGGTCGGTGAAGGTCTCGAGCTGCCGCCGTCGGGCCTGTCCGAGGATCTCACGGAGCAGTCCGTCACGGGTGCCGAAGTGGTAGATCAGCATCCGGCTCGACGTGCCCGCGGCGGTGGCCAACGGCTCGAGCCCGTCAGGGAGCCCCCGTTCGAGCGCGTAGTCGGTGCACGCGTCGAGCAGCCGCTGCCTGATCTGCGGTTGCCGCTGCCGACCCATCCTGGCATCTTTTCACGTAATTCCCGTTACGGCTATGATCACTGGATGGCAGACCGGACGAGGGCGAGGGCGAGGGGGTCACGATGAGAGTGGTGTTCGTGCACGGTGCATGCGTCAAGGACGGAGCGTGGTGGTGGCACCGTACCGCCGAGCTGCTGGCCGACCGGGGGGTCGCTAACGAGGCGCCGGCCCTCCCGAGCTGTGGCGAGTCGGGAGAGCCGACCGGCGCGGGAGGGCCCGGGCTGGCCGAGGACGTCGCCGTGGTCCGACAGGTATTGACCGCGAACGACGAGCCGACCGTCATCGTCGCCCACAGCTACGGCGGGATCGTGACCGCGGAGGCCGCGGCTGGCATCGACGTCGTGCGCCACGTGCTGCTCGTGTCGAGCTACCTACCCGAGGTCGGACAGAGCCTCTCTCGTCCGGTGACGGCGAGCCCGCACCGTTCCTCGACGTCGATCCCGGGGGTGGCACGTTCACCGTCCGTCCCGATGGCCTGGCCGAGACGTTCCTGCAGGACTGCGGACCGGAGCTCCACCGCCAGGCGATGGACAAGACGGCGCACCAGAGCGTCCGCGTGCTCGAGGAGCCGGTGCAGTCTGCGGCCTGGCGGAGCGTGCCGACCACGTACCTCGTCTGCACCCAGGACCGGGGTACCCCCGCCCGGCTGCAACGCGAGTACGCCGGCCGGGCCGACAGCGTCGTGGAACTCGATGCCGGCCACCACCCGTTCCTCTCCCAGCCGGCCGCCGTACGCGACCTGGTACTCCGGCTCTGACGGAGCCGCCCGCGTGTCGACCGACCACCGGAGCTGGCTGCTCCGGGCGTTCGTCGCCCGGAGCACTCGGGAGGGTCGAGGACGAGTTGGTGCCGGGGGCGATGACGTCGACCGTCCCGGTGGCGGGGCCAGGGAGCGGGGCAGCGAGGTGGAGCGCGCCTGTTCGATCGGGCGGTGGGCCTGAACGTGCGCCCGGGACGGGCTGGAGGACTCCAGCGAGCCGAACGACGTTCGCAACGGCGCCCCGATCAACCCGACGGTGGGCTCGCCCGACCCATGGGTCGATCCCACGGGCCGCGTCCGGTGCGTTCGCGGCGTCGAGGGCGACGACAGCGCCCGATTGGGGATCGGGCTGCCTCCGAGCCGGCAACTCCTCCCCGCGCTGATGCGGGCCCGGGGTGCGAACCGCCCTGCGGCGGAGAATCCCGCCGCGTGCCCGCGTCACGTCGCCGTGCGGTCGATCGGTGCCGGTCCGAGCGGCTCGCCGGTCTCGAGCAGCGACTTCAAGCTGGACAGGAGCAGGGGCCAGCCGTTGCTCACCATGGTTGCCACAGTGCTACCCGCCTCGAAGTCGTCGTGCACGACCGTCAATTTGACCGTCTCCCCCACCTGTTCGATCTCGAACGCGACACGGGAGCGACGCTCACCGGAGAGCTTGGCGAACACCTCGTCACCGAACCGGAGGCGTTCGTCGAGCTCCGGTGTGAAGGTGTGCCACGTATACGCCAGGCGCCGATAGGGATCCGACTCGAGGACGACCTGCTCCGGATCGGCGATGACGGTCCCGTTGTTGTCCCACGTCATGGGTGATCCCACCTCCCAGTCCGTCTCGAAGGTGGTGTGCCACCAACGGCGGGTGAACGACGGTTCGGTCAACGCCTTCCACAGGAGCTCGGGCGTGGTGGCGATGTACGTCGTGTAGACGAATTGCGGACGCTCCATGTGTGGTTCCTCCAGTGCTCGTTTGAGGTCGGACAGGGCTCGGACCCGCCCCCGGTCGTACCGGGTGATCCAGCGTTCGGCGATCTCGTTGATGGGTACCGCGTTGAGGTAGTGGAGCTTCTCCCGACCCCGTCGGAGGGTCGTGACGAGGGTGGCGGACTCGAGGACGGCCAAGTGCTTGCTGACCGACTGGCGGGCCATGTCGAGGCCGTCGGTGAGTTCCCGCAGGGTCTGCCCGTTGCGCTCGTTCAGACGGTCCAGCAGTTGTCGGCGACTCGGATCGGCGAGGGCCCTGAAGACGTCGACCGGCTTCGGATCCGTTCCCGGTGTCAGAACCTCAGATCCTCGGGGAACGGTGTGCCCGTACCCGTCTCCAGGTAGCTCTTGAGGCTCAGGAGGAAGTAGGCCCACCGCGCGCTGCAGTGGGCCATGAACTCGCCCGACGTCCGCCAGTCGGCGTGCGCGAACATCACCACCGTGTCGGTGCCGGCCCGGGTGAGGTCGAACGTGACCGTCGTCCCGACCCACTCCTCCTGCCCGTCCACGCAGTTCCAGGCCACGTGCCCGTCCGGACTCAGCCGGGTGATCTCCATGACGGCAGCCGGCTCCGGCTGGCCGAAGAAGAACTGCAGTCGGGATCCCACGCTCGACGTCCCTCGGACCCCGTCCCGGGTCCACCATCGGGAGATCCCCTCCGGCGTGGCCACGGCCTCGTACACGAGGTCGATCGGGGCGGAGACGGCCACCCGATGTCTGATGTCCGGCACGCGCTGCTCCTTTGTCCGGTCACCGGATCGGGAGCGGACCGGGCATCCGCCGCCCTCCGGGAACCTGATCATATGCAGCCGGCTGGCTGCCTGTCAAGGCGCCCTATGGCGGCGCGGGCTCACGCCCTGGTGACCGCCGCCGGTGGCGGGATGGTGCCGGCGCCGGTGCTGAGGCATCCGGCCCGGGCCGTCGGGTCCGCGGCCCGGGGGAGCTCCGGCGGATGCAGGAACGCCGGGTCGCGTCCGAGGTCCACCATGTCGAAGAGGCTGTTGGCGTTCGCGTCGCGTCGCGTCAGTGCCGGCAGGTTCCACTTCTCCTCGACCGTCTTGAGGATCGACGTGTGGTCGTAGATCGTGGAGGAGACGAAGTCCGCCTTGGCGTAGGAGCTGACCACGCCCGCCGGCACCCGGAATCCGTAGCGGTCGAATCCTCCCGGCGGATCGCCCGGCTGCAGGGCCGGCGGGATGTCGTCCGGCGGAACGGCCGCCGGCGGCGGCACGTGGTCGTAGTACCCCCCGTGCTCGTCGTAGCTCCAGATCAGCATGGTGGACCGCCAGTCCGGGCCCGACATCACGGCGCGCACGACGTCGCCCATGAACTGGTCGCCGTACTGCACATCCTGCGGATTCTCCTCGGACTGGTGCTGGAAGTCCGGCTCCACGAGGCAGAACGACGGGAGCGTCCCGGCGGCCGCGTCCTCGTAGAACCGGTCGATCCTGGCCAGGCCCCGGGTGATGGAGGGCACCTCGAGGAGCGGCAGGAAGACCCCGACCGTCGGCAGCGTCGTGTAGTAGTCCTTCCAGCTGATCCCGTGCCGGTCGAGCTGGTCGAAGATCACCCCGTTGGGGGGGAGGGGCGACGGGAACGTGTCGTCGATGAGGCCGAGGGACGTACCCGCGATGAGATAGCGCCGGTTGGGGTCGGTCTGGGCCATGGCCGAGCAGAAGTAGCGGTCGGCGATGGGGAAGGTCCGCGCCATGCCACAGGTGAAGGGGAGGTCGTCACTGGTGAAGTACCCCATGGTCTCGGCCGACATGGCGGTGACGAATCCCTCACAGGTGCCTCCGTCGTAGGCCTCGTGGGTGACCTTCCAATCGTTGCCGATCCCGTCGGTCTGGCACTCCGTGGGCATGTGGAAGGCGTGGACCTCGTTCCCATGCCCGTCCGGGTTCCTCGCGGTGGGCTGTCCGCCGGGCCCGAGCGTGAACCCGTCCCCCCGTCCGAGCATCCCGAGGATGTTGTCGAACGAATGGTTCTCCATCATCACGACCACGATGTGCTCGATCTCGGGGTACTGCTCGGTGCCCGCGGCCACCAGGGGACGCGGAAGGGATCCCGCCGTCCGCGTCGGCCGGGGCGCCGCCGTGCTGGTCCCCACCCCCGCCGAGGGCCCGCCGCAGGCGCCGAGGAGCACCGATGCGCCGGCCAGCCCCCCGGCCATGAACTGCCGTCGATTCAGGGTCATCGACTCCGCAGTCTGTCACCGGCGCGTCCGACGCACACGCGACCGGGCATGGCGCCGAGCTCCCGGCGCAGGCCGGGCAGCGGCGGACGGCGCCGCTCCGGTCGGTGGAGCGGCGGGGTCCGGACGACCCGAGGTGGCGGGGCCGACCGTCGGGAGGGCAGTGACGGAGCCGTGCGAGCCGCCCGAGCAGACGCGACCGGAACCCCGGTCGCTCACGAATAGGCGACGAGCGACGAGTAGACGACGACGTTGGAGAGATAACTGCCGGTGCCACTGTCGAATGCACCACCGCACGTGACCAGCTGGAGGGCACTGTGTCCGGTCGAGCCGTAGACGGCCTGTGCCGGGAACACGGATTTGAGGTACGACGCCACCGACGTCACCTCGAACTCGACGTGCCCCCCGTCCGCGAGCGACACGTCGATCCGGTCCCCCGCGGTCAGGTTCCGGAGCCCGAAGAACACCCCGGGTCCTGCCGTGGAGTCGACGTGCCCGAGGATCACGGACGAGCCGATCTGGCCGGGCGTCGGCCCCAGCCGGAACCACCCGGGATGCACCGCGTCACCCGGGACCTGGACGGTCCCGTCGGGGTTGAGTCCGAGGGTCGTCAACGACACCGTCAGTCCGAGTGCGGGGATGCTGAGTCCCACCGGAACCGACCGGGCGACCTGGAGCGTCGCGCTGGGGGTCGTCACCGGACTCGTGTCGGATCGGGTGGCCTGACCGGTGGACGGGTGGAGCGCCACCGGTCCGGCCAGGGGCCGGTGCCGCTCCACCGATCCCGTGGCGAGCAGTCCGGCCCCGAGCACCAGGAGGACCGCTGCCCCCGCCAGCCAGGCCGTCCGGCGTCTCCGGAGCCGGGGGTGCCGTTCGACCCGGTCCATCAGGACCCGCGGACCCCGGACGGGCGGTCGTCGTCCCGACGCCGGAAGGCCAGTGCGAACGCCGCCACCGATGCGGCCACTGCGAGCGCACCGAGCGCCATCGAGGTCCGGTCCTCGGTGAGCGACGCCCCGCCGAGTCCGGTGTGCGGGTAACCGAGCGGGATCACCGCGGAGGTGGTGGTCGGAGCGGCCGTCGGCGTGGTCCCCGCCGTCCCGCCCGCGCCCGTGGTCGGGCCTCCTCCGGACGCGGTCGACGTCGTTCCGGGCGCGACGGTCGCCGCCGTGATCCCGGTCGGACCGGTCGTCGACGTCGTGGAGGTGACGACGGCGCACGGGCCGGGAGCGGTGATCGTGTTCGCATCCAGGGTGACCGCGGCGTTGCGCGCCAGGACCCGACCCTGCACCGTGGCCCGCGAACTCAGGGTCGCCGAGGTCAGCGCCATGATCGTCCCGACGAACGTCGACGACGAGTTCAACGTCGCCGAGCTACTCACCTGCCAGAACACGTTGCACGCCCGTGCCCCGTTCTCCAACTGCACGACACTGTTCGACGCGGTGACGAGATCGGAGGAGGCCTGGAACACGAAGACGGCATTGGGATCCCCCTGACCGTCGAGGGTGAGGGGACTCGCAGCGGTGATGTTGGCGGTGGCGGCGTGCCCGAACGCATAGACGCCACCGGTGAGCGTCTTCCCACCGAGTTGATTGTCACCGGCCGAGAACGTCGATGTGGGCGGCTGGGCGGCCGCGCTGTTATAGGCGGTGGTGAGATCGTTCTGGGCCGTCGTCAGCAACGCGGGATTGGCCACCGATCCACCCGGACCATGGGTGTCCGTGGCGAAGATCGTCCCGGTCACCTCGGCCTGGGTGAGGCCGGCGTAGGCACTCCCCGGGGCCGGACTCAGTCCGACGTCACCGGTGATCACCGAGGTCGGCACGTCGGTCACTTCCGACCCCGCCAGCACGGCGAAGGGGCCCGCCGAGCCCAACTGCACGGTGGTCGCCGCCGACGCGACCGTCGACCACGTCGAGACCAGGAGCAGTGTCGATAGCGCCGCCGCCGCGGCCAGAGGCACACGGCGCCGCCACGTCGGCCGAATCCCCGACGGGGCCGGCATCGGCGACCGGAGGGCCGGGGTCGACCGGGCATTACGGGACGAACGGCTGAGATCGGTCAAACGGAGCACGGAGGCCTCCTCGGGGTTCCCACGAAGTGATTTACCGTCTGCGACGGACGTCCGAGGGGTTCCCCCCCATAGTACTATGGCAAGTAATAACTAGCAATCGATTTCCAGAACCGACCTGGTAGTCTGTCGCCATGGCCACCTGGAACTTCCTCACCAACCACGGGCGTGCCCTCGTGTGCATCGCCAACGACCCCGACATCAGGCTGCGGGACATCGCCGACGACCTGAACATCACGGAACGGCGCGCCCACGGCATCGTCGCCGATCTCGCCGAGGCCGGCTACGTCATCAAGGAGAAGGACGGCCGTCGCAACCGGTACCAGGTCGAGGACCACCTCCCGATGCCCGACGCGCTCGACAGTGAGCAGGCCATCGGCGACATCCTGGCCGTGATCACCGGTCGCCGGCCGGGCCGCCGCGCACCCGCCAGCCGGTCCGGGCAGGGCCGGAAGCCCACGGTACGCAGCTAGTTCCGCTCGCGTCGGTGGGCCGGGCGCACCCCGGCGATCCGGTGGACGGCAGCGACCGCGGCGACCGCGGCGATCAGGCGTCGACGTCCACCGGCCGGTCGGCACTCACCCGGTTCCTGAGCAGCCGGTCGACGGCGCCCACATCCAGGGGTCGTGCGAACAGGTAGCCCTGGCCGATGTCGACACCCTCGGCGGCGAGCATCGACCGCTGGTCCTCCGTCTCGATCCCCTCGGCGATCGTCTGCAGGCCGAGCAGCTTGCCCAGCTGGACCAACGTGTGGACGATGGCCGCCGACTCCGTGGAGTCGGCCACCCCCGCGACGAACGACTGGTCGATCTTCAGGACGTCGATCGGGAACTGGCGGAGGTACGCCAGGGACGAGTACCCGGTACCGAAGTCGTCGATGGCGATCCGGACACCGACAGCCTTGAGGCTGTCGAGCTGGCCCACGATCGCCGCGACATCGTGCATCAGCGTGGTCTCGGTCAGCTCGAGGATCAACGACGTGGGGGCGAATCCACTGTCCGAGAGTGCCGCGTTCACGTCGTCCAGGATCCGGGGACTCCGGAGCTGCTGTCCGGCAATGTTGACCGACACCGCCAGTCGGCATCCCTGCGCGTGCCACGCCGCCCCCTGCCGGCACGCCTCTTCGAGCACCCATCGCCCGACCGGCACGATGAGGCCCGTCTGCTCGAGCGTCCCGATGAACTCGTCGGGCCGGACCACGCCCCGTTGCGGGTGGCGCCAACGGAGGAGTGCCTCCGCACCGGTGAAGACGCCACTGGCCAGATCGACGGTCGGCTGGTAGACCAGGAAGAATTCGTGATGTGCGACCGCCGAGCGCAGGTCCTGCTCGAGCGCCCGGTGCGACTCCGCCGCGTCGTGCATGGACGAGCGGAACACGACGGCACGGTGGCGGCCGAGCGCCTTGGCCCGGTCCAGGGCGGTACGCGCGTCCCGGAGGAGGTCGTTCGGCTGCGCCCGGGTCCCGGTGGCGATCCCGATGCTGACCGTGACCTGCAGCGGGTCGGGCCGGCCGGGAAGCACGAACGGCGTGTCCATGACGTCGAGGATCC
>Ga0080006_1179233_pt1 | contig 10983 bp, 7 predicted proteins | sample RS3BMetagenome_FD_69209 | JGI IMG/M metagenome (GOLD analysis project Ga0080006, IMG submission 69209) | Ferric oxide microbial mat and aquatic microbial communities from Rainbow Spring, Yellowstone National Park, USA - RS3B (SPADES... ... | reverse complement strand
TTTTCAAGCTGTGATCTTAGCTTGTCCTTTGCGTCTTCGGGCATAGGTGCGGGTATGGGGTCGACGTAAACTATTCTAGCCTTCTCCTCGCTAATCATCCTATCGACTTCGAGCTTGTCGACGATTATTGACTCATCTTTTAGCTGAGTTATGGGTGACGGGCGTGGTGTAGAGTACATTTTCGAAGAATCATGGAACAATAAGACACACTCGGCGCTCCTAAGCCCTCTCTCCGTGATATAGTTGAGCGCGCACCACAGAACCAGCATGCTACTATACCCGCCGCTCAAATCTACGTGGGTGTCAAGGGTTTTGAGTTTCTGGTTGATATCCCAGACTCTGGATATCTTTTCCATCGGCGAGTCCACCTCGACCACTTCGAATAGCTCCGGTTTGCCAGAGCGTTGGGCTAGCGCTTGTAGCTCCTTGAAGAATTTTCTGCGCTTTGCGTTATCCAGGTCCACGACGCCGAACACGTCCTCGCCGCGTGGTAAAGCCACGACGAGCTTTGCGTTGAGGTTGTGCTCAACAATGAACTGGGCTAGGCCTAACGCGGTTCCGAATGTCCCGCCCGATAGGAATACGTAGAGTCGGCGCCCCCCCTTGAGTCGTTGCTCTACCGCCCGCAGTATTGATGGAGCCGTGAACTCCCTGTGTATCTCTGGGTTCGCGTTGTTAGTGTACTGGTCGAGCATCATCAATCCGTCTCCACCATCATCTACGAGCTTCTTAGCGTAGGCTATCGCCCCGGTGGGCTCATCTGTGGGACAGTAGTTGGTGGGTAGTTTAACCACTAATGTGAAGGGTGTGTCTCGATGTTGTCTGATGAATTCGAGCACGGGCTCAGTGCTTGATGGGTCGTCAACCTCAATTGCCTTAGCCGCAAACCTTCCTGATAACTCGACTTCAAATCCCTCAGATATTTTCCTTGAAACAATCATGATGAATGAGGCGCCCAGCCTTCGTAGGATGTCGGCAAGCGCAAGACCAGTGTTCCCGGAGGTTGGCTCAACCACGACACTACCAGGCTTCAATACACCACGATTCAGGGCTTCACGTACCATACCGTAGGCAGTGAGAGATTTCGCGGTGCCATAATAGGGTAACCCAGAAAAGTGCACAACGTGTACACTGATTTCCCTTGAGCTATAGTCCAGCTTAAAAGCCTCATCCAGCACGCCGCCAACTTCACGGGTAACCAACGGTGGGAAGAACGGCAATCCAACTTTAAACTCGTCTATATCCCCAAAAGCGGGAGTAAACTCCGTGCAAGATTGATCCGCAAACGTGACCACCAGTCATTTACTATTCCATCCCAAATGTTTAGCGCACTGGTGAGTTATGAACCTTATGCCCCAAGCACGATGGCGTCCAGATTAGGTGGTGGTGAGCGTGACCTCCAAGCGTGGGAAACAGTTATCCAGACACAATCCCAAGCACTCGCCATCCACAATAGATTCGGATAGAGAGTGAAAGTTCAGCCACAAACCACTCGCCATCTACTCAAAAGCAAGCTTAGAACGCCAGGCAACCTAATAAGCCTAGCCACTGAGTTCCTCTACTGGAGATATAGTCTGCGGTAGGATGTCTATTTGGGATTGGAGGAGACCCAGTAGTTGTTTACCGTTGATACCCTGTGACGCAGCGGTGGGATTAATATTCTGAAACATTATGCTAACCATCAGGCTACCACTGTAAGCAGCAAGAAACACATAGTTAAGGTTGGCTTGCGTCCCATTGTCGTAATAAGTATAATTCCAGCCTGATACTGTACCAGAGACATTATATTGTGTATGCCTCGCAACATAGAGTAGACTCGAGTAATAGTTCTGCCGAGCATAGATTTGGGAAGGAAAACCATACACCGTGAAAATTATTATGACTGGGAAGTTTGGGCTATTGCTGGAAAGCACCATCTGGTTTATTGAACCATAGGCATTAGATCCGTTAAGCCAAGTTTTCTGCCAGCTTATACTTTTATTTATACCCAAATTTGTGACTATCTGATTCGCGCTTAGAACGGGCTCTACTATTGGGGGGAACCCAGTAACCTCCTCTTCTAGACGTGTATACTCGTTCTTAAGCTTGGCATAGCCAGCGGAGTACGAGTAGAGCTGTACTCCAAGCATTATAGAGAGAACGAGCAGCACCAAGATGACACCAACTAGAAGTCGAATCACAAACCCACGAGACCCAGAAGGGGGATGACCACTATTACCCGCACCCTGATTTGCCAACACCCGACACTCAGACTTAGACCATATACCTCAGCTTAAATATTTTTCTGATTGACATATCGTCGACTGGAGACTCTAGGCGTCCTTTACAGCATACGGCAATCATTAATATCTAAGCGGAATTTAACAAAGCTGAATTCTTAAGGAGAGCCTTTTTGCCTCGGAGGGGGCTGATTATTCGGAGGGGAGTGACGACACTGAGTCGCCGGAGACCCTATCTTGCTGGTCCGCTATAGGCAGGTCTATGGTTGCGCTCCAATTGTGTGTAAGAGGCTAGCCATCAACACGCTCGCTCTCTCATTTATGTCTAGTTTTGCGGAGAAAACGATGGTTGCGGCTCCCAGAATTTCTTTGAAACCGGGGTTCACTGTCGCCTCAGCAAGTTGATGTATTCTCACATTACTACTCTCTTATATCTCAGTTTGATTTGAAAGAATGAAATGATGAGGCCGAGCGAGAGTGAGCATGCTGATAGCCCGAGTAGGTATAGGTAGCCACCAACGTGGATAGGTAGGTATAGCTTTGAGAATTGATAGGCGATTAGTAGAAGCGCAATCCCAACAACAACTAAAACGTAGTTGCGGTTGACTTGTGGTGTGAATTGTATTCTTCTTCTCCAAGCTTCTCCGACCCCATAGAATATTATGATCCCCGAGACTAGGAGGGCGAAACGAATGAACGCAGTGTGCAGGAAGGCGGTAACCCACCCATATAAGTTACCGAGGTAGGCTTCATACATGAGCAGGAATATGAGGGAGGAGTAGAAGACCGCCCAGTCTATTAGCATACCGTTTTTGAAGGGGCCGTAGACTCTCCGCCACGCTGTTGGTGTGTACTCCTTTAGGCCAGGATCCGCTGTTTTGTATACTAAGCTCACAGGGTCTTCGAGGTACCAGAGGAATCCCTTAGTGTTGGCTGGCGCACCCTCTAAGCTTAGCTCATACCTCCTAACCAGACGCCCAAGCGGGAAGAAGAGTTCAACGCCCCTATCGGTGGGGGAGGTTAAGAAGTCGAGCGCAATATGAAGTAAAAATCCCACCCCCAGATAAAAATTAAAGAATAGTGCACCCAACGCTACAAACAGGTTGTGGAGAAGAGCCCTGTGAAGCTGATACCGTGAGAAGACCTTCCTAGGTGTGAAGACATATTCACGATCCAAGTCGGGTATCGCCGCACCTATACCAACAAGAACCACAGCATACATCGGGTGAAAAAGAACTGAGCCTACGGCTAAGGCGAGCATCACGTGGGTGTTGAGATTCATAACAACACAAGCCAGTTAAACGTATAAAACTTTCCCCCTACTCGGGTTTGTAATGTAGACGGTAAGTTACCCTTCATCCTACGAGCAAGGATCCAGCCATGTGTGGTTCCTAGAGTTGGTGGGCACCGAGCAAACCATGGTAACTAAAATTCATACACCCCATAATATGAGGTTAAAACGAGTCATCAAACACACCCCCTACGAGATCAGCGAGCAAGCTACCCCCAAGGTGGGAGCCTTCTGAACCACCACCCCACCATGCCTCCCCCTCCTCACCAAGCCTAGGGATGGTAGGGGAGGCATGGTGGGCGGAGCTCAACTGCTGACACACCAGAAGGGTGGCACCCACCCCGCACCTTCAAAATCACCAAACAAGCCTTCAAGTCACGGTCCAAGGTGAAACCACGGGGGGACAGTGAAAGACTCGGTCTTCTAAAGTTAGATTCTGGTTGATTCTCCCGCAAAGATTCACGGGAGGAGTCGTATGCTGGGACAACCAAGTCGGCTTCCCCACGCTTCTCAAACTCCCACTCCAACACCCCCCTCAGCTCCGAGAACGAGGAATCGTACAACCTCATCCTCCTCTTTTTGGCTTCGCCCTCTGGATCAAGCACCAGACATCCAAATCCTCCAAAACCAACACGTAGTACCCCTGTACGAGTGTAACCCCGAGTTTAAAGAACACGCCACGCCTGAAATCCCCGACGTGCTTGTGCTGCTTCGAAAGCTTCGTCTTTGCCTTAAGCCAGTTACCCGAGAGAAACCTCTTACCAAAGAGAGCCCTCTGCAACGTCCTAATTCTTTCAAGAGAGCGCTCAAGTGGTCTAGGGTTGTCTAAGATGCGCCCATCGGAGAGAGTGGCGAACCTCGCTATCCCCACATCCACACCCGCAGCTTTCTTGGGTTCCTTCTGAGTCTGCTCTTGGTCTCGGCTCCCCCACTAAGAAGACCACGTAGATACGACAAGAAGGGTAGAGTTTCACACAAACTTGGTACACTAGGTTTTCTGGGAACACCCTGTGGAGGATTAAAGTGAGGAAGCCAATTCTATTCAAGCAGAGCCGAACACTCCTCTTATTGTTCTTCCCAAGACCAACCTCCCTCACGTTAGAAAGCCTCCAACCACCCTGAGGATACACTAAGCACAAAAACTTGTAAGGCTTCTTCTCCCTTGGCTTGTTCGCGGGACCATCGAGGAACCTCTGCCATGCTTGGTAGAACCTCTTCGCTACTTTATACCTTTGGAATCCCCGCCCTAAAAGGGCGAGGTTTTGGAAACTTGATAAACTTTAGCCGCTAAGACGGCTTCAATATCAAAAGAGTATTCAACTAAACACAGTGTTCAGACCTTCCGACAACACTATAGCTATTAGACTAACCGTTCTATTGCTTTATCAAGTTCGCAAACCCATAATTAAAACACATGTCGGGTCGTATATGCTAAGAACTCTTTTGAGTAATATTGGGTCAAGCATTTTTCGGAAGCCGAGTAAGATATGGGGGCACATGTTCGTTGATCATCAAGTGTGAACACCTGGGGAGTGTGAATTTGGTTTTATAGTTTTAATATTTATTTGGTTCACAGCTAAGCGTATTTTGACAGTGTACTTATAATATACACTTGGGTCAATTTACATCGAGAAATTGATTTACATTATGATAACGGAAAACCTTATAAGCCAATCTTCTATTTCACTTTAAGTCAATCGGTTTCCCGGTGTTACAAATATCTGCTTTGACGACCCTGCTTAGCAGCTAGCCGACCTCTACCATTCTTGAAGCGTATAGGGCCTCGAGGGACCCTGTGGCCCAAAGCGTCATAATGAGCCCATCACGCGACTTGGCTTTGAGCGCCTCAAGCTCTCTTTCAAGTAGCTTGAAGGCACCCTGAAGGTCGAGTGAGAATATGTTGAGAAGAGATGCATCATGGGTCTCAGGTTCACCGCTGCACCCCACCATGATTAGCCTCTGCAGAAGACACATCAAACTCACAACCATACATGGAACGCTTATAGCCTACGGGATCATGCCCCATACAGACGTCTACGCTTTTGAGCCAACCGAAAACCACTTCGAGCCCAAACCAACAGAAATAGTCTAATCTAAGAATGCCACACAGCATCGGTGTAGAAATTAAAGGAGCGTAGAGTGTATTGTTATGCCTGGGGTGAAACTAGTTTATTTGGTATAGATGCACCTCAGGGTAGCCCCTCGAGAACCGCGGCTCGTAAACATAGTATTCGCTGAAGGGTGAAACGGACTTGAAGATAACATACCCATCAACGAATCTTAGGCTAATCCTAATTGACGACATATATTTAACCTCCTCCGTGACCTGTAAGCCCGGTTTCGCCATCATGAGTGTAACATCACCATGATAAGCAGTTGACATGTACGCCTTCCGTAACACGCTCACCGCGTCCTCCTTACCGAATAGGTGCTCGAGTAGGTCTAGTGAAATCACCTTAAGCACGGGCTTGCCAAGTCTCTTAAACTCTTGGTACACATTGTTCCACTCAGCCAGGTCCTTATCTTTGTCGCCGGTGATGGGCACAACCGCTTTGCTTATCGATTGGTCGACCAGCACATCGTCGAGAAATATCCTAGCGCATTCCTCAAATGTTTTCCTGTCGGGGTAAACATAGGGTTTTATACTTTCAGAGGTGAACTCGAGGCTTGGGAGAACCATGAGTCCACGCCTCTGAGCCAAAAAGTTAGCCGCCGAGACTAGCGCTGGAGAATAGTAGACTAGCTCAGGTATGTTTGGACCCGTCTCCCATAGAACAAGTGAACCCTTAGGGTAGCAACCTATTACCCTATCCAAGCTACTGCTACCAGTGGAGTAAACTCCCTTCTTCTCGGCGAGCGGAGGCCTGGGCTTTAGCTTTTCACTCAAACCCCCATTGAATGGACTGAATACACGTATACCGAATCCTCTTTGGAACACGTAGAGATACCTGCTTTGCTCTAATGGTATTGAGCGCATCTTGAGCACTTCGAGCTCCCTGAAGGAAGACTCGGAGTCCCTTCTCCGACCTAGTCTAATTATGCCGTCCGCCACATAGGATACGAAGTCGTTTTGATCGCCTTCAGTGATTATTAATGTGGTTATCTTCTTTTTGGAGAAGATTCTTGAAAAGAGGTTGCTTAGCACAGACCTACCCTCAGCTTCTGAACCAATTGCTTGCAGAACCGCGCTATACGAGTCGAACACAAGTATTTGGGGCTGCTCGCTTCTAACCTTTTCTAAAACCATTTCCATAACGGGCTCAACTCCACCGCGGATAATGCTTGAGAGCTCCACGTACACTATTCTACGGGTATCCAAGTGATGCTTTAAGGCCGGTAGAAGGGTTGATGCGGCGTTAACAAACTTCTCCTTGTCTTCGAGGAATGAGACGTAAAGTGTCTTTCTGCCCAGCTCAGCATTCCTCGAGGCTATCTGAGTAACTAGGAGAGTTTTACCCGAGCCCGGTTCACCCCTAACATTAATCACATAGCCCTCTGGGAATCCTCCGCCGAGACGTCGATCAAGGACGGACACACCGCTTGGAAACCTAGTAGTATTCGGCATTTTATTATCTACATAAATAATACTGAGAACTATTTAATGATTACATTGAATCCAAAGTATCATCAGATAGCCTAATCTCATATTAGGCCGACCGCAAAACTTGGCTAGTAACCCCCCATGGTAACCTCTTGAGGGAAAACCGCAAAACAACTTCATATAGCTATATATAGAGACGAACTATCAACTCACTTGAAACCTCCTCAGGTGGGCTATGTTGAGGTTTGGGTACCAGATTTAGGTTGCTCGTGTGTATGGGTTCTAAACCACTCGAATACCCGTGTGTATGCGTCCTTGAGGTGGGGTTTCTCAGTGAAGCCGTGACCCTCCCTTGGGTACACCACGAGTTTGACCTCTTTTCCCAGGTCGGAGAGAGCCCTATAGAATTGTAGCGACTGGCCAAGTGGCACATATGGGTCCTCCTTACCGTGCAGTAAGAGCACGGGTGTATTCACCCTGCTGACAAAGCGGATGGGTGAAGAGGCATCGTAGCGTGCATATTTGTATGGTGACTCGTCGAGGTGTAATTCGTCCCAGTCGCTTAGATTCGAGGTGCCGTGGAAGCTCAGCCAGTCGGACACCCCGAATAGAGCAGCGATCGCAGCGAAAACATTTGTCCGAGTTGCAGCCCACATAGCCATAAAGCCACCGTATGAGCCGCCCTCCAAGTACACTCTGCCGAGGTCAACATTATACTCGGCGATTATCGCCTGAACCCCACTCATTATATCCTTGAAGTCCTGTCCGCCGAGGTCCCCTCTGTTGGCCTCAGCGAACACAGAACCCCTCCCAACACTCCCCGTGTAGTTGGGGTAGAACACTAGGTAGCCTTGAGAGGCGAGGAGCGCCCCAAGTGATGATAGGTATGCTGGCCTAACACTACTCGTGGGCCCACCGTGGACGTGCACCACGAGGGGGCATGACTTATCCCCCGTGTTCTCCAATCCCTCTAGGTAGCCAGTGAGTCTTTGACCCTTATCATTTGTCCACTCGAAAAACTTCATGCGGGGGACCTCTATCTCCTCTTTTAGTGGGGCGTTGAAGGCAGTCACAGCTGTGGGGTGGCTGGCTGTCTCTTCGAGTCCAGTGATCCATAGTTCTGGTGGTGTGGCGGTATACTGGGCGCTGAACGCCACCTCCAGTGGCTCCCTGTTCAGGATGGTGAACTTGGGGTACCACTGCGGGTTCACACTTAACATTATACTTTTGAGCTCTCTTGGAGCCCAGTCTGGCGCCTCGACGCGGAAGAACACCGATTCGCCTTCCCTCTGCGCGAGGAAGAGTGCTGAATCATCATCCAACCATTCTGCCCATGATACACTGAAGGGTGCACCACCCGTCAAGTTGATGTTTTCTCCTTCCGCTACGCTCACAAGGTGTAGGTCGCCTAGCTGTGAACCCCGGTCACTCCAAAGACTTGAGGCGAACAGAACCCTTTTCCCATTGGGGGAGATCCTTGGCGCGCCCACCTGGCGCCACCCCGGGTCGTACACACATTTGACCTCCCCATCTACCGTGTTTAGGATGCCTAGCTTGGCTCTGTACCAGTGCCTTTCGAATGGTAGAGTAGAGTATGTGAGCGCTATGCTTTGAGCCCGACTATCAGATGAGAACTCCCAGACCTGCACTCTTTTTGTTATCTGCTTCACGCTGAGTGTGTGAGCGTTAAAGTACCAGAGGGACATAAAGCGTGAAGGGTTTTCGAACTCCTCCTCATCGAAGCCCGCGGCCTTCCTGCGCGCCTCATCCACAGACTCCTCATCTAATGAGGCCACGAGCGCACTGTCGGAGGACACCCACTCGAAGCCCTCAACGTGGCCGGGCACCGGCGCCCTCCACACCTCATTCGAGCCTTCCAGTGTGAGAACGAAGAGGCTGGTCGCGGTGCGCCCGGAGCCGTCCGCCTGAGGCTTCCTGTTAGAGAGGAAGCCGAGAAGTTCACCCCCATCCGTGAATGAGGGCTCCCGGTCGAACCACTCGCCTGATGTAAGCCTACTCACACCCTTCTCCTTAGTGTACACATAGATGGCTGACTTCTGTGTTGAGTGTGGCTCACGGAAGCTCTCACCAACACTGAAGGCCACTTTACCTGTCAGACTCGCCTTAGGCCTCGACACCGCTTTGAGGCGAAACAGGTCATCGATAGCAGCTTTCCTCAAACAACATCACGACTATCACTTATCATACAATATAAGCCCACCACTCCGTGTACGCTTCATTTGGATAACAACCGTTTGGAAAGGATTATATTACGTTGTGGTATCCAACACTTGCTATGAGCGCGAAGATAACCTATGTTACACTCTTCGCGGATGAGTCGATACACCCAGCCTACGAGAAGGCGCTCTCAGAGCTTCAGCAGGAGCTAGGCCGAACCCATCCGATGTATATTGGGGGAAGAGAGGTCTCCGCTGGTTCGACTTTTGAGAAGACGAGTCCCATCGACACATCCATTGTTGTCGGCCGGTTCCAGAGAGGTACAGCCGAACACGGCTTGGAGGCCTTGAAGGCAGCGCGTAGGGCGTTCGATGAGTGGAGTCATACAGACTATAAGAGAAGGGTTGAGTTGATGCGGAGGGCGGCTGACAGGATTGAGGCTGCTAGATTCAGGCTGGCGGCCGCCATAACATTTGAGGCGGGTAAGAACAGGCTTGAAGCAATAGCTGAAGTATATGAGGCAATAGAGGCCATGCGCTACTATGCTAACCTTATGGAGAAGGAGGATGGGTATGTGCGGCGCATGAATCCTGGTGCTCCCGGTGAGGAAACATACAGTGTCGCAAGACCATACGGCGTGTGGGCTGTGATATCACCATTCAACTTTCCACTTATGCTTGGAAACGGCATGATGCAGGGTGCACTCATCACCGGTAACACCGTAGTGTGGAAGCCCACGAGCGAGGCTCCCCTAACCGCGCTCGAGGCGTACCGGCTCTACGTTGAGGCCGGCCTCCCAGAGGGTACTATAAACATCGTTACAGGTCCAGGTGAGGCGTTTGAAGACGTGTTTGTAAGGGGTGCTGACGGCGTTGCCTTCACTGGCTCAATGGATGTGGGTTTGCGCCTCTACCGCAAGATCGCGGCGGAGTCACCCTACCCTAAGCCCATGGTCTCCGAGATGGGAAGCAAGAACCCCGTGATAGTCACCAAGAATGCTGACTTCGACAAGGCTGTGGAGGGGGTTGTGAGGGCAGCATTCGGCTACTCTGGTCAGAAGTGCTCCGCAGCATCACGGGTGTATGTCCAAGAAGAAGTCAAAGAGAGCTTCATAGAGGCTCTCGTCAAGCGAACATCCTCACTGATAGTGGGCGACCCGAGAAGACGGGAGGTATTCATGGGGCCAGTGATAAACAGGAGAGCCCAGGAGAGCTACGAGAAATATGTGGCCGATGCGAAGAACGCTGGGAAGGTGGTCTACGGTGGTAGAACGCTGCGCAGCGGCGGGTTTGAGAAGGGCTACTATGTGGAGCCCACAATCGTCACAGGCTTAGACGAAGACCACTACCTCTTCAAAAAGGAGCTCTTCGTACCCATACTGGTGGTGGGTGGCTTCAGGACGCTCGACGAGGCACTCACAAAGGCGAACAACACCCAGTACGGCCTTACCGCGGGAATAATGTCCGAAGACAAAGAGGAGATAGACAGGTTCATGGATAAAATAGAGTTCGGCGTCGTGTACGCCAATAGGAAGGGTGGAGCCACAACGGGTGCGTGGCCAGGCGCCCAAAGCTTCGTGGGCTGGAAGGCAAGCGGAGCCACAGGCAAAGGAATCGGTGGACCCTACTATCTCCTCAGCTACATGAGGGAGCAGGCCAGAACATACGTACACTAACCACCCAGCAGACCGCTTCCGCACAATAAACCTTATTTTATATTTTTTTAAAACCATACCCTTCACGGAGAACCAAAAA
>Ga0080006_1106136_pt1 | contig 10986 bp, 10 predicted proteins | sample RS3BMetagenome_FD_69209 | JGI IMG/M metagenome (GOLD analysis project Ga0080006, IMG submission 69209) | Ferric oxide microbial mat and aquatic microbial communities from Rainbow Spring, Yellowstone National Park, USA - RS3B (SPADES... ... | reverse complement strand
CGTAGTGAATCTTTACGCTGCGTATGTCGGCAGGCACCAGCAATTGCCCGGCAACCGAACCGAGTACCTCCGCCAAATCCATAAACGGTTGCAGTGCCTCCCGTGTCTCTGAAGGTAAGGGCGGCAGGTTCACAGTGTGTGGGTAGCTCTCACCTCGCAGGAGACGGACCACGCCGTCAGCGACGTCCACGGCCACGTTGACTTGAGCCTCTTCCGTGGAGGCGCCAAGGTGCGGTGTGGCGATGACCTGTGTATAGGCCAAGAGCGGATTTCCTATAGGCGGCTCCACCTCAAACACATCGAAAGCGGCACCGGCCACAATCCCTTGGTCGAGGGCCCGTGCCAGGGCTGCTTCGTCAATGATCCCACCGCGCGCGCAGTTCAGGATGCGAACGCCGGGCTTCATGGCCGCGAACTCCTTGTCGCCAATGAGGTGTTTCGTCTCTTTTGTCAAGGGGGTATGCACTGTAATGATGTCTGCGGTGGTGATGGTGTCGACCAAGGAGGCGCCACGAACGCCAAGTTTTTCTGCACGGGCTGGGGTTAAAAAGGGGTCATAGGCCGTTACATGCATACCAAATACCTGCGCTCGCTTGGCCACCTCAGCACCTATTCGACCGAGCCCCACTACACCGATCGTCTTGCCTCGCAATTCAAATCCTTGAAATGTTGAGCGCTCCCACTTGCCCGCGAGAAGGGACGCACGAGCCTGCGGGATGTGTCGGGCCAAGGCCAATATCATTGCAAATGTAAATTCAGCGGTTGTCACCGTGTTGCCGTCAGGCGCGTTGATGACCAAGACGCCAGCCTTTGTGGCGGCGCGCACATCGATGTTGTCGACACCCACACCCGCGCGACCCACCACCTGCAGGCGTTTCCCCGCTTTAAGAATTCTTTCCGTGACTTTCGTTTGGCTACGCACAAGCAGTGCGTCGAAATCGCCGATGATGGCGACGATCTCGTCCTCGGTCGCGCCGATATGTTGCGAGACTTCCACATCGGTCGCAGCCGTCAACTGCATAAGGCCTTGCTCTGACAATGGATCGGTGACCAAAATTCTGTGCATACAGGAACCACTCCTCTTTATCTGGTCGAGCGGTCGTACCGTTCACCCGGGCCTCGGCTTTCGAATGTTCGCGCAAATACAACAAGGCCCCGCTCAGGCACGGCGATTGCGGGGTGCTGACGCGCACAGCATAGCTGATTTTGCAGGACAGAATACTATATGGAGCGGGCGCGAGTCAAGCCGGTATAACAACCGGTTCGGCCCTGCGGTTCGCACCTTCTTGATCTGTTCACCCCGGTACGCAAGTGAGGCGATTTCAGGATGGACCCTGACGAGGCGAAGGCGGACCTGCTCGCGCCGCGATGGCTGTCACGGTCAAGGGCACCCGTGGCTATCACGGGTGCCGGGATCAGTGCCGCGAGTGGGCTCCCGACCTTGCAAGGTGAAGAAGGCGGACGTTCCCTGCGAGAGTGGTTTCGAGGCGAAGAAGCAAAACGGCACGTAATGGAGTTTGCGGCAGCCTATCAGCGCATGGTGTCCGGATGGCTGTGTGCAAAGCCCAACCCTGCCCACGACGCACTCGCACGCAAAGGCGTGCGCATCATCACGCAAAACATCGCTGGCCTGCATCAAAAGGCGGGCTCCCGATCCGTCATCGAGTTGCACGGCTCGCTCAGACGGTGGCGATGCCTTGCCTGTCGACGCACGGAAGTCTCCATGAAACGTATGCCAGGACGCGGTACGCTGGCGGCGAGCGCGCTCGGCGATGTATGCGGTTGGTGCAATGGTCGACTCATCCCCGACCTGGTTCTCGAAGGAGAGCCCGTGCGCAACGTGGCACGGGCTGTGAACTGGGTCAGTACGGCAGACGTGTTACTAATTGTTGGAACCACGCTCACTCGCGAGCCGATTGGCCGCCTTCCTGCGATTGCGCAAGCGTTGGGAGTGCCTGTGGTCACGGTCAATGACGACGCTCAGACACGTCTGCCAAAGTTACTGGCGGCTACCAGCGAGACTTTGGACCGGCCGTGATCAACCCGACTGCAAGCAGACCGCCGGCAAGCGCGATAAAGACGGTCGCCATGATCTCCCCGCCGATGTTCGAGAGCAGTAAGCTGACGGTCGCGAAGATCACGCACATAATCGCGATAGCAAAGTAGAAGCGAAACACGGCTATCATCCTTTGCAGGTGATGGAATGGAGATTGAGCTGGGGCCACAGGAGACTGCGGCCCACCTTGCTGATATGATAACACTGAAAGCAGAATCTGGGCAATGGACTTTACGATGGGTCGCCGAGCATGTCATAAATTCTCTCGGCAAAGTCATAAGCCGACTCCGCAGGGTAGACAGGTTCTTCAATAATCAGAGACACGCAGCGTTCAAACATTCGGCGTGCGTCATCGATGTTGTCGTGGGTAAAGGGATCGGATTCAAACTCCTCGTTGGGATCGTAGACGTACACGTAAAAGACGCCGTCGATTTCGTGCAGATCGACGTCGACCGTGTGCAACTCGCCGTCGATGGCCTTGGATAGGGTCATTCGCTCGATCAGAGTCCGTGCGTTGCGCATCATCCGGGCCTCCTTGTCGGTCTGACCTCTGAAGTATACCAAATCTGCGAAGGGAAGGGCGCTTCAGCACTCCGTCAAGTCCCTGGAGAAGGTGACTTGCGCAGGGTTGATGTTGACATGCGTGTGAGGTTGGCGCAATATCAGACAAGATGCTATCAAACACATGTCAGAGAACGGATCTGTGGCCGCATACTGTGCCCGGCGTGCTGTTGGCAGTCGCCGCCGGCTGGTTCTTTGTGAGCGACACGGGGAGGTCCACATGCAGTACGTCAAGTTCTGGATTCGCAGTGTGATCCTGCTCATCCCGATCACGTTTATCGTTCTGTATTTTGGTTCTCATGTCGTCCTCTACAAGGTGCTTTGGGCCGTGTTCATCGAAGCGGCTACCGGGCTGTTGACTGTGATTCCCTTGATCGCCGTGTTTGGACAGGTCGACCGAAGTCTTTGGTCCGACGATGAGTATGCCGTGCGCATTGCGCGCAAGCGTGCCCGGATTCAGGAACTGCGCCGGCTACGCGAAGAGCAAGAGAGTCGCGAAGAACGGCGTCCTTAGGGGAATCTGGTACATGTTGCACGCTTGGCCACTAATTTTGACTCCCAATTTGTTTCCGTTTCCGGTATACTACAGGCAGTGCAAGGCAGTGCCACACAGCGAGTCAGCATGCCTCCTAATCTGGTTGGTTGACCACAGGGGGCATGTGAGCACCGCTTTGCGCTCCCACAAAGGACAGAAGCCTCTATGCGATATGGACTATTGACAGAACAGAGCCGCAAGGCGCGCGCCGCGCGAACCTTGTATGAGTACATTCGCGTGCGCAGTCGCGCCAAACCGGTCGCGGGCGAGCAGGTTGCGCTTTGGCCCGTTCAGGACGGATTTAACGTCAATGCCGGCGATCGGTCTCGAGTCCTCGAGCTACGCTTGCATGAGGAACATATGAGTCCGTATTTCAAGACGGATCTGAACCTGTTTCACCTCTTGATGCTTGATGAGTCTATCGAGATGGCCCTGTATAAGACGGCGGAAGGGGTACTGTTCGTCTTTGAGGGCCTTCCGGAGTGTCCACAGCCTTTTGGTGCGCATGGACACGACATGCGCTGAAAGACGTCTGTAGCATGCTGCGTCATGACCCCATGTCAACCACAGTTTGTCGTGATGTCGGCTGCCGCAAGGAGACGATTTTGAAGTACGTGAATCGCACCAGCCACATCAGGTACGCGATCAGCAAGGCGTTCGCGATAAAGCCTTGGGCCAAGGCGAATGCGTCGTAGGTGCCGTGTAAAAGCATGGGGATGACGAATGCGCGGGCGATGTTACCCTGTTCGAAGCGCGCGCGCGCGAACTCGCTTCCCATGACGATGCCAAACATCAAGTGTCCGGGGATGGCCGTAAAGGCGCGCACAAACGCGGTCGCAAGTCCCGAACTCATGACGTACAGCACGTTTTCGACGACGGCAAAGCCGAGGCTCACGGCTACCGCATAGACAATGGCATCATAGGGTTCATCGAAAAACGCCTTTTTATAGACGAATCGATAGAAAACGATGCCTTTTCCCGCCTCTTCAACGGTTCCTGCGATGAAAAACGCGGTGATGAGCGAAGCGAGATAGCCCACTGGGGCGTCCGGCGTGGCACTGTATCCGTCGAGCAACATCTTTTCCAGCAACCCAGCCGGAAGTACCGTCAAGGCGCCCAAGGCGAAGAGTTTGAGGACAAGCAGTGGCGGTTCCTGGCGGCGGTCGAGTCGGTATACGATCCACAGCCCGATCAGAGCGGGTACAATGGCGGCAATCCAAAGCATACGGCGGGTCCTCCTTGCGATAGGCACAGTGCTTTTGTTTCCCCGTGGGACTAGTGTGCCCACAGGCATCCATCCTGGATTCCGGGGTTGCCGCCGCGAGTTGCAGACGAGCGAGGCTTGCTCTGTCCAAGTCTGCCAACAGATAAATGGGGTGAGCGGGTTGCGAGGGTATTTGCGGGAAATGAGTCATGAGGTCGCTCGGCCAATTGAGTATTCGTGGGCGTTTGACGATGGACAAACCGCTCGTGTCAATGATTGGCTGGGGAAGTCGGTGCGGATTCAATTTTTAGGCCAAAAGCGCTGTGTGCACTGTGGGCGAAGTGTCACAAAATTGTACCAGGCCGGCTACTGCTTTCCCTGCGTGACAACCCTTGCAGAAACCGATCTTTGTATCGTGAAGCCCGAAATCTGCCACTTTCATTTGGGGACCTGCCGCGATGACCAGTACGGTGAATCGCACTGTATGATTCCTCACTATGTGTATCTGGCCGTGAGCAGTCAGGTGAAGGTCGGACTGACGCGCAAACATCGGGAGTTGACGCGCTGGATGGATCAAGGGGCGGTTGGTGGATTGCTCTTCGCGGAGGTTCCGAACCGAAAGGCGGCCGGTGAACTGGAAGTCGAGATCGCCCGCGAGTTGCCGGACAAGACGGATTGGCGCAAATTGATCACGGGCGTCGTGGCGCAAGTGGACCTCGAGGCCCTGGCCACGATCGTTGCGGCCCGCCTGCCTGAGCAGTGGCAGCGATACCTCATCGAGCAACGAACGGTTCACCACCTCAGTTACCCGACGTTCGATCCGGAGCGAATAGGAAAAGCCAAGTCTCACTCGCTGGACAAGTCTCCGGTTATCGAGGGGACGCTGATCGCCATTCGCGGGCAGTATTTGATCTTTGACCACGGCGCCGTTCAGATTCGCAAGCACGCTGGATTTCTCTGCGACATCACAGTGGAATAATGATTGCGTGCACGGGCACACTGCATTGAGGCTCATGGGGATGATGCCACGATCGCCGGATGGCGAGCGATCGCGGTCCTCTGCAGCACGACGATGCTTTCGCAAAGGAGGATGCAGTTTGTCCTGGGTCTACGAAGCCCGTCTTTACGACTCACGCTCTGTGGCGAACTATGTGGCGATGTGTGTCCGCGACGATCAGATCTTACGAGGTTGTCACCAGCCTTTGGTTCAAATCTACCGTACACGAAAAGGCAATTACGGCGTTCGCTATACGAACGAACTTGCGTAGCTCCGGGTAGGGAATGGTATGATAGGAGCCGGGACGCAGAGCGCGTCACATCGGCTGGGAGATGATCATCATGGCTTCAATGGTACAGCTCACGTTTTGTAAGAAGAATCTCGAGTTGCATGCGCAGTCTGTCTACGATGCCATCGTTCGCGAGTACCCGGATGTGGAGGTAGAGATCAAGGACTGTGTTGACCACTGCGGCACCTGCACGGACGTGCCCTTCGCGCTGCGCAACAACGCGCTCGTGGGTGGGCGGGATGCACGAGACTTGTACAAGAAACTGGAGCGGGGCATGTTGGTGTTGCATCGGCCCAAGCTTCCCGGAACAGCCGGATACATAGATCCCGAGAAGGCCGCGGTGGAGCCCGCCAAAGTCTGATAGGTTCCGGGCAAGAGTCCAGTGCAAAGAGAGCCACTTGGCATATTGTGAAGAGCAAAGAGGGCGTTAGACCTTGGCCGACTGACCTACGGCCCTCTTCACGATAGGAAGCGAGGTGGCTTTTTTGCGCGCGTCCAAATCCGTCCAAAACACCGCCAAAGTGCGATCTGCGCCGTCTGGATCCAAGAAATCGCCAACCCCAGAGTCGATCAAGACGCTGAGTCCGCGACTGGATTTCGTCACCATCGTCGACCGCTACAAGGATGCAGTGGTCAATATCGAGGTCGAGCAATCGTCGCCTCGGCCGCGGTCGCGCTCCCTGCCATTTCCGTGGGATCTCATGCCGGACAATGAACCTCGAGCTATGAATATCGGCACCGGGTTTATCTTCCATGAGCAAGGGTATATTCTCACAAATGAGCACGTGATCCATGGTGCAGACCGGGTTCGCGTTCAACTCTTGGACCGTGACAAGCCGGTGGTGGCGCGTGTGGTGGCCAGCAATTACCAGCACGACTTGGCTGTCTTGAAGATCACCATGCCGCGGGCAATCCCCATCTTGAAGCTGGGTCGTAGCAAGGATATCCGCGTCGGCGAGTGGGTGCTGGCGATTGGAAATCCGTTAGGGCTCGATCACTCAGTGACGGTAGGAATCATCAGTGCAAAGGAGCGCCCGATGCAAATCGGTGATCGCTCGTATCCCCATTTGCTGCAAACGGATGCCGCCATCAATCGGGGAAACTCGGGCGGACCCCTCATCAATCTGCGCGGGGAAGTGATCGGGATCAACACGGCAGTGAGTCAGAGTTCACACGGAATCGGCTTTGCGATCGCCATCGACGTGGTCCGCGATCAGCTCAGACAGCTATTGCCGAGCTTGTCGATTCGATGAACGGGAAGGGATTGGGGGATCTCACGATGAATTGCATATTGCATTATTATTCAGAGCTTAGTATAGTAAGCATACAGTGGAAGTGCACCTAGGGATCCGGCTGGCTGGCCCGGACAGGACCGAGCGGTGCAGGCAGCGCGTGCCACACCGTGAGTATAAAAGACTCGGCGGAGAGGTTCCCTGACGAGGGGAGACTCGCCGCTTTTTGCATACCTGCAAACACAGAGAGAGGGAGTGGTGGCTGTGCCGTTTTTAGATAAAGAGGAACATGACGCGTGCGGCATCGTTGCGGTCGTCGAGAAAGGGGTCGCCGCCACTCGCGAAAACGTAGAGCGTGTTGTCGCGGCGCTGGACCAGATGCGTCACCGCGCCGGGTTTGTGCTGGACGAAGGCGACGGATCGGGTATCCTCATGGACATTCCACGGCTTGTCTGGGCTGAGCGTTTGAAAGACGCGGGACTCGAAGAGAACGTGGCCTGGAGTGAGACGTTCGCCGTGGGGCACTTGATCGCCACGGACGCCGCCAAACTGGACACCCTCACGCTGGTCAGTCGAGTCGGGGACTTAGCCGAAAGCGCTGGATTTGTCAGCCTTTGCCACGCTGTCGATCGGGTCAACCCGGATGCCTTGGGACGGGCAGGTCGCGCTGAAGGTGTTCATTTTCTGCAATTCGGCTGGACGGCGCCGGGGTCTTCCCGCGTAGAATACGACAAGGCCTGCTTCGAGCTGGCTCTCGCGATTGAAAGAGAGTTATCTATCCACGTGGCGTCGCTGTCGACGTCCACTACTGTCTATAAAGTGCGTGGTGACAGTGCGACGCTGCGAGCGTACTTCAAGGATTTTGGCCATCCAGGCTTTATCAGCCGAGTGAGTATTGGGCACAACCGTTATTCCACCAATACCACGACCTCCTCGGAGCGGGTTCAACCGTTTTCATTGCTCGGCCACAATGGGGAACTGAATACCATTCACCGCCTGCGCGAGGAGACGGGTATGTTGGCGATTCCGACGGTTCCTGGAGGCAGTGACTCGCAGGACCTCGACCGCCTGCTGCAGGCCCTGATTCATGTCTATGACTATACCTTGCTTGAGGCCATGGAACTCGCATTTCCACCGATTATCAACGAGATCAAGCAACTGCCGGTCCATCTACAGGATTTGTATATGTACAACCGCTCCTTATGGGGCCCGTTTGCGCAGGGACCCGCCGGCATCGTATCACGCCATGGCAGGGAAGCTGTATTCTCCGTCGATGCCCTGGGACTACGGCCGCTGTGGATGGTCGAGACAGAGAGCAGTCTTGTGTTTAGCTCCGAGCAAGGCGTTGTCACCCTTCAGGACATGATTCACGATCCGAAGGCGTTGGCGCCAGGGGAAAAAGTCTATCTGGAGTTGCCCGCAGATGAGGCGACTGTGGTGCATGATTATCCATCTGCACAGGAGATCTGTCATCGGCGCATGGTCAAGCGCCATGCCCTTACAGGATACGGTCATGGGCTCTTGTTCGGTGGCCCCGTTGTGACGGACCCCGTTCACTTGACACCCGCCCGCCTGCATGAACCCGGTCGCGAAGCCCGCATGGTGGCATTCGGATGGGACCTTGAAGACACTCGGTTACTCGAGGCCCAAGCGAGTACAGGGGCTGAGCCGATTCGTTCGCTTGGGTTTGACGGACCGTTGGCCGCTCTTGCAGAGCAACGGCTCAACGTCGCGGATTTCCTCAAAGAGACGGTGGCTGTTGTGACGAATCCCGCGATTGATCGGGAACGGGAAGTCGAGCACTTTTCTACGCGTGTGGTTCTCGGTCGGCGTCCTCATATCGCAGGAGGATCGAAGAGCGGGAGACGGATGGAGATGCAAAGTCCGTTGTTGCTCGGAGGGCATAGCCTCGAGGAGCCGGATCGCTATCGGGCCACCGCTCATAAGCTCGGGACGCAACTGTTTGAAGATGTGCTCCGGCACTTTGCACGGGATGCCCATGTGGTGGCCGAGATCTATCCACGAGTGCTGCCAGACGAGTCCCTGCCTGAGGCGCTCGAACGGCTTCGTGAGGAGACGTTGGCGGCCGTTTTACAGGATGCGGCGTTGATCGTGGTGGACGATCGCTTTGCATTTGACGATGGAGCTACATTTGTCGATCCGACCTTGGCACTTAGCCTGGTGCACAAGACGTTGCGTGAAGTTCGCAAAGATGGGCTGAGCGTTCGCAGACAGGTGAGTCTCATCGTACGTTCCGGCGCGATCCGCAACCTGCATGACATCGCCGTGTTGGTGGGACTGGGGGCTGATGCCCTCTGTCCGTACCTCTACTTCGAGGGCGCGCATGCCATTGATGGCTACAAGGGCATCGAGAATGCCTACAGCGCCCTGACGAAGGGCCTTGAAAAGGTGATCTCGACACTTGGCATTCACGAATTGCGTGGCTATGATCGGTTATTTAGCGGGGTCGGCTTGGGCCGCGACGTGGCTGAGCTCCTGGAGGTCAAGTCGTTCTTTGACGAGATGGCGATCGGAGGATCGCTCGCGGCCTTTCTCGAGACGGCGCGTGCGCGTGCCGCGGCGCTTGTCAATCCGAAGGCCACGTTACCGCGACCGTATCAACTCTGGCCGCGCATCTGGAAGTCGGCGGGCGATGCTGCGGCAGGATCGGGTAGTTATGAAGCCTACATGCAGAAACTTCGGGAGTTGGAAGTCAGTCAGCCCATCTCGCTTCGTCACCTGCTGGATGTTCAAGTGTCGCCCGACGGGTCGTCTGATCGTCAGGTTGATCTGACGGTAGGCGAGCATGCCTTGCCATTTTTGATCAGCTCAATGTCGTTTGGTTCACAGGGCGAGACGGCATTTCGGGCCTACGCGATCGCGGCGCAAGAACTGGACATGATTTCGCTCAACGGCGAGGGCGGCGAAATCAAGGACATGCTCGGCAAGTTCGCCAAGAATCGCGGTCATCAGATTGCGTCGGGACGCTTTGGGGTCAACGCCGAGCTGTGTAATTCTGTTGACCTGCTGGAGATCAAGATCGGACAGGGTGCCAAACCCGGTGAAGGCGGCCACTTGCCAGGTTCCAAAGTGTCCGTCAAAGTGGCTGCGGCGCGCAATGCACGGCAGGGGACCGACTTGATTTCGCCCTCGAACAACCATGACATCTACTCGATCGAGGACTTGGCGCAGATGATCGACGAACTCAAAACGGTGAACCCGCGAGCTAAAGTGTCGGTCAAGGTGCCCGTGGTGCCGGGAATCGGTACGATTGCCGTCGGGATTGCCAAGGCTGGGGCGGATGTGATTGCGGTCAGCGGCTTTGACGGCGGTACTGGAGCCGCGCGCGCGCATGCGCTGAAGCATGTGGGTCTGCCGGTTGAGATCGGCGTCAAGCTCGCTCACGAAGCGCTCTTGGAGGCAGGGTTGCGCGACGTTGTGGAGATTTGGTGCGACGGCGGTATGAAAAGTGGTCTGGATGCTGTCAAGATGGTGCTACTCGGCGCGAATCGAGTCGGATTCGGCACGATGGCCATGGTGGCGGTGGGGTGCACAAGTTGCCGTGCCTGTCACAAAGACACGTGCCATGTGGGGATTGCGACCCAGATTGAGAGTGTAGAGCAAGCGACTGCGCACGGGCTGAAGGCGTTTGTGCCGCGTGAACTCAATCTGGCAGTCGCCCAGTTGACCCGTTTTTTTACGGGTGTGGCCAGTGAAGCGAGGGCTGTCGTGGCGGCGCTTGGTGCCCCGTCTTTACAGTCACTGGTGGGGCGTTCGGAGTTGCTTCAGCAGACCCGTGGACTGGACCGCGTAGATTTACGCGACCTGATCGTCCATCACGTCGAGGTGGCGTACAGCTTCCGTCAACTCACCGCGCGGGAGAGCGCGGTAGGAGCTGAATCGCTTACGGTGGCGTTGGCGCAGCAGGCGCACCAGGCGCTGGCGGCTGGAAGTGAGTCGCTCCAGTTCGGTGCGGACAGGGTGCACTCCGGCGAACGCGTGATTGGCGGGATGTTGTCTGGAACGGTCGTGCGTACCCAGCTTCGGGATCGCCGCAAATCTCTCGAGAAGGCGTCTGTTCGCCTCGTCAGCGGATCCGTTGTGGGCAATGG
>Ga0080006_1149065_pt1 | contig 10992 bp, 4 predicted proteins | sample RS3BMetagenome_FD_69209 | JGI IMG/M metagenome (GOLD analysis project Ga0080006, IMG submission 69209) | Ferric oxide microbial mat and aquatic microbial communities from Rainbow Spring, Yellowstone National Park, USA - RS3B (SPADES... ... | reverse complement strand
CCACCGCGTTCTTCGCGGCGACCTGCTCCCACGGGTTGGCCTTGAGCTGCTTCAGCCCCAGGGCGGTCTTCCCTCGTTCCTGGTCGACGTTGAGGATCATGACCTCGATCTGGTCGTCAACCCGGAGCCGCTCGCTCGGGTGCTTGAGGCGCTCCCAGCCCATGTCGGTGATGTGCAGGAGGCCATCGACGCCGCCGAGGTCGACGAACGCGCCGAAGTCGGCGAGGTTCTTGACCGTGCCGGTCCGGACCTGGCCGACGGCGATCTCCGCCATCAGGTTCTCGCGGAGGGCGACCCGCTCGGTCTCGATCAGGCGACGACGCGAGAGGACGATGTTCCGCCGGTCCTCGTCGATCGAGAGGATCACGCAGCGGACCTCGCGGTCGAGGTAATCGGCAATATCCGGCGGCCGACGGATGTCGACCTGGCTGGCGGGCAGGAAGGCATTGATGCCGATATCCACAAGCAAGCCACCCTTGATCTTGCGGGTGACCTTGCCGGAGACGACGTCGCCTTCGCGGTGCTTGGAGACGACGCGCTCCCAGGCCCGCATCCGGTGGGCCTTCTTGCGCGAGAGGACGACCTCGCCGGTGTCGTCGTCCATCCCTTCGAGGAGGACTTCGATCTCGTCGCCCGGCTTGGGCGGTTCCTCGCCGTCTTCCCACTCGTTGAGCGGAACGAGACCTTCGGACTTGTACCCGACGTCGACGACCACCTGGTCGCCCACGATCTCGATGACCCGACCGGGGACGATCCCGCCGGCCTCGACCCCCCGGCTATCGCCGAGGAGTTCGTTCATGTCGAAGTCTTCCTCGGCGTCCACATCGGTGACGTCGAGTTCGCGGAGCAGGTTTCGATCTACCATAAGAGGATGAGGTTTCGGTCCGATGAGTCGGACGGGCACCGGGACGAGCCAGGCTTGCCAGCGAGCACAGGCCGCCAGACCGGGACCGTCGTGGTCGAGGTAAAGGGTTGCGGGCGGAAACCCGCCCTCGCGCGAAATTGCGCAAGGCGAGCCTTCCATAGTACCCCACCAGGCCAGTCCCCCGACAGTCCGATTTTCCGCGAACTTGACAAACTCGCGGAACCAGAACGCAGACCACCCGGCCGAACCGATCGGGCTTCAAAATTATGGATAAATGGGAAGACTAGGAGGAATAGACAATCCATCAGGACCGAAAGAGCGGATCGAACCGCCTCACTGCTTGGTAAAGACGAACCCATTTGACTCGGAACCCCGTTTGAAAAGACGAAGCCAACCGACAACCATCGCGGTTTGAAAAGACGAAGCCAATCCGGCGTGACGCGGCCAAGTCCCACTCGAACCCTTTCTCCAAAACGAACCCAAGGCGGTAACGGCCGAATCATGGAGAACACCTCAAGAATGCAAAATCGATTCGTGCGAGTCCGGGCGGATTCCGTGGAGCGACGGAAAAAACGAACCCAATCCTGACCCCGAGAACATGACCGGATGCTGTCGTCGTCTTCTTATATTCATGAAAAACGAGGACTTGTAACCCGTCTTTTTTCCAGATCGTTCGAATTCCTTTCCTCATTCGTGGGGTGGGTCGAGCCTCGGGCGAGCCCCACCAGCCTTTCGAAGATGGGGGGGCTCGCCCGAGGCTCGACCTACCCTACGAGAGATCATGCATGGTCGCACTCTTAATCTCGATTCTGGATTCCCTCGTTCCGCCCTTTCGATCCAACTTTCGGCGCGTTAAGTTTGCGGTGGTGACCCGTCTCGTCCTTCGTCCGAGCCTGATCCATCATGGCCTTCACGCAAATCAAGCCGACACACAAGGCGATCCTGGCTTACTATTCTGAATTGAAAGGCTACGGCGACCAGGGGATCTCGCACGAAGGGGCAGTCAGTACGGCCTTTCAAAACCTGCTGGCAGCGACCGGAAATGAGAAAAAATGGACCTTAATCCCTCAATTTTCACTCAAAATCGGCGGAAAAACCGTCCGTCCGGACGGTACTTTTCGCGATGAATGGCACCTTCCGCGCGGTTACTGGGAGGCCAAAGACACCTCCGACGACCTCGACGCCGAGATTCGCAAGAAGATGGCGAAGGGGTATCCGCTCAGTAACACGATCTTCGAGGATACCCAGACCGCCGTTCTTTTCCAGAATGGGCAGGAAGCCCGAAGAGTCTCGCTGACCGAGCCTGCGCAGGTTGCCGACCTTCTCACCGATTTCTATCGGTACACCACGCCCGATTATGAGGGGTTCAACGAGGCGGTCGCCGCGTTCAAGGAGCGGATTCCCGACCTCGCCAAGGGTTTGAAAGCCAAGATCGAGGCCGCGCACAAGAAGAACAAGAAGTTCATCGCCGCGTTCGAAGCTTTCTTCGAGCTCTGCCAGACCTCGCTCAATCCCAACATCCGGGTCGAGGCGGTTGACGAGATGCTGGTTCAGCACCTCCTGACCGAGCGGTTGTTCCGGACGATTTTTCAGAACGCCGACTTCACCCGTCGCAACGTGATCGCCGCCGAGATCGAGCAGGTCATCGACGCCTTGACCAGCGGCAGCTTCAGCCGGGCCGAGTTCCTCAAGAGCCTCGACACGTTTTATCTGGCGATCGAGGGGGCGGCGGCGACGATCCAGGATTTCAGCCAGAAGCAGCATTTCCTCAACACGGTCTACGAGCGGTTTTTCCAGGGCTATTCGGTCAAGGTCGCCGACACCCACGGCATCGTCTACACGCCGCAAGAGATCGTCGACTTCATGTGGGCCAGCGTCGAGGAAGTACTCCGGACCGAGTTCGGCAAGGGGCTCGGCGACGAGGGGGTGACGATCCTCGACCCCTGCACCGGCACCGGCAACTTCATCGTCAACCTGATGCGGCGGATTCCCAAGAAGGATCTCCCCCGGGCCTACAAGGAGCAGCTTTTCGCCAACGAGGTGATGCTCTTGCCGTACTACATCGCGGCGATGAACATCGAGCATGAGTATTACGAACTGACGGGGGGCTACGAGCCGTTCGAGGGGTTGTGCTTCGTGGATACGCTGGAGTTGGCGGAGGGGGAGCAGCGGCAGTTGTCGTTCATGTCGGAGAAGAATACGGAGAGGGTGGAGAGGCAGAAGCGAACGCCGATTACGGTCGTCATAGGAAATCCTCCATATAATGCCCACCAAGCTGACGAAAATGACAACAACCGAAACCGAAAATACAAGGTATTGGACGAGAGGGTTCGAGGAACATTCTCGAAGGACTCATCCGCTACAAACAAGAGCGCTTTGTCTGACGTCCTAATCAAATTCTATCGTTGGGCATCCGATCGAATAGGAGAAGAAGGAGTTATTGCATTTGTGTCTAACAATGCTTTCATCGAAGGATTTTCTTTTGATGGGATGAGAAAACATCTTGAAAAAGATTTTGATCAAATTCTGCTTTTGGACTTAAAAGGGAACGTCCGGAAGGATTCCATGCGTGAAGGAAAACGGGTGGGCGAACAGCACGCCATTTTTGATCTAGGCGCGCAAGTCGGGATCAGCGTCAACGTTTTTGTGCGAAGCAAAAAAGCTCGACGTGGGGTCTTCCTTGGCGAAGTCGACTGGCGAATAACGAGACCTGAAAAGTTCGCGATACTTCACGACGCAAAGACAATTCAAAACGCCAGCTTACGCCCAATTGAGACCGACGGCTCGGGAAATTGGCATATTGCGGATAATGCAGCAGACTTCATGCGACTCATTTCGATAGGCAACAAGCAGACGAAGTCGTCAGAAGACAAGAACCCAGAGGTCGTTTTTAAATCCTATAGTCGTGGGGTCGCGACCAGTCGTGATTCGGTCGTATACGATTTTGATCCAAACATTCTCAAGGAACGCATCATTGATTTTATTGAAACATATAATGTAGAAGTAGACCGGTATCGCCGGAGCGACCATTCGTTGGAACCTGACGATTTTGTTGACTACACAAAGTTGAAATGGAGTCGGGATCTCAAAAAACACCTTAAAAATGGTATCAACACAAGCTACAATCCAAAACACAACCGTGTTTCCCGTTGCCGACCATTTTGCACAATGAACCTTTACTTTGACTCGATTTTGAATGAGGAAGTCTATGTATTTCCTCATTATTTTCCGAGCGACGAGCCAAATCAGGTCATCGCTGTGAGTGACGTAGCCTACAGATCTGGTGTATTCAATGTGCTTATTTCTGATAAAATCATAGATCTTCATTTATGCTATTCCGCCGATTCTCATCAAGCTTTTCCGTATTACACCTACGACGAAGACGGCTCCAACCGCCGCGAGAACATCACCGATTGGGCCTTGAACCAGTTCCGCGACCACTACCAGGACCCGGAGATCACCAAGTGGGACATCTTCCACTACGTCTACGGCGTCCTGCACCAGCCCGAGTATCGCTCGACGTTCGCCGATAACCTCAAGCGGGAACTGCCCCGCATCCCGTTCATGGACGACTTCCGGGCGTTCGCCGACGCGGGCCGGGCGCTGGCGAAGTGGCACCTGGAATACGAGTCGGTCGAGCCCTGGCCGTTGACCTGGGTGGATGCTCCGGGCGTGCCGCTCTCGTATGAAGTGGTCAAGATGAAGCTGAGCAAGGACAAGACGACCCTTGTCGTCAACGACTCGCTGACCCTGGCCGATATCCCGCCCGAGGTCAGCCGATACCGCCTGGGCAACCGATCGGCGCTGGAGTGGGTCGTCGACCAGTACCAGGTCTCCGAGGACCCCCGGTCCGGTATCCGATCCGACCCCAACCGCCTCGACGACCCCGAATACATCGTCCGGCTCGTGGGTCAGGTGGTCCGGGTCAGCGTCGAGACCGTCAAGATCGTCGAAGCCCTGCCCGGAGGGCTCGGCGTCGGCCTCGACCCGGCCTGATCTCGTCACGATCGAGGCGGTGAAGGAAAACCTCAGTTCGGCCAGTCGAGGAACGAGATCTTCGATCAACTCGAATGAGCGGCCTTTGTTGAGCCCAGGCGTTCACGCCTGGGAGAAAGAGACCAAGGACGAAACAGCCCCCTTCAGGGGGCTTTTCCCCGATCGCCTTCAGGCCAATCCTTTGATCCGACCGAAGACCGTTGCCAATGTTCCCCAGGCGTGAACGCCCGGGCTTAACAAAGACAAAGGGAGCCTCGGACGACGATCCAGGGAAGAGGAGATCTGTACGGAAACGTCGATCCGGCATAAGATGCCGCCCGCTTCGTCGAGAGACAGGCTATCTGGTTGGTCGTCCCGAATGGATTCGCTGGAGACCCTGGAACGATGGACGACTCGAAGACTCCCGGAACCCGCGCGCCCAAGGCGCCCGCTTCCTCGACGGGCGGCGGGGCGGCGGAGATCGGCCCGGCTCTCGAATCGTTGCGGGTGGCGTCGACGCTTCTCGTCGTCCTCTATCACGCGGCCCTGACCTATGTGGCCACGCCCTTACGGCTGACGCTCTGGGTCGCGTTCGACCCGCCCGGTCATGTCGGCTTCGACACCTTCGTCTACTGGATCAACGGGTTCGTGATGCCCGTCTTCTTCCTGGCGGCCGGGGTCTCGGCGCCGGCGGCCGTGGAGTCGCGAGGGCCTCGGACCTTCCTGATCCACCGGGGGCAGCGGCTTCTCCGGCCGCTCCTGTTCGGGTTCTTCACGATCCTCCCGGCGTTTTATCTCCTCTGGGGCTATGGGCTCCTCGTGACGGGTCGGCTCGATATCGACCATATCCTGAGCTGGCGATACCCCGCGCCGATCGACCGTGACGTCTACGGTCTGGGGCATCTCTGGTTCCTGGAATATCTCTTCTTCGTCTGCGTCGCCTGGTGCCTGGGCTGGATGGTCCGTCACCGGAGCCTGGTGGCTCGGAAACCTTCGGGGGAGTCGAGCTGGATTCAAGGGGTCTTCGCCTCGCCGATCTGCCCTTTGATCCTGGCGATCCCGACGGCCGCGATCTTCCTGGTCGACTCCGACACGATGCTCCGGGTCGATAACCAGATCGTGCCGAATTTCCTCCGACTGCTCCATTACCTGGTTTTCTTCACGGTCGGCGGCTGGATCTCGAAGGTTCGCGAGCCTCGGCGGATCTTCGCGAGGTTCGGCCCGATCTACCTGGTTCTCTCGTTCTTGGTCTTCGGGGCGATGGCCCCGTGGCTCCTCCGACACGCGGCGAGCCCGCTGGCCGGCTGGGAACGGGTCGGGCTTTGCCTCCTGGCGTCAACCTTCCCCTGGCTGGTCATCCTGGGCGGGCTGGGCGTGCTCCTGAGGTCGGAGCGAGGCAAGGGGCCGACGATGCGATTTCTGGCCGAAGCCTCGTTCTGGGTCTACCTGATTCATGTGCCGATCGTCGCCCTGATCCAACTGGTGCTCTTGCCGGTGGAATGGCCGGCGGCGGTCAAGTTCGTGATCGTCTCGGTCGTCGCCCTGACCTTGAGCTACGCGACTTACGGCCCGCTCGTTCGCCATAGCCTGATCGGCTCGATCATCAACGGAGCCCGGAAGCGAACGCCGAAGGGGATGAAGGTGCATCCCGAGGCCGCCTGGCTGGCCACGGTCGGCGTGATCCTGCTGGTCTTCGGCTATACGCTCTGGACCTCGCGGACCTTCTTGCTCGGCGGCAACCTTTACGAGGTCGTGCCCGGCCAGGTTTATCGAAGCGCCCGGATGCAACCGCTCGACCTGGACCGATTCATCGGCGAGGCTGGCCTCAAATCGGTGGTGATCTTCACCAACGGGGTAGGCCGTCATCCCTGGACGGTCGACATGAAGCGGGTCTGCGACGATCGCAAGATCGTCCTCGAACTGATCCCGTTGCCCGCCGACCACCCGCCGACCCGCAACGAGTTCCTCCACATGGTCGACGTCGTGGAGCGGTGCCCGAGGCCGATGCTGGTCGAGGGGTATCGAGGGATTGACCAGGTTGGATTCGCCTCGGCGATCGCGGAGTTGCTCGGCGGGTCGTCCCCCGAGGTGGCCCTCCACCAGTTCGACCGGGTCTTCGGCCAGTTCAACGGCGCCGAGTTTTCTCCCTTCGGTCGGCCGATCCTCGACTATCGCGACTGGCTCGCCGCCAGGCACCTGAAGCACGAGCCGGGGCGACTCCGCGAATGGGCCCTTGAGGCGTATCCCGTCCGCGTGGCGACGGGGAAGCCGGGGAATTGATCAGCCCGTAGGGTGCGGTCGAGCCCCAACCAGCCCGACATCTGAACACCCGACAATTTTTTCGGGAGCACGATCCGGACCGAGGGTGGCCGGGGATACGGTACGTTTTTGTTGAGCCCAGGCGTTCACGCCTGGGAAACCGATCGACCCACGAAACAGCCCCCTTCAGGGGGCTTCCCCCCGATCGCCTTCAGGCCAACCCTCTCCTCGGGCTGAAGCCGGTGGCAAGCCCCCTCAAGGGGGCTGTTGATCACATAGGCACCCACCTTCCCAGGCGTGAACGCCTGGGCTCAACAAAGGGAAGCCCCAACTTCCCAGGCGTGAACGCCTGGGCTCAACAAAGACTACGGGACGCCATAACCCCGGTGCGTGGCCCCCGGACCGTCCGGGCGTCAATCGGTCTCGACCCCGATCCCGGGGTTACGGAGTCCCGTAATCCCGGCCACCCGGACCAACGACGCAGGATCGCGAATGTGTCGGGTGGTCAGCAGCCCAACATGGTGGGGCTCGCCCGAGGCTCGACCGCACCCGACTTGTTCACTTCCGTCGCCCGTGCAAACCGGTACCGATCGCCGAGTGGCGGACCAGGCACTGGTACGAGCCGAAGCCGATCGCCAGGGTCAGGGCCAGGACGCTCGGGGCTTTCCAGAGGGCGTGGCCGGGGACCAGAAAGAGGTCCGCCTCGATCAGGCCGAGGATCGGCATATGAACGAGGTAGATCCAGTACGAGCTATCCGCCAGGTAGCTCAGGGTCGGGCTCGGGTTCCGGCAGACCCGATGCGCCAGGCCGATCGCGCCGAAGACCATCAGCCAGGTGAACAGGGCCCCGAAGCCCACCAGGCCCAGGGCCGGAAGCCCGACCAGGGTTTCCACCTGATCCCGGCCGATGAACCAGCCTCGGGCGATGAAGGCGGGGATCGCCAGTAAAAGCAGCCACGGAGCGGGTCGAGCGATCCGGTTGAGTTCGTGGCGGAGGCCGTAGAGACTCAGGCCCACCAGGAAAAAGCTGGCGTGGTGCATCAGCTTGACCGGGTCGATCAGGAACGAGTTCCGGCGGTCGAGGATCGCGTCGACCCCGACCTTCTCGCGGCTGATCCAGAGCAAGATCGTCGTCGGGACCGCAAGACAGAGCGGAGCCCAGGCAGACCCGACCACTCGCTCGAACAGCCTGCGGAGACTCGTCAGGCGGAACCGATGGCGATCAAAAAGCCATCGGACCGCCGCGTAGGTCGCGAGCATTACGACCAGATATTCGAGGAACCAGAGGTGGCCTGACCCATAACGCTGGGCCTGGATCTCGGGGTCGAGGAACCGCATCCGGACGATCTCTCGCCAGGTGCATCGTCCCGAAAGGAGCCAGCCGAGAGCCCAGGCGGCCATGCTCGCCGGGAGGATCGTGACGGCTCCGATCAGGAACGGCACGAAGACCCTTCGGCCACGATTGGCCAGGAATCCCCGGACCCCCTTCGAGTCAAAGAGCATGACGGCGAAGAAGCCGGCGATCGTGAAATAGAGAGGGTTCGAGACCCCCATCGACCACCAGCAAAACCAGTCGAAGACCGGCCAGGTAGGGGCGTCGCGGACGCACCAGAGCACCCCTTTGATATCGTGCTCGAGATAGCCCAGCGCGGCGTGGAGGCCGATCACCAGGAACATCGCGATCCCTCGGAGGGCATCGAAGGCGTGGTAGCGGGGTTTGTTGGAATCCTGGCCGGAGGCGACTTCCCGCGTCGGCTCCGGGATGATCAGGCTTTGACTCGGCCTCGAAGCCCGACGACCCGTCGAGGAAACCTGGGTCATTGATCATGGTCTCGGTGAAGGAATTCGCCGAGCCAGTCCAGGCGTCCGGTCCTGGGCCAGCGGTCCGAAGAGTTATCCCCTATCTTCGGGCTGTTGACTACGGATTCTTGATCGATTTTCCCAGTTCATTGACCCAGAAAGGTTTGCGTCAACGAGGGCGACTGGTCGTCCGACCCCCCGGCGATCAGGGCGCGGAGAGCGTCGAGATCGACCGGCTTGACCAGGTGATGCGAGAAGCCCGACGCCTTGGATTGCCGGAGGTCGTCCTCATTCCCCCAGCCGGTCATGGCCACCAGCATCAAGGATTCAGACTCGGGCCGGGCGCGGAGCCGCTCGGCAACCTCGTAACCGCTCATCCCCGGCAAGCCGATGTCGAGCAGGATCAAGTCGGGCTGGAAGAGGCTTACTTTATCCAGAGCCTCCTCGCCGTCGTGGGCGACCTCGACGACCTGGCCCCACATCCGTTTCAGGAGCAAGCCCATTGACCGGGCCGAGTCGATGTTGTCGTCCACGACCAGAATCCGACGCTGCGGGAGGATCGAGTTCGATGAGGCCGGGCCGTGACTCGGGCTTTCTGGAAAATCGGCAAGAGTCGCCGGCAGAGCGGGCAGATGGACGACGAACTCGCTCCCCTTGCCGAGTCCATCGCTCGTCGCGGTGACCATTCCGCCGTGCATCCCGACCAGACTCCGGACCAGGTTCAGGCCGATCCCCAGCCCCCCTTGAGAGCGGTCGAGCCGTCGCTCGGCCTGGACGAAAAGGCCGAAGATGTGCGGCAGCTTGTCGGGCGCGATGCCGACACCCGTATCCTTGAGCCTCAAGACCGCCAGATCCCTTTCGCGGGTGGCTGAGAGGGCGATCCGGCCGCCGGGGTCGGAATACTTGGCGGCGTTGGTCAGCAGGTTCTCGATGATCTGCTCCAGGCGGGTGGGGTCGGCCCGGAGCCGGATCGGCACGTTGGGAAGGTCGACGGTGAGCCGGTGCCCGCGCTGCTCGATCAGGGGGCGGCAGACGTCGATGGCCCGGGACACGACCGAAGCCAGGTCGACCTCTTCCCAGCGAAGCTCGACCTTGCCGCTCGAGATCCTCGAAACGTCCATCAGGTCGTCGATCAGTCGGGCTAGATGCTCCACCTGCCGCTCCATCATCAGCCGCACTTCCTCGGCGGAATGGTCGTCGACCTCGCCTTGCTTCATGAGGTAGAGGGCGTTCCGGATCGGCGCCAGGGGGTTGCGCAGCTCGTGAGCCAGCATCGCCAGAAACTCATCCTTGCGGCGATTCACTTCCAGGAGATCCTGATGCTTCTTCTGCTCGGTCAGATCGCTGACGACCAGGCTGAGCCCCGAGCCGTCCCCGAGGGGCAGGGGGGCGAGCGCCAGATAGGCCGGGATCAAGGTGCCGTCGAGCCCTTCCAGGAGAAGCTCTCCCTGGCTGGAGGCGGCCTGGCCTCGACGGAGGAGGTCTGCGAAGAGGGGACGCTGCGGGACGTGGATGAATCGGTGCATCGTCGCGCCGATGACCTTTTCTTGCGGTCGGGCGACCATCTCGGCGAACCGCCGGTTGCAATAAAGGATGGTCCCGTCGCCTCCCAGGCTCACGGCGCCTTGTTGCATCGACTCGATCAGGGCCCGGTAGGGGTGATCGGCCCCCTGGAGCGTGTAGACCCTCTCCCCTTCGGCTCCGGCGACCACGAGGGCGTCGACCTCGCCCGATCGAATGGCGCGGAGGGTCTCCTCGGCCTCTTCCAGGCGTCTCCGGAGATCCTCAACGTCGATCGGGTCATCCGCCGAGGCCATGCCCATCCTCTCATTTTTCTCTGATGTCGAGACCGAGGAGCACGCGCTGCTTGTCCGAGAGGTCGCCGACGAGCCGCCGGAGCGGCGCCGGGAGCTTGCGGATCAGGGTGGGTGTGGCGATGATCTGCTCGCTTCGGGCGACGTCGGGATGCTGGTAAATGTCGATCACTTCCAGTTCGTAGAGCCCGCCGAGGTGTTCCTCGCAGATCTCCTTGATCCGGGCGATGGCCACGGTCGATCGCGGCGTCATCCCGGAGACAAACAGGCGGAGCAGAT
>Ga0080006_1156407_pt1 | contig 10996 bp, 8 predicted proteins | sample RS3BMetagenome_FD_69209 | JGI IMG/M metagenome (GOLD analysis project Ga0080006, IMG submission 69209) | Ferric oxide microbial mat and aquatic microbial communities from Rainbow Spring, Yellowstone National Park, USA - RS3B (SPADES... ... | reverse complement strand
ACCCCAATGCCATGGCTCTTTTTATATCTCCTACTTTAAAGATAGTGAGCATAGTAGATACTAGAGAAATAAATCTTCCACACATGAATTGGATTCCTTCTACAACTAGGAGCGGAGTTGGAGAGAAGGGCTATGGAACTGGCAAAGCTGCTGGCGAAATAGATATGTTTGACCTTGTAAGGGCTGCCATGAGACAGAGACCAAATTATATAATTGTTGGGGAAGTCAGAGGAAGGGAAGCTTATAATCTGTTCCAGGCCATGGCCACTGGCCACGTTACATACGCAACAATGCATGCAGACTCCGTCCGATCCATGATATCAAGGCTGGAAAATCAGCCAATTAATATCCCCAGAATAATGATGACATCACTAAATAATGTATCAGTTCAGATGCAGGTTAGAGTGAGAAACCAAGTGGTTAGAAGGATAAAAGAAGTAGTAGAAATAGTCGGTTACGATCCCGATACAAATGAACTAACATTAAATAATATCTTCAACTGGAATGTTAAGAATGATAAAATAGAATTCACAGGTCATTCATATCTTTTTGAAAAAATAATGGACCTCAAGAATATGGATCAGGAAGCAATGGATGAAGAATTCAAGAGGAGGATAGATGTGATAAGATATCTATCTGGAAACAGAATAAATGACTATCTTACAATATGGCAGTATATTACAAATTATTATAGGGATCCTACCCCATTAATAGAACGTATAAGAGGGGAGATGCAAGGAAAGGAGGATCTTTATGAGTAGCTCCATATTTGATAGATTTAAAGCCAAGAAAGAAAATATTACGTCTCTTGGTAAATCTGGTTTCAATATAAGTTATTCTCCGCATAAGATAAAAGAAGCGAAAGGAAGTTACATAGGTAAGGCCGAGTTAAGCCCATTTTATGCAATTTCATGGAAATTATTTTCAAGGTTTGTACAGTCAAGGAATTTTAAGTCATCTGGAACACTCCAAAATTCATTAAAAAAAGCCTCAATAAATGTAAGGTCTGAAGAATTCCTTGCAGCTTCTCTTTTTACCAGCATAATTGTGGCTGGTATTGCTCTTATTTTCCTGTTAATTTCGCTGATAATGAAGTTTTTCTATGCTATAGATGTAATATTGATAATTGCAGTTCCACTTTCAGCTTGGATTACCTATGTTGTAATGATATCCTATCCAGAGTCTAAAGCATCTTCAAGAAAGAAATTAATAGAAAGCAACTTGGGAGGGGCTATGGCATTCATTGCAGCTATGGCAAGCGCGGACGTACCTGTGGATGTCATTTTTAAGGAATTATCAAAAAGGGATGAATACGGTGAAATAAGGAAGGAAGCACTTAAGATTACCAGAAATACTGAATTATTCGGAATGGATATATTTACTGCAATAGGTGAAGCCTCTAGGGTAAGTCCATCCATAAAATGGCAGGAATTTCTACAGGGGGTTGTAACCACAGCTACAACTGGAGGAAGATTGAAGCCCTATTTCGTCAATAAAGCTGAAGAATATCAGAATGAACTCAGAATAGCTCTCAGAAAAAACGCAGAAAATGTTGGACTGTTTGCTGAGACATATGTTACTGTTGGTGTAGCATTCCCATTATTTCTCATCGTTATACTGGCCATAATGGGGGTAATATCAGGCTCTTCGGGAAGTTCTACAATTGTTATTCTTGCAGCTTTCTCTTTCCTTGTTATGCCGGTTATAATTGGAACATTTATATGGATAATGGGTAGTGTTAGCAAGGAGGTTTCGATATGATTCCTCTTAAGATACTTATTCCATCTCTATTAATGGCTATAGTTGCAGGGATTATTGGTATAATTCTTTACTTTCCTAATGGAAATGTAATTATACTTTTCAATACAATAATTATAGCTATATCTGTAGCACTCATTCCCTCAGGAATATATGATTATATCCGTAACAAGAGAATAAGGGAAATTGAAAACAGGCTTCCAGATTTTCTCAGAGATGTTGCTGAAGCATCGAGATTCGGTATGACACTTGCTGATGCAATCGTATCAGCTTCTAAGGGGAGATATGGTATACTTACCAATGAGATCAGAAAAATGGCGTACCAGATCCAGTGGGGTGTACCGGTCGGTATTGCCTTAGAAAGTTTTCTATCAAGGGCTTCTACTCCCCTGACAAAGAGAATTGTGAGCACTATTATAAAGTCAAATGAGGCTGGTGGAAACGTTTCCGATGTGCTTAACATGGTGGCCAATTATTCAAGGGAAGTTCAGCAATTAAACAAAGAAAAATTTTCGCAATTAAGTTCCTACACTGTTGTATTATTAATTGCCTATGGAGTATTCCTTGTGACAATACTGATACTAAATGTCCAGTTCTTCCCCCAGATGATCAAGGCCGGCCAGAGTGCCACTGGATCTGTATCAAATAATATTGCATCCATTAATGTCAGCATTATTCCAACTGTAAAATTGATATTTGCTGGAGCTATAATAGTGCACGCTGTCGGAGACGGTTTAATGGCGGGTGTTCTAAAGGATGGAAGATTTGAGAGCGGATTTCTGACTGCTACTGCCTTGGCAATAGGGGGGTACCTGTTTCTTTTAATGTTAGGGGGCGTATGATATGAGCAGTCTTAATATCATGAAGGGAATAATCAAGAAAAATCCATCTAAACTAAAAGGGAGATCAACTTCCTATTCAAAAGATGAAATATCCCCGCTCATCAAACCTGGAGACGAATGGGAAATTAAAGATGAAATAGATATAGAGCCTCCTTACAGCAGGGTAGTCATGTTTTTCAACCAGAAAACTGGGGAATATCTTTATCACGTGAATGAGCCTATTATACCTGATAAATTAAAAAATTTTATAAAAAGTGTTAAGGACAACATTATTGAGGATATTGATTCTAATCCTGATAAGAGAGAAGAAAGAATAGAAATATTGAGAAAGAAAATTGACGAATTTGCCATTGATAGGGAGATAAATCTTTCCGGGCTTGAGAGGGAGAGGGTATTTTATTATGTTTACAGGGATTTTGAAGGTTATGGGTCTATACAGGTTCCTATGCTTGATCCAAATGTGGAAGATATATCGTGCGATGGAACTGATATACCAATACATATTTTTCACAGGAGATTGGGTAGTATAAGATCAAATATTATATATAAAGATGATGCAGAACTAGATACTTTCATTCTATGGATTGTTCAAAGGTCAGGAAACCATATTTCTGTCGCAAGCCCTATGGCAGACTGCACTCTCCCCGATGGATCGAGATTGCAGGCAACCCTGGGGAGGGAAGTGACTAAAAGAGGCTCCTCCTTTACCATTAGAAGGTTCAAGGAAAACCCCTTCACTCCCCTGGATCTGCTCAAAATGAAAACTCTGAACAAAGATATTCTTGTATATATATGGCTGGCAGTTGAAAATGGAATGAGCATATTTGTGGTTGGAGGGACCGCATCAGGTAAGACTACAACCCTTAATTCAATACTTCTTTTCATCCCTCCCGGCAAGAAAATTGTTAGCATAGAGGATACGAGAGAAATAAATATACCTCACGAAAATTGGATTCCTTCGGTGACAAGACCTGGTATTGGGGAGGTCAATCCCATAACAAACAAGAAAATGGGTGAGGTAGATATGTTTGATCTCCTGGTCGCTAGTCTGAGACAGAGACCCAATTACATCATAGTGGGAGAAGTAAGAGGTGTTGAGGCTTACAATGTATTTCAGGCAATGGCAACAGGTCACACCGCCTATTCAACATTCCATGCTGATGATGTAAGGACCCTGGTTCACAGGCTTGAAAGCACACCAATTAATCTTCCTAAAGCCCTTATTTCATCACTGGATATAGTGCTTATGCAGGGTCAAGTCAAGGTTGATAACAAGCTATCAAGAAGGGTAAAGCAGATGGTAGAAATAGTGGGAGTAGACCCTGGAAGTAATGAACTTACTACTAACAGTGCTTATGAATGGGACCCTGTCGGAGATGTTTTCAATTTCAGCGGGCATTCTTATATTATAGAGAGAATATTGACAATGAGAAATTGGAGTATGAGAAGAATGGAAATTGAGATTGAGAGAAGAAAGAAAATTTTAGATTATATGAATGCTGTTGGTATTGATAATTATAGGGACTTTGCATCTTTAGTTAGCTACTATTTTAAAAAACCCGATGGTTTACTTGATAGAGTTAGACAGACGCTGGGAGAAGAGATATCATGAAGGACGTACTTTATGAAGAAGAAGGCGTGGCGAGTGCTGTTGGAACAATATTTGCAATTCTTATATTCGTTTCACTTCTCAGTATATTTGTTTCTACCTATGTCCCTGCAACCATGATGGCAGATGAGGAACAGTATAGCTCTCAAATGATGAACAGTATGGTTCAGGTAGCTTCTACTATAAGCCAGTTGTCCCTGAATTATAGACAAGGGGAGACAGCCCTTGTTCCTTTTGATCTCGAATCCGGATACGTCCCGATATTTTCATCTCCTACATATGGCTATATCAATATATCCTCAGATACTGCTGCGCAAGAAGGGTATTTAACATTAGGAGTTTATAACGGAGCCATCTCAAGCACAAATCTGGTAGGCTCAAATATAACAGTCGGTGGGGCAATAATGGCATTCACAGATAACAGGTATTTTACGGATGAAGCTTGGACCTATGAATTCTCTTCGCTGTATTATTTCAATCCATTTATAAAAGATCAAAGAAATTCATCGCTGATTTCTAATTTAATTCAAATAGGGCCAGGTTCCGGTAGTTTAGAAAATGTAAGCATTTTCTTGGTGAATATAATTGGTGGCCCTAATACAATATCAACGTCTTCTCCTGTCGCCTTGTCAATTGGAATACTCAGTAAACAGACAATCATAAAGGATGGGACAAACATAACATTAAGTTTCAGTTCATATATTCTCAAGAATCCAATAGAGGATGCTTTTAATCAGACTGGGATTACATCATTTTCCTCTTTGAAGTTCAATCAAGATACCTTGTCAATAAATCTAGGTCCGGCAGGTGCTGAAATTTACATCACAGAGGTAACTATAATCATAGGTATGTCATCATACAGCTCCTGAAATTCAAGGTGATAATTCTGACATGCTCTCATCGCTAAAGCGACGGAAGTTCTACTTTTACTTCCTCACCCTTCAATGTCGGAGAGTATTTAGCAGAACCACCATTATTGAGTTTCGAGGTCGTTATCGCCATGAATGATGCCACTTTGAGGGTATCAGTGCTTACTTTGAATACTGTGACTCAGGCAGACTGTAGAAGTATTACAAACCAGTTATAGAATGATATTGACGTTGGGGTTATCATACATGACTTCTCCGAAAAACTTATTCACAGAACTATCCAAAGAAAGATTATAGAATAGGGATTTACATATTTTCACGCTATTCGTCCCCTTCCTAAAGATCAGAGCTTTGTTATTCATATTTTTGTAATAATAAAGTTAAAGTATAGGTTGAGGAGGATTGGTTTCAAACCATTAAAATATCTTTTCTAAATTTCGGGAAGAAAAATCTTAGTGATATCAGAAGTTAGAAATACTAAATTTGACAGTGAGGAGGTGTTCGAAGAAATAATATCTATGTTGCATTGTTATTCAATGAAGATTTATTCAAAGAGGAGAAATCATTCAATAGAGGTGGGTTATGAAAGTTAAAAGAACAGAACAGATTTACATCGGTGAAAATGAAACAATCTCAAAACTATGTCATATTTCAAAGAATCCGTACAACGAAACAAATTACATTCTTAGCAAGCAGTTCATGAGAAATGAGGGACTGGCTGGTTACAGTGATCTTGTTAAAATATTCCAGAAATCATATAACAACGAGGAAAGCAACAATTATCAGAAAAGGTCCTCACAGACATCACAGTGGTGAATTGAAAAAGAGAGAGGCATGGAACTCATTCATCAAAGACAAAAGGGCATGGAGGAAACAGTTTAAGAAGTTTAGAGATAACGAAACCTAAAATATTATAGGAATATGCATGTAAAATGAGAGAATTCAGGGATGAAGAGATCAGATCAATCTGGAATGATATACTCACTAACAAAGCTTTAGAGATTTCAAGGATTATTTCACAGTTTCCAAGGGAGAGGTCGCTTGTCATAAAATACGAGGAAATTGATGAAAAAAATAGGGATTTTGCTCTTAATTTCATTACCCAGCCTAACAGATATATTGATCTCCTCAGGGAAGAGCTTTATTCTGAATTTCTTCCTGAAGATTTCAAGAGCAGGAAAGAGAACAAGATAATCATAAGAATATCATCTAAACTCCCTGATTTAAAGAAAAATATCAGGGATTTGAGAAGTGATGATCTCAATAAATTCATACTTGTGGATGGAATAGTTAAGAGAGCTACTGAAGTTATACCTACAATAATCATGGCTGCATATAAATGTTCATATAAAGGAGATATAGATCTTTATCCTCAGGATGGCACAAGATTGATTGAGCCTTTTTCATGCAATATATGTGGCAAGAGCAAGGAAGATAAGATAAAATTCACATTTATACCGGAAAAGAGTTTGTTTACAGATACACAAACAATCGAGATACAGGAAAAACCTGAGCTACTGAGAGGGGCTTCCCAGCCTGCTAAACTAACCATACACCTAACAGATGATCTTTGCGGTAAATTCAATCCTGGTGACAGGGTAATGGTAAGTGGTATTTTCAAAGGAAAACAGAAGATGCTTGGCCCTGTTCCTACTACTCAATTTGAAATTTTTCTTGAAGGTTTGTATGTGGAAAAAGAATCAACAGAGTATGAAGAGGTAGAGATAAGTGAGGAAGATGAAGATTTTATAAAAAAATTTGCAAATGAACCTGATGCGTATGAAAAACTGGTTAAAAGTATTGCACCAACAATCTATGGTGTGGAAAAAGTGAAGGAAGCTATAGTCCTCCAATTATTTGGTGGTGTTAGAAAGAGATTTGAGGATGGTACAACTGTAAGAGGCGAAATACACATCTTATTGTTCGGAGATCCTGGAACTGCCAAAAGTCAACTTTTAAGATATGCAGTTAATGTTGCACCAAAATCTATTTATACATCGGGAAAGGGCAGCTCTGCGGCAGGCCTTACTGCTGCTGCAGTAAAGGATGATTTTTCTGAAGGTAGATGGACTTTGGAGGCGGGGACTCTTGTTCTTGCAGACGGAGGTCTAGCCGCAATAGATGAACTCGATAAAATGGACAAGGATGATAGAAGTGCAATGCATGAAGCTATGGAACAGCAAACAGTTACTATAGCAAAAGCAGGCATAAATGCAACGCTCATGTCAAGATGTGCTGTTCTAGGGGCTGCCAACCCCAAATATGGAAGATATGATGATCAAGAATCATTTGTAGTTCAAACAGATCTTCCTCCGTCCCTAATTTCAAGATTTGATTTAATATTCATATTTGTCGATAAACCTGGTAGATATGATGGAGATATGGCAGATTATATTTTAAGAGTCCACTCTGATGGTGAAAAACTCGCCAGCGGTCAGAATCCTGAAAAATCAGAATTTAAGTCATCTATTGATCCAGAGCTTATGAGGAAGTATATTGTTTACGCTAGAAAATTCTGCAATCCTATTCTATCACCGTCCGCAAGGGAAGAAATAAAAAATTATTATTTGTCAAAAAGGAAGATATCAGGAGACCAAGCGGAATCAATAGCTATTACTCCGAGGCAGTTGGAGGCAATTATCAGGCTATCTGAAGCATCCGCGAGGATAAGATTAAGCGATAGGATAACAGATGAAGATGTCGAAAGGGCAAAGAACTTGATGGACTATTTCCTAAATCAGACTACAGTAATTAATGGAGTACCTGATATTGATACGCTTATGACAGGTGTTTCCAGCAAAGAGAGGAAGGCAGTGCCTAAATTGATAGATATAATATCGGAATTGGATAGCTCCTCTCCTGATGGAAAAGGTGCGGACATAAGTAGAATAATCAAAGAAGCTTCAAGACTAGGAATGACAGAAGCGGATGTTGAAAGAACTGTTAAGCTTCTTCTTACAAAGGGAGAAATAATGGAGGTAAGAACAGATCATTATAGGGTGGTGAATAGAAGATGATATGGGTAAAAATATACAGGACACCACAAGATATTCTTCTGGCTGCTGCTGATGAGGAGCTAGTCGGAAAGGAGTTTCGAGACGGTAAATACAAGATTAAAATTACCGAGAGTTTCTATAAGGATATGCTTGTAACGGAGGAACAGTTCATAGAATTGTTCTTGACATGTTCCGTAGCAAATCTTGTAGGAAATAGGACAGTAGGAAAGGCAATAGAAATGGGCTTTATTTCATCTTCTAATGTCCTTACAATACAGGGGATCCCTCATGCTCAGTTCTCACTCATGGAAGAATAATTTCTATTTCATACATGACGCTCCATTTATTAGAAAATTTTTTGGGATAGCACAAAATAAAATAGAAGATTACCGTCACTTCCTCCTTTGTCCAATTAATAAGACCTTGGATTCAAGAGGATTTGATGCAGGCTATTTTAAAATAATTCCTTTCAATAGATATGAAGAGGTTAATGACTACCTTAAAGATATCGATTATTTGAATAAAAATAGGAGAGTTTACATCAGCGTTAGAGACAGAGTTCTGTCATTTGAAAGAAAAAACATAATGGCAATCCTTAATGCAACCCCTGATTCTTTCTTTCCTGGTAGCAGATTGGATCCAAGTGATATAGAATCAAAAATTGAAAAAATAAAGAATTTGAAAATCGACATAGTTGATATAGGTGGGGAAAGTACTAGACCTGGAAGCGACCCTGTGGAACCGCTAGAAGAATGGAGGAGAATTAAACCTGTGTTGGAAACTGCTCTCCAAAAAGGGCTAACTGTATCAGTTGATACGTACAGATCTAAGGTAGCTGAACAAGCCCTAGAAATGGGTGCACATATTATTAACGATGTAACAGGTATGGAAGATGAAAGGATGGCTCACTTAACAAAAAAATATGAATCAGGGCTTATATTGATGCATAAGAAGGGAAATTTTAAGAATATGCAAGACAATCCATATTATGAAAATGTTATACTTGAAATATTGGACTACTTTTATGAAAGAATTTCTTTAGCAAGGGAGTACGATATTGAAGATAAAATAATTCTAGATCCTGGAATTGGATTTGGGAAAAGGATAGATGATAATCTGGATATTATAAGATTCATAAAGGAATTTAAAATTGGGTATCCCTTGCTCATAGGCCTTTCCAGAAAGGGATTCATAGGGAAAATAATGAATGAGAGTGTCGAGGAAAGAGCATTATCAAGTGTGATATTCAATTCGGTCGCCCTGATGAATGGCGCAGATATAATAAGAGTACATGACTTAGAAGAAAATTTGAAATTAATCAAAATAATAAATGAAATAAATAATTTTTAAGGATGAAGAAGCGGAATTATTGGAAATACTGAGCTCAATAGATAATGTGCCATTATTATAGTGACGAATAGAATTGATATCGTGTTGACCACTTTTACCAGCGGATTTATGGCAGGACCAGCTGTATCCTTGGTTGCATCTCCAACTGTATCTCCGACAACTGCTGCTTTGTGTGCATCGGAGCCTTTTCCTCCATAGTTACCCTGCTCCACATATTTCTTTGCGTTATCCCAAGCCCCACCACCAACTGTCATCATGATCGCAAGTGGGAATCCGGACAGTATTACCCCTAGCAGAAGTCCACCCAACGCCAGTGGTCCAAGTATGAATCCAATGGCAAGCGGTGTTAGAACAGCAATAAGAGCAGGTATCATTAACTGCCTGAGCGCCTCCTTTGTCACTATATCAACTGCTTTTCCATAATCCGGTTTGGCAGTCCCCTTCAGTATTCCTTCATTACCCTTGAACTGTCTTCTGACCTCTTCTACTATTGCATATGCTGCCTTTCCAACAGCATTCATAAGATATGATGTGAAGAAGAATGGTAAAGATGCTCCAATCAATAAGCCAGCTACAACAACGGGATTGTCTATTTCAATCAAAGCACTTGGGTATGCGGTTATAATAACAGTTTTGAAAGCCGCGAATAGTGTCAATGCAGCTAAGGCCGCACTCCCAATTGCATAGCCTTTTGTAACCGCTTTCGTTGTATTTCCAACAGCATCCAGTGGATCAGTAACTTCGTTCCTGGTTTTCTCATCGAAACCTGCCATTTCAGCTATTCCACCAGCATTGTCAGTTATAGGCCCATAGGAGTCTATAGAGATTATCATTCCTGTTGCGGAAAGCATACTAGCTGCGGCAACTGCTATTCCGTATAAACCAAGTTCAGAATTCTGCCCAAGTGAATAGAATGTTATCGTGTATGATATTATTATACCAGAGACTATTACAACGGCAGGAATAAATACTGCCTGCAATCCATATGCCAGTCCTGTAATAATATTAGTACCAGCGCCTGTCTTAGACGCAAGAGCTATCTTGGCAACAGGTTTATATCTTTCAGAAGTGTAATACTCAGTGATATAAACCATTATGAACATTATAATTATTCCTATGAGAGCATCTCCATAAATTGCGAGATTTCCTTCCATAAGATATTTATCAGCGAAGAAGAAACCTATTGCTGATATTATGACTGTAACAATTAACCCCTTATAAAGGGCTGTCATTATTCTCTGTTTCTCTCCCTTCTTAACGAAAAAGGAACCTATTATTGTTGCCCATATCGCAATAGCGCCTATTACTAGCGGAAATATTATTGCACTCTGCCAGAATGCAGTCTGGAAATTAGAGCTACTCGCATAAATCAGGGAGGCTAGAAGCATTGAAGATAAGGCTGTGACAACATATGTCTCAAAGAGATCTGCACCCATACCAGCACAATCTCCAACATTGTCCCCCACATTATCGGCAATCACAGCAGGGTTTCTTGGATCATCCTCTGGAATACCAGCCTCTACCTTCCCTACAAGATCAGCACCTACATCTGCACCTTTTGTGTATATACCT
>Ga0080006_1216554_pt1 | contig 11000 bp, 9 predicted proteins | sample RS3BMetagenome_FD_69209 | JGI IMG/M metagenome (GOLD analysis project Ga0080006, IMG submission 69209) | Ferric oxide microbial mat and aquatic microbial communities from Rainbow Spring, Yellowstone National Park, USA - RS3B (SPADES... ... | reverse complement strand
AATGGACGTTGGCCAGGCCCCCGGCCCGGAGTCGGAGTTCGGGCTCATACGGACCCGACCCGGCGATCCGGAGGTCGAGGTGCGGCAGCCGCTTCATGGCGTCGATGACGTCCTGGAATCCCTTGATCTTTTCCAGACGACCCGCCGCCGCGACATAGGGCCGGTCGAACCGAGGAGCCGGGACTTCAGGCCGACCCGTGTAGTCGTCGGGCAGGAAGTAGGGCAGGCAGGTCATCGGCCTATCGACCCCTCGGCGAGCATGCTCGCGGATCGTCGACTGGCTCGGCCCGATCAGGGCATCAAGATGACGGAGCGATCGGTCGAGCAGGGGGGTCTTACGCCAGAACTGGGGTGGAATCGAAGCCTGGACGCAACATCGGACGCATTCATTCGAATCGCAGACGCGTTGATTGAACTTCCAGAGCACATGGAGCGGGCAGACGAGCCAGTGCTCGTGCGTGGTCATGAACTTGATCGCACCGGGCGCCGGGATGGCCAGGAGCCCCGGCCCACCGATCAGCGAGAGATTATGAAAATGGACCACGTCGGGCCGGATCGACCGGAGCAACGATCGGATCGCGCGTTCCTTGAACTTCGGCCGACCGGTCTGGTGGGTCGCCAGCGGCGAGAGCGGGCCGAACCGGCTGGTGAGCGGGTGAATCGTCACGCCCGGCGGGACGTCATAAGGCCGGGGCGTCTGGTCCCCCTTGACCATCTCGAAGGCGTCGCGGCAATAAATCACATGGACCTCGTGACCATGCCTGGCCAAGGCCCGCGAGAGCCGGTCGACGAATGCGGCATCGCCGCCAAAGCTATGCGGGCCGAAGAAGGTCGTGAGCATCGCGAACTTCATGACGAGATCGATTCCCAATGACGTGGCGGTCATAATACGGGGTGCAAAGTCCAGGTGTCCCGTCATTTTGTGACAATTCGACAAATGCGGATCAAAGAGACGATCGGGCGAATCCAGGTCGATGGGAGCCAGACGATGGGCGTCGCAGGATGTCTCGGATCGCGGGATCCGTCAAGGCGGCTTCCGGGTCAAGGGGATGTCCCGGCTTGAGAAGGTCCGGGGGCGGGTTCAAGACGGTGCACCACCAGAAGACCTGGTCACACCCCTCCGGGATCGACGGGGTCCATTCCCGCCGGATAAGCTATCAAGGGACCAATCCGCCCCGACGCGAGACGAGCCCGATGCCTTTTGAATCCGCCCGATTCCCGATCCAGCGCCCCCGACGCCTCCGGTCGCACCCGAAGCTCCGCGACCTCGTCCGCGAGCGGAGCCTGAGCGTCCATGACTTGATTTACCCGCTTTTCGTCTATCACGGTCGCGACCTCAAACGCGAGATCGCGTCGATGCCCGGCCAGTACCAGCTCTCGATCGACCGCCTGGGCGAAATGGTCGCGCAGGTGGTCGACCTCAAGATTCCCGGGGTCCTGCTCTTCGGGATTCCCGAGCACAAGGACGCGACCGGGTCGATGGCTTCCGACGACTTGGGGATCGTCCAGGAAGCTACCCGCCTGATCAAGCGACAGGCTCCCGACCTCCTGGTCATCACCGACGTCTGCTTCTGCGAATACACCGACCACGGCCACTGCGGCCCCCTCATCCGGTCGGCCGACGGTCGGGTCGACGTCGATAATGACGCCACACTCCCCCTGCTGGCTCATCAAGCCGTCAGCCACGCCCGGGCCGGCGCTGACGTGGTCGCTCCCTCGGGAATGATGGACGGCATGGTCGCCGCGATCCGAGCCGGGCTCGACGAGTCGGGATTCAGCCAGATCCCCATCCTGTCCTACGCCGCGAAGTTCGCCAGCGCTTATTATGGCCCGTTCCGTGATGCTGCCGAGAGCACACCGGCTTTTGGCGACCGTCGGACCTACCAGATGGACCCGGCCAACGGCGACGAGGCGTTGCGGGAAGTCGCGATCGACCTGGCCGAGGGGGCCGACATGGTGATGGTCAAGCCCGCGCTGGCGTATCTCGACATTGCCCGGCGGATCAAGGAGGCGTTCGAGGTTCCCCTGGCCGCCTACAATGTCTCGGGCGAATACGCCATGATCAAGGCCGCCGCCGCCAACGGCTGGGTCGACGAGCGCCGGATCGTCCTGGAAACCCTGACCGGATTCAAGCGGGCGGGCGTCGACATCATCCTCACGTATCACGCGCTCGACGTCGCGCGGTGGCTGAAGGAAGGCTGAGACTCATGGCAACCGACCTCGACACCGGGAAAGAACAGGGCGAAACGGCGCACGGCCGCCCCAACCTCAAGATCACGGGGTTGCACATCCGTGGGCTCAAGTCGATCAAGGCCCTCGACTTGCCGGCGGACGGGCTCGGCTGGGAGGGGCCGATTCCGGACCTGGTGATGGTGGGAGGGATCAATGGGAGCGGGAAGACGACGCTGCTGGAGTTTTTGACAACGGCATTTTCACTCTTTGGCCCATATTTAGTTTCTTCAACGTTCGGCAGCATTCCTAACGAACTTCAGGTTACCGAGGCTCTAATTGATCTAATGTTGACAATTCCAAATATGAAAGGCATCACTGATTTTCCGGTCAGGCTAATCATCGGTACTAATCGTTTTTTCGAGGAGAATTCTACGAACACATGGCTTGGAATCGAGCAAAGCACAATTCAACATAAGACCCATGGGACTTGGAAATCAGGCGGTCAAACTGTCACGCTTTGGAATCTACGATTCGTTTCCGAAATGAACCCTTTCCAAATCGAAACTCTTCAGGTGCCAGGAGTGGTTTTTTATCCATCAGAAGGAAGAACTTTGATCAGTCCGGCTACGGATCATAAATCTGCTTTCAGACTGCTTGAGGACACCAAATTTATCGAGCGATGGAAAGCACCGGAAAAGTGGGAAAGCTCGCTCGAGGCGCGGCTTTATGGAATCAGATGGGAAGACTTGAACGCCAAGGAAGAAGGGCGACCCGAAGACGCCACCCATTTTCAATCTTATCAACTCGCATTTGATCGCTTCTTCGAGGGTCGAAAGCGACTCCGGTGGACACCGAAAGGGGAACTGGTCGTCGAGACCAAGAGCGGCGACATCCACGACCTGGCCGATCTGAGCAGCGGCGAAAAACAGGTCATTCTCTTCATGGGAGAACTCCTGCACCGTTGGCGACCCGGCTCATTGATCCTGATCGACGAACCGGAGTTACACCTTCATGAACACTATCAGACGAGGCTCTGGGAATCGCTGGTCGACTTTCAGAAAGAGCGAGGCGGGCAGGTGATCGTGGCCACGCAGAGTGCTCATCTTTTCGAGATCGCCCGATCGGCCATGAAGGTGCTTCTGAGCAGGCAGTCGCTATGAATGAAGTGGATCTGGAGAACCAGATTCGGGGCGACCTTCGAAGATCTCCCGTCGAGACGGTGGTCTATCTGGAAGGAGCGACCGATCCAGAAATTTTTTTTGCGTTACTGGGATTGGCGAGGCCGCTTGATGATATCCATGAAGGGATCTTGATTAAAGGCTTGTCGAATCGCGAGGGGAGCGGCTCGACCGCAGTGAAGGCCCGCGTTGACCTTGCGAATCGACTTTTAATCCCGCGAGTATTCGGAGTACTGGACGGTGACGGGCATTCACTTGCAACCCTTGCCCCCAATTTCGACGCTCCCCCATCCGGGCCCTCTATTCTCCTGGAAGGCGTATTGCATCGAAAACCTGCTGGCCAGGACAGGATGGCCGACAGCTTGGGGTTCGGAACCCGACTGGTCGCTTGAATTAACAAAATACGCTCCTTACATCGCTCTGAACCGAGTTGGGTTGACAGCTCGTCGGCTGCTGGAAGAATTAGGACTCGCGAAGTTCTTGAATCCCGTTTTTGGCGAATCGCTGCGCTCCGCGACAGAGATCGCCGTGGCCCTTGCCGCTGGAAAGGCGCGTCTCCTATCTCTCGATGTTGAGCAAGAATTTCTCGCCGAACTGGCTGTTCTGGAGGCAACAATCCTCCAAAGCCTCGATGAAGCCCACGCCATGGTCAATAGGAAATGGCTGTTACGTCACCTGGCACCCACATTGACCGGCCGAGATCGGTCACTTTGCGAATTCGAATGGCTGGCTCACGCCCGATCCGTCGACGGTCTTGCCGAAGTCCGCGACTGTTGGGAACGATTGACAGGTAATCGCCCATGAACCTCACTGGACCCCACAAGCCCATGGCCATGACCTCCATCCCCACTTACAAGCTCGACCGCAGTCACGAGGCCTTCGTCCGCGCCAATAAGGTCATCCCCGGCGGGGTGAATAGCCCGGCCCGAGCCTTCGGCGCGGTCGGGGGCGAGCCCCCGTTCATGGCCCGCGCGGAGGGGGCTCATCTCTATGACATCGACGGCAACCAATATATCGACTATATCGGCTCGTGGGGGCCGATGATCCTGGGGCATGCTCAGGCCAGGGTTCTCGAAGCCGTCACCCGGGCGATGAGTTTGGGGACCAGCTTCGGAGCCCCGACGGTCCGCGAGGTCGAGATTGCCGAGCTGGTCGCGGCGTCGGTTCCTTCGATCGAGAAGGTCCGGTTCGTCTCGTCGGGAACCGAGGCGGCGATGTCGGCGGTCCGGGTCGCGCGAGGGGTCACGGGCCGCCACAAGGTCGTCAAGATGGCCGGGCATTATCATGGACATATCGACGCCTTGCTCGTCCAGGCCGGGTCGGCGGCGACCACCCTCGGCACGCCCAACAGCCCGGGCGTCACACCGGGCGCGGCGGCGGATACGATCCTCTGCCCGTTCAACAACGTGGCGGCGGTCGAGCAGATCCTCAAGGCGTATCCCGGGCAGGTCGCCGCGGTCTTGCTCGAACCCGTCGCCGGCAACATGGGGCTGGTCCCGCCGAAGCCGGGTTATCTGGAATCCTTGCGCGAATTGACCAGGAAACATGATGTTATGCTGATGTTTGATGAGGTGATGACCGGCTTTCGCCTGGCACTGGGCGGGGCTCAGGAGCGGTTCGGCGTCACTCCCGACCTGACGGCGCTGGGCAAGATCATCGGCGGCGGCCTGCCCGCGGCGGCTTATGGAGCCTCGGCGAGGATCATGGACCACGTCTCGCCCGTCGGGCCGATCTACCAGGCAGGGACGCTCTCGGGGAACCCCCTGGCCGTCGCCGCCGGCCTGGCGACCCTGACGATCCTCCGCGACAACCCGCCTTACGATCACCTCGAAAAACTCTCCGGGCGGCTCGCCGAGGGGCTCGACCGCGCGGCGACCGACGCCGGCGTGCCTCATGTCGTCCAGCGAGTGGGAAGCATGCTCACTCTGTTCTTCCACCCCGGCCCGATCTGGGATTACGACGACGCGAAGCAGTCCGACACCGCCCTGTTCGGCCGGTTCTTCTGGGAGATGCTGGCCCGGGGGGTCTACCTCCCTTGCAGCCAGTTCGAGGCCGCGTTCGTCTCGTCGTGCCACACCGAAGCCGAGATCGACCACACCATCGCCGCCGCCGCCGAGGCGCTCCGGGTCGCGAAAGGTTGATTGACTTTTATGTCCATTCGCTGGTTTCAACCGAAGACTATCCTGGCCACGCTCGGCGTGGTGATCCTGCCGCTGCTGGCCTTGGCTTACCTGGCGGCGATCCCGGGGATCAACTCGCCGGTCTGGGTCCTGGTCAAGGTCGGCATCGTGATCCTCGGCGTGGTCGGCTTCGGCCTCCTGCTCGCCCGGGTGGTCGAGCAGATGAACGCCGCGCGGGTCGGCCGCTGGCTCGAAACCGAGGAGGGACGCGCCTGGCTCGATGAACTTCCCGACGACGAGCGCCAGGCATTTCAGGAGCGGTTCGACGCCTTTCGCTGAACGATCCGGGAATCAGGATTTTCCCTTGCCATCGGTCGGGCCTTCATGCCCCGACAGGTTGAACGCGGCGTTGATCAAAGCCACATGCGAGAATGCCTGTGGGAAGTTGCCGACCATTCGCTTCAACTTCGGGTCATATTCTTCAGCAAGCAGGCCGACGTCATTGCAGAGCCCGACGAGGCGGTCGAAAAGCCGGCCGGCCTCGTCGCTCCGGCCGAGGAGATTCAGGTTGTCGACCAGCCAGAACGAGCAAGGCAAGAACGTCCCCTCGCCGGGCGGCAGGCCATCCGTGCTTTCGTTCGAGGCGTATCGCTGGACGAACCCATCGACCACCAGCTCGCGCTCGATCGCCTCGACCGTGGATTTCACCCGGGGATCGCTCGCGGGCAAGAAGCCGACCAGCGGGATCATCAGGAGGCTGGCGTCGAGCAGGTCCGAGCCATAATATTGCGTGAACGCTTGCCGATCGACGTTGTATCCTTCGCGGCAGACCTCGGCATGAATCTCGTCGCGAATCGCTCGCCAGCGGTCGACCGGGCCGTCGAGGTGGAACTCCTCGACCGTGCGGACCGCTCGATCAAAGGCGACCCAGGCCATCATTTTTGAATGCGTGAAGTGGCGGCGCGGGCCGCGAACTTCCCAGATTCCGTCATCGGGCTCGCGCCAGAGTTTTTCCAGTGACTCGAAGAGCGACCTGCCGACCGCCCAGCCATTTTCGTCGCTCTCCAGCCCGGCCTTGCGGCATTCGTACATGGTCGCGGCCAGCTCGCCAAAAACGTCGAGCTGAAATTGTTCATACGCTTCATTGCCGATCCGGACTGGCTTCGATCCTTCGTACCCGGCGAGCCAGGGTAGCTCGATCTCATTCATCCGGCGTCGACCATCGATGGCGTACATGATCTGCATCGTCTCGGGCGTGCCGGCCACCGCGCGATGGAGCCAGTGCCGCCAGGCTTCGGCCTCGTCGAGATAACCGGCGTTGGCCAGCGAATAGAGCGTGAAGGTGGCGTCGCGGACCCAGCAGATCCGGTAATCCCAGTTTCTCACCCCGCCGATTTTCTCCGGGAGCGAGGTCGTCGGCGCCGCCACGATCCCCCCGGTCGGCATGTAGGTCAAGGCCTTGAGCGTGATCAAGGATCGAATCACCACGTCGCGATTCGGCCCTTGATACGTGCATTTTTCGACCCACTTCTTCCAGAACGCCTCGGTATCTTTCAAAGATCCCTCGGCGTCGATCCGGTCGGGTTCGGCGCGATAGGCCAGCGAGTAGGTCAGGATGAACGGGACCCGGTCCCCCTCGTTGACCTCGAAATCGGCGATGGTGCTCAGATCTTTGCCGTGCATCGTCGGCCCGGCGATGATCCGGATCTGATCCGGCCCGGCCGTCGCCGTGATCCCGCCGTCGACCCGCCGGACCCAGGGGGCGATCGACCCATAATCGAACCGGATGGTCAGGTCCATGTGCATGGGCACTCGGCCCCGGACCCCCTCGACGATCCGGATCAGGTCGGGCGCCTCGTCCCGAGGAGGCATGAAGTCGGTGATCCGGACCACCCCCTCGTCGGTCTCGAACTCGGTCTCGAGGATTAAGGTCTCGCCTCGATATCGGCGGCGAGTCGCCTTGATCTCGGCCACCGGCGCGATCCGCCATCGGCCGTTGTCGGCGTCCCCCAGGATCGCCGCGAAGCAGGCGGGCGAGTCAAACCGGGGGATGCAGAGCCAGTCGACCGACCCGTCCCTCGCCACCAGGGCCGAGGTCAGACAGTCGCCGATCATCGCGTAATCCTCGATCCGGGAAGACATAATCAGCGAGGGCTCCATGAGACAGAATCGGGTTGCGGCTCGATCAGTTCGTCCAGCTGGACCCGATCTCGGGTGGCCGGGGCAAAGCGAAGCGTGCCCCGGATTTCGCGTCATACCCGGGGCATGCTTCGCTGTGCCCCGGCCACCCACCAATCAAGCTTCCTACCCGGTTTAAAGCACGGATCGACCCTGAAAATCGGGGGCCGATCATTGCCGGTCGCGGTTTTACCTGCTAATCTCAGGCCGAAGGCTCGACCGATCGTCCGGGAGGCTCGATGATCGTCTCGCCCCCGTTCACGAACCCCCGAAGCCGGTGCGGCTACCTGCCCGACCGCGACTGGCGGCTCGAGCATCGGATCGCCCACGAAATCACGATCGACGAATACGCCGCCCTGATCCTCCAGGGATGGCGGCACTTCGGCCGGACCCTCTTTCGACCCCGGTGCCGGGGCTGCGACGCCTGCCGGGCGATCCGGATCGACGTCGACCGCTTCCGCCCCGACCGATCGCAGCGCCGGGCTTTCAAAGGGAACGAGTCCGACCTTCGCCTCGTGATCGCCGAGCCCGTCGCCGACGCCCCCCAGCTCAACCTCTATCACCGCTACCACGCCCATATGGCCGAGGCCAAGCAATGGCCCGACCGCCAGGATGAAGACCTCTTCGAATACCGCGACTCCTTCGTCGATAACCCGTTCGAAGTCCAGGAATGGCGCTACTACCTGGGCGAGACCCTCGTCGGCGTCGGCTATGTCGACCCGCTGCCGATCGGCCCTTCGGCCATCACCTTCCTGCACGACCCCGACCACCTCGACCGCTCGCTCGGCACCTTCAATGTGCTGGCCTTGATCGACCAGGCCCGGCAGCTCGGCCAGCCCCACGTCTATCTCGGTTATTACGTGGCCGGTTGCCCGTCCCTGGCTTACAAAGCCCGGTTCGCGACCAACCAGACCCTCGACCCCGACGGTCTCTGGCGCGACTTTCATATCAGGAATTCTTGAAGCCCTCTTGATGAACATCGCCAATTATCGAGGCAAAGACGGCTACATCGCCGACCTCCTGACGCGGATGACCTCGGAGGAGCGGCTCCCGCAATCAGGACCCCTGCCTTCTTCCGAGGACTGGGTGAGCTGGCAGGCGTTTCGCGAGGCCGAGGAGCTGGATGACCTCGCCACCCTGCCTCAGATCGAGGCGGAGTTCCTCCGGTCACCCCCACCCGACCGCCTGATGAACCTGGCCTTCATCCTCGCCGGCCTGATCGCCAACACCCGGTCCCTCGCCGGCATCGCTCTTTTTCTCCGGATGGGCGAGGCAACTCCCGATGATCCCATCAATATTCACTCGATGATTAGCTATGCGGAAAAGGCAAGGATCAGCGAGTGCCGCGCCTTCGCCTTGAGCCATCTGGAGACGAAACATCGCCTGGTCCTCGGACAGGTGATCTCGTACCTGGGCAAGCTCGGAGACCCGGGCGACATCGCGATCATCGGCAGTTTGCTCGACGAGGATTGCTGGGGGTTGGGCTGCGGCTTCTACTGCGCGATCGCCCTGAAGGAGATCGGCCACCCCGACGCCTTGCCCTACCTCCGTCGGGCCGTCGATCGGCACCGCAAGGCTCGCAAGAAAGTCGACAAGGACACCCGGAACTGGTCGGCCTGGGCCATTGAAAAAATCATGATGGAAAAGCTGTCCTAGACTTCCGGCAAGCGCAGACCCTCCGGGTCTCCGATTCGTCCCTCTCGCCTGTCGGAAAGTGAGATCGCTCCATGCTCTGGACATCCTGGCGGAACCGCGTCCGATTCCCGCTCCCGGTTCGTTCCCACTCCGGCCATCGGCGTCGACCGCTCGCGCTCGCGGGGACCGTGGAGCGGCTCGAAGGCCGTCAGCTCCTGACGACGATCGGCGTCGCCTCGGCCCACAATCCGGCAGTTGCGGCCCACGTCCAGGCTCTTTCGCACGCGACCACCTCGCCGACCGTGACTTATAACACGAGCAGCCAGGTCCCCATTCAGCCCGTCTCGGTCTGGCAGGGGCTCCGGGGTTCGAGCAAGAAGGGCGTCGACCTCATCACCGGAACCTCGAACAACCAGGGGCTTCTCTACGTCGGCCCGATCCAGGGCCAGGGCGGTCGAGCCTATGCCGTGAATTACCCGGGCTCGATCCTCACCAGCGTTTACGGGCCCGACAACCTCGGCCATGATCAGGTCCGACTCGTGGGCGTCTATCGCTCGCCCGCCGACCCGACCGTGGTTCATGGCTTCTTCTATCAGGGGAAGATCTCGGACCCGGCGTTCGCCAACCCGCACAATTACCACCCGATCGACTATCCGGGCGCCGCCTACAATTATGTCCATAGCACGGATGGAGGCTTCGCCGTCGGCAACGAGGACACCCGGCTCGTCAACGGAGAGCCGGCCTTTGCTTATCTGGACAAGCTGGCCACCGGCCATTTCACGCCCATCGTCTATCCCGGCTCCGCGGGCACGACGGCTTATGGGATCATCCACGACGGCGGGGACCGCTACACGATCACCGGCGGATATGCCCCAGCCGACGGTTCCAGCGCCGAGGAGGGCTTCCTGGCCGATTACAACGCCAGGACCGGCGTGTTCTCGCACTGGACCTCGATCGTCTCGACCGCCGGACAGTCGGGCAGCCAGGTGGCCACCCATATCGAGGGGATCAGCCAGGTCAAGAACGGCGTCTACACCCTGAGCGCCGACGCGATCCCCAAGGGGAACCCCTCGGGCGGCCAGGGTTACTTCGCCACCGTCCACCGCAATCGAGACGGCAGCTTCGGCTCGCCGAGCTTCGTCCCCCTGAATCTCCCCGGCACCTCGGACACCACCAGCGCCAATTCCGTCTTCGCCAATCAGGTCGTCGGCGTGACCCTGGGCGCGATGCCCCAGCCCTATCAGGCGACCATCTCGGGCTGATCGACCGCGAGTGTGCCAGCCGATCTTTCTTTTTGTGATGGTTTTTGCATGTGATTTTGTAGGGTGGGTCGAGGGCAACGAGGCCCACCAGTCCTCAATCGTTGACCGTCCGGTGGGCCTCGTTGCACTCGACCCACCCTCCGGATTTTTGACTCGCCCCGACCGGATTCCGAGGCCTCCCGGCAAATAGTCTGATCAAAAGCCCTCGCCGACAGTGAATGTAAGGATGATCGGAGTAACCCGTCATCCCCAGACTTCACCGAGACCCGGCACCATGCCCACCTCCCAGGCCCGCATCGACGCCAACCGCAGGAACGCCCAGCTCTCGACCGGTCCCACCACCGAGGAGGGGAAGAACCGATCGAGGGCCAACAGCCTCAAGCATGGTTTGACGGGCGAGGGGATCGTCCTGCCGATCGAGGACGTCGCCGAGATAAACCGCCTCTTTGACACCC
>Ga0080006_1133867_pt1 | contig 11000 bp, 13 predicted proteins | sample RS3BMetagenome_FD_69209 | JGI IMG/M metagenome (GOLD analysis project Ga0080006, IMG submission 69209) | Ferric oxide microbial mat and aquatic microbial communities from Rainbow Spring, Yellowstone National Park, USA - RS3B (SPADES... ... | reverse complement strand
TCAGTTTCATTGCATGCACTAATTCACTAAAGGACAGCTCAGATGCGTCCATAAATAAATGATAAAAGAAAAGTTATTAAATTTTCTTTGGAATCACTTAATTATTTTTATATGGGAATCTCATAAAGCAACTTATGGCAAGAGATAGTTCTGATGTGATTAATGGTGAGGGCACAAATCAAATCGTTGGAAATGCAGGCCTTTATTACGTTAGTTATGAGTTGAGTAAAAGAGGATGGAATGTCTTGACTACCTCACGTAATGCCAAATGTGTGGATATTGTAATATATGATCAACAGGGGAAGGAGACGCACACAATTCAGGTAAAGGGTCAGGGTCTCAGAAAAAAATGCAATTCCATTTGGAACTAACATGAATACTCTTATAGCTGAATACGTATTTATAGTCACGAATATACTAAATGAACCGAGTATTTTTATTATGGAGTCTGAAAAGGTGAAATCTTTAATTAAAGAAAGGAGGGGAAAAAATGGAAAGAACAGTTACTGATTACAGGTTAAAAATTATGAAAATTATAAGGATAACTGGGAAATTCTTAAAAAAACCCAAAGCTAATAACAAATAATTAAGGCTTTATTGAAAATTTGGGAAAAACAATATATCTCAATTGCCTCAACCGTTGGTAACTCACAAAAATTAAAATATTAAAAATCCCTATAATACTTAATATGGAAAACGTGAAGAAGAAAAAGCTAATCAACATATTAAAGCTGATGGGAATTGCATCAATTTCCCAAATTAAAGAAAGTGAAAACCCAGAGGAAGATGACAAATCATTTGAGCGCAGGCTCCGAATACAAAAAATAATGTATTTTATTGTTAGTAAAAAGTTAGATAGCGATTTAAATTATTCTTATTCCGTATATCTTCGAGGTCCCTATTCCCCTGACTTGTCAAAAGATTACTTTAGTATTTCAGATGAAGAATTTAGGAATACAGAAGATGTACTCGGCGAAAACTCATCACTTAAGTTATGGATAAAGCAATTAAACGAAAAAGATTCCTTGTGGTTAGAAATTGCATCAACTCTCAAAATGCTCAAGGATTCGAATTGGCCAGATAAGAAAGCTATTGATAGAGTAATAGAGATGAAACACAATATCTTGAACCAGAAAAATAAAGATCCAAGTTATGTGAAACAAGTATTCAAAGAAATGATTGGCCTTAGCCTGTGATTTAATGCCTGAAAAGGCTCATAAGGCAAAGCAAGTGTATCATATTGACGCAAACGTATTATTAAGTTATTTATGGAAGGATAACGAAGAGCAACACAAAATAGTGCAAGGCCTGTTTAACAGAAATAATCAAGGGGATCTCAAGATTAAAATCAACACGTTTGCTTTAGGTGAAGTTCTTCAGAACTTAATACGAATACACAAAGAAAGACCTAACCAAGATCTGGAAAACAACGAAATTCAGACATTATATAGGCTTTTTGATAGTATTACATTTGAAATATTTAAATTTGAAAATATCGATAATAAGAAAAAGAAAGGGCATGACACGGAATCAAGAGAAAATGGAACTGGATTGCAAGAATTAATAAAAAGAATTAAAAAATTGAGAGAAATTGAGCCTGATTCTCGTATTGATAATGGCGATATAGTAAATATTGCTATTTTTACATTTGACATTGAAGGGACGGATTTCATAACTTTTGATGAAGATGTGTTAAAAAGTCAAAAAATAAAGGACTATTTAGAGAGCTTTGATCATAAAAAAGTTTCAGGTATAGGAGATTAACACCGAAGAGTGCTCAATTTGTCTATAAGCAGTTCATGAACCCTGGATTAATTGCAGGCCTGCACAGTCTGAAAATTTCCTTTTTAAATCACTGGATAAATGTCAAAATAAAGGGTTAATTCTTAGAGATAAGAGATGGGTAATATGTTTCACCTTTTGAACGTGATACTTCAGAAAACTCAATAAATCAACATATTTTTTGAAAAGGTTGAAAGTCTTTATCTGTAATCGATGAGAAATCTATGAGATATCCTGAAATATCTCTCGAAAAGGGAGGAATTTTTCGATTTTGCTTTTTCTCTCTCGGAGAGATACCCTGGTTCAAATCGATGATATCGCATACTTTTCGTTACTTGATCTTCTATTCATTTTGCGAGATGAGGGGTCGGGTAATACGGATTACCTTTTGCCCACCATATCCTCTTCAATGGCTCCATTTCTAGCTCTCTTTCAAGTCTCGATGATTCTTCGTGACAGAAATGATGAATTAACTGCTCTGGCGAGGAAGGCTTTAGCGAAGGATCTGGAAAGGATGAAGGAAGCACTGGGAAAATACGAGACATACTTCTAAAATCCTCTCATCGTCGAAGGTAGAAGTCTTCATCTCTATTTTTATTCAGCTCGCTTTTAAAATTAAAAATTAAGGGTTCTAGGGATAAGGTCGGTAAAATATTCATCATAAGACTTTCAAACCTCTGTAAATTGCATTTCATTATATTCTTGCGAATTGGATAATGATCGATCAATAATCGAAATAAATTCGCCTTTGTTTTTTCTCTAAGACCATTTTTTTTAACATTTCTCTTCTCCCTTCCAGTGTGATACCCCTGCCGAATCGATGGTATCGAGATATCACACAGGATTTGAGACGCCATGCGGGCAGATCAATCAAGTATAATTCTTCAATTTGACTGGGTTATTCGAAATCATCGATTTCCTTTGGAAATATATATATATGTTATCTATGTTTTATTTATGATGAGAAAGAGTTTAATTGCGGCAGCAATAGTCGCGGTCATCATAATAGGGGTGTTCAGTTCCGCTTTCTATTATGAACACAAGGATGAGAAAAATCTTATTATTGGGCCTAAACTCACCCTTTCCACGATAACCTCTTCAGGCAACGTTACAGGCAACGAGACAGTCCAGGTATTCAGCGAGATGCCCAGCATGATTGGCGAATTTACTAGTAACTTTGGGAATGGGATAGATATCAGCAACAAGAACATATACAACAATTCAGCTTTTGTTGAGCTGCTCAATGCAACATTCCCGTACAGTGGGAAATCAGTAAACCTGTTCCTCTCACCTTTATTCATGAAAGTTGCAGATGAATGGGTCTCCCTGCTGGGAAGTATGGAAGGATCGCAAACACCCTCCCTGGATATCTATGCTACACTTTCCATTGTTGAAAATGGAACATTGTATGTTTATTCATATTACAACAACATACCATTCAACCCGTTCAATGTAACATTATCAGAGTTTAATGGAAAAACAGATTGGTTTTCAAATTCCAGCATTAACACAGCTGATTATACATCCATAACATTCGCAAATCTCTCATTACACGCAAACGTTTCATTTGATATGAACAGTCCCTCTTTCGTAGTCCCCATAAATATTTCTTCCCCTTCAATGATACCAGAAACTCAGCTGAGTGTATATGGCGGTGGAGGGGGACAGAGTGGAACATTCTATGAACCATTATGGTACAAGAACATAACACTCCCGCTTCCGCTCGTAGCAACTCACATATCACTCAACGATAGCAATGCCTTATCTTATATAAACAACATTGCTGCATTCGTGGTGGGGAATGGATCAATAAACCTCAACTCAAATACTGTCTCCATCTCAACTTCAGGAACAGTAACGAATCAGATGAGTACAGATCCATCGCTGAATGTGTCAGATATAATTTATCCTCATGGATCTATTTATGTTGATGCATCTCCTACTGTTTTCCCTGCTGATGCAAATGTAGATGGAGAAACGGTTGGCAACAATTACACCACTTCAATGCTTGCGATAGACAACGCAACCTATGAGCTAATCCACGGTAACATAATCTACGTCTATGATAATGCAGGGCATGAATTCACTAAATATTTAGGCAATTATACCACAGTACAGATAAGTGCAATAGATTCAGCAAACGGTTTTAGGATGGAAGGGGTATATCTACCTCCCGCTGCCTACGGTGTGGTAGACAAACTCTTCAACAACAACGTCAGCCTTGGATCACTCTCCCCAAATCAAGAAATTTACGGTTCAACTATATGGGCCAATTCACAGGGATACTCAAATGCAGTAAATGTCTACAGCAAGATAGCAAAGACACTAGAAATATTTTCAGTATCAATAGGACTCGGACTGGCCATTGAGGATGCATTAGCAGCAACTAATGCTGTAGATGCAGATGCCTCTGAGGCAGAAATTGTAGCTGAGTCTGCTAAACTCATCTCTGCGACACTTGCAATGAGTGCAGACATAATATCGCTGTATTCGAGCATTGATTTCATAAGCAGTAGCACTCTGACAGGGTTTGGATACGGAGTTACGAATTATGCTATCCCGCCTACTTCAGGTTCATCATTCTACCTGCTGGACCACGAAAGCACACAACCAATAACATTCACTGCAAACGGGGAGACATATAAATTCTATGCTCCATCAAATTTCATTGATGCTTATTGATTATTATTTTCTCCTTTATTTTCATAAAGGAGGTCTTTATCATGTAATGCAAGAAGGGCTGACCTGAGATTTTAAATGCATGTCCCAAATTCTCATCCCTCTCCTTTGAAACTGATAGGTCTTCTATATTCCCGTATTTTGTCTTGATAAATCTTTCATATGATCCGTTCTTGATACTCCCATGCTCATAAGGTTCTCAAGGTATCTCTTCACCGCTTTCCGTGCTATTTCCACTATTCTCTCATCAATCTGTTCTATAATTGTTCGTACCTCCGTAAATTACCGAAAAATGATAGATGATGAAGCATACCCTATCATCATAAATTGGTATTAATGCCCTCAATGAGAATTCAAAAACTCCAAGACCCTGAAAAATGATAGATAGGGAATTAATATTTACCACGCAATATAATGGATATCCATTAAAAAAATGGAACAGCCTGTAACCTGAATATTCCATATTCTTTAAGCATTATTCCAATTATCCAGGAAAAGATAATATTATCTATTACTAAGGATAATTTTATTTTTTGAGTGTTCAAGAATTAGAAAAATGATAGATGGAAAATTAATATTCCGAAGCATTTATTTTTATAATGGGGTAAACGGCTATTCAACATTACGGTAAACATACAATTGCTTGGAGAATGAGAATTATTCAGGGTTAATGGTTCAATTATTACTACTGCTGTGGATGAAGTTTGGAGCGCGCAAGCATAATAGAGGGAGAGAGAAAGTTTTCATGCGAATAGGGTAAATCCCCCGTAAAATCCTAAATGAAAATTCAAAGGTTTACCATATCTTGCCCAATTTTACCCCATTCTTCCCCATTTTGCCCCATATTACCCCATTTTCTGATTCCTCAGATAGAATGCATGCTTATGCGTGCATGAGGGGACAATTAACTTTCAATTATAAAAAATACAATCATGCCCAAAAGAAATATAATCAGTAGAAAGATTCCCAAGCCTAATTCTATACCGTTTATCCTGTGGTATATTAAATAAGAAAGAGTTAACAAGAATAAAACCAAGAAAATAATACCCATGAAACTCACGTTTCCTTTGCGTCTGTGTTTCTTGGTTGTGGTAGGTTTGCTTTCGCTTATATGGTCCTGTGATCCATTGTATTGCATCGAGTCTTTGATCTCCTTGTATTGAAATACGGTAATATGGTATTTCCTTACAATTTTCCTGGATGAAAGGCCTTTTTGTATGTCTTCCTTTATTGCCTTGATATCTTCCTCAGTCAGTTTCATTCAGAGAACCCTTCTTTGTGGATCCGGACTTTATGGACTTGCTTTCAGATTTTCCCGTTTCTTCCTCGCTTTTCTCCTCATTTTCCTTCTCTATTCCGTCTGAGAGAAATGAAGGCTTGTCGTTCTCAGGCGGAAGTTCTTGCATATGGAAGCGTTTGCTCCTGGGGTCATACCTTGTGTATGACCTGACGTGTGTCCCGTCCGTTCTGGTATATGAATCTACGTGCACTCTCTTTCCCGTTTTAATCACCTCCTCTCATTTATTGAGTTTGACTGAAAGATCTCCCTGGACAGATACAATAGCATGCTTCATGATTATTAAATCCTGGCCAGTCCTTGAATCAGTGATAATTATGTCAAATTGTCCATATCCTTTCAGCTTCCCGGACACTGTTTTGTTATTCACAAGCTCAAAGGTAAGCAATCTTCCAATTAGATGAGTTCCAAAGTTGTCAAGGACACCATAGCCGTAAGGTGTGAAATAGCGAGCTTTCGCTTTGTCATCTTTGTGTGTTTCCTGTGTTTCCATCATTCCGTGTTTCCTCCTTCAGTCTCGCTTTTCTTTATCACATCCTCAAAATCTTCGAGAAGTAGCTCCCAGTCGTCGCCCGTAAGGCTCGATACGTCGTGCGCAAGGTTATATGCAATAGCTTCCCTTATCCATGTTCCCGTGTCTATTTCTCTGAGTTCGCAGATCGCTTTGATTTTCTCCTGGAAGCTCTCGGGTAGCTCAATTTCAATTCTCGTCCACTTTTCCATATTCTCAATCATTTTCTAATCTCCTGGCCACGTGGGCCGACACTCTTGCGAGTGTTTCGCTCGGATTTCACGAGCTCATCAGGGCCTTTGATCTCGTAATGGAACGTGAAGCTTGAATCGGGGATCCTCACAAATTTGGTCGTTATCATCTCAACTCATCTCCATTTATGGGATTTTGAGAGAGATGGGGGGTCAAAAGGTGTAATTACTCGTCTGAGCTCTGATACCTCTCCAAAATGAATAAATGAACGCATTTTTTGATTAATGTTAACGAAACTGGTCATTGTCTTTAATCCCTCCCCTCAAAGCTTTCATGTGAGACTTTCTCCTTTGGACTTCCTTCGCTGAAAGCTCCTTTCTCTCCGGGTGCCTGGCCAACCACAGTTTTTCTTTTTTCCTGTACCATGTGAATGCATCCTTGACAGTGTCAGGGGGATCCAAAGGAATCCCCTTTATTCCAGATTTAACGGTTAAGTCCCTGTTTAGCATCTCGAAAGTAAAGAAGTCATCACGCTCTTTCTCCCTGTTTCTCAGTGCCCTCCGGATCTTTTTCTGAGTTACTATGAACTGCAGGCCTGCGAACTCTGGGTTTCTGCAAATTTCCTCGGTATCGTTTTCTTCCGGAAGCCATATCCTCTTTGAGACGTCTGGATCTAAGGGGCACAGACTGGCTGAGCATGTGTGGAAGAACTTACAATCTTTTGGACTTCTTGATATAGATGTTTCTGGGCCGGCGCCATGTGGATCTACGTATCCCTTGTTAGCGATCTCAGTGGTTCTCATTTTCATTCACCTCCTGATCTTGATTTTTCGATACGATCTGATTATTGATGACATCCACAAAAACAAGGTTTAATTCCTCCCATTTAGAAATTATAGCTTGAGCCTCCTTCTCACGCAACTTCTCTACTAAATTCAAATACCTCAAAACGTTATCTTTATCTCTGCTAACATAGCGCTCCTCCGGAGGCTTTAAAAATTGAAATTTGTCTTTGAGGGCATTGTAAAATTCTATGGCTTTCTGGTCCAAGTCGGGGGTCTGTTTGGGTTCGGGTTGCTTAGGGGGCAACGGAGGTTCAGGCTGACCCGATGACTTTCCCACCTCCTTTTGTGAACCGGTACCTGAATCGGAACAGGATTTTTGTTCTACAGACGCCCTATTTTCAATGCCCTGCTGGCCATCCCCACATGCCCTCTCACCTGTTTGACTTCCAATAAAGTTCCGGTTGAGTTCCGACCCCCCAAAATCGCCGGAACTTGATCCAGACCCTGAGTTATTCGGATCGGCGGTACACGAAGTTCCGGTTCTGCCTATATTAATCTCTTCTCCTTTTCTTTTTTCTTTTCTATTATCAGGATAAGAGAATAGGGAAACAGTCGGAACTTTGTGTTTCTGGATGCCGTTTAATTCAGGCTCTGGGTTCGGTTCCGGCTGTTTTTGGGGGATGGAACTTTTGTTGGAACTTGAATTTGGGTTCGACTGATTTTCATTTTCTATATTATTGTTTAGATTGTAATTATTTAAATTAAATGGCTTAATGAAAATATCTCTATAACAGTTAATTCCGGTTTCATTAATTTTCTTCTTCACTGTGATGTTCTTAATCCCATGAATCTCCAAAGCCTTCCCAAGCAATGTTGTATTTATTAAATCTACTGGGAGCTTCTCTCTTTTAGCCCATTCTTTTGCATCTGCTTCTAGGAACCTCTTGGGGAGGGTCACATACTCTCTTTTACTTTTTTGTTCCCTGGCTATAAAATATTCTTCAGGTAAATGGTTCTCTTCAATGTATCTTTTGGTTTCTTCAATGTCCGTTAAAATGGCGTCAGCGTCAATTCTGTCCTCAATATAGGCTTTGGACGGGTTCGAAATTTTTTCATAATTTTGTTTTGCCTCCTCTAAGGAGTACTGGTTTGTGAATTTTTTACGTTGAATGAAAGGTAGATAATAATCATCTATGACCTCAGAGAATAAACAGTCTAGCTCATCTTGGGTTAAGATTTCTCTTACGTATCGATCAATTTCTTCGGGCGTCAGAATATCTTCTAAAAAGTTGTTAAAGCCAATTATGGCAATAATGCGTCTGTAAAGAGCTGAAGAACTATCGTTGAACGGTGGAAGCATATTCGTATCGATGACCCATTTCGCTCTTGATCTGAAATAAAACGGGTGCATATTCTTGCGGTCTGCCAGGATTCTGGTCCCGTCTGTAACTTTTTTAAACCACTCCGACCTGATTAGATTTTCTCCGGCCTCACTTACAACGTTAGCGTATTTTCCATATAGCTCGGCCCTTTTAAATTTATCAGTCTCAAGGTCTTTAATGGTGACCGCAGAAGTCTCGACAATAAATTCCTCTATTATCCTATGGATAAGACTTTTCCCTTCTCCTCCGGACCCCAGGAATATAACCACACCATGAGGTATATACCCTGGTGAAAGGATCCATGCAAAAATTTCATAAATTTGTGTAATTTTGGTTTCCTTTTCTGGATCGCTTGTGAATATTATGTTTAAAAATTCTCTGAATACTTTCGCTTTCGCCCCGGGAATGTACCTCCTAGGGATTCTTGAAACATAAAAAAAGTCAGGGTTGTGTGGCATAACTACTTTCTCATAAACGTTCAATAGACCCTCATCAATCGGTATTATGTGTTCAGGTAGTGCGTAAATTTCGTCTAAAGGTTTGTCGATTAATTTTGGATTAATTACTCGGGTTTTATTTCTAATATATTCGACAATCCTGTTTAAATGTTCAGGAGGGAGATCTCCAGCTCTCTCAAATACAGATTTTATGAAATTTTCTGCATCTTTTAGATAGCCTCTATCCGTGAAAACATGGATTACTCCGTAATATTCTGTAATTGTATTTGGAAAAACTTTTAAAAAGTCATCACAAGCTTTCTGCAGGTTGAACTTTTTTATGTTATTTTTTTCATCGATGTCGTACCAAGTATCTGGATGCAATTTGCTTATGATTTTGTTTATTTCTTCATCCTCAGCTTCTCTTTCAATTTTCTTTTGGCGTTCCTTCTCTTCGAATTCTGCCCTTCTCAGCCAGTCCCTTGCATTTCGAATTGTAAGTTTTCTATAGCTCTCTGGCTTTTCCTGCCATTTCCCTATCTTGCATTTAGCCATTATTTTCTCGATCATGTCATCTGAGAAATGGTATCCAACAAGTTTTGTCACTAGCGCTTGCTCGGCTTCGCTTCTACTTGGGTATTGCTTTTCATCATATTCTCCATTCATTAGCTTGGCGAATTTGCTGTCTCTCCTCATAAGGTCAGAAATAATTTGATCAATGTATTGGTCTGATTCCGGATTTTCCTTACTTATTGCATCATTGAGTTTTAGATCCCAACCCAATTTTTGGGCTTTCTCACGTATGAATTCCTCGATGTTTTTGGCCTCCATTATCTCCATGGAAGTTGAAATAATGTGGTATTCACCCATAGATTTGTGATCGCATGGCTTTTCTGGCTTGCATTTCCTATGATCAAGCACTGAACCTGGTATCAATGCATATCCACCTGTTCCAAGGAGATCCATTTCATGGGCTTTACCGAAAATTTTAGTTTGACGCCTGGGGATATTTCCCTTTGCTCTCACGTAGATATGTACTCCATCATGAGGGGTTTTAACAACAACAGTTAACCCTTTGATTTCTTCAAAGTTCTCCTTTCCAAAAAATTCTATAGCATCTTCGATCTTTTCAAAATCAAATATTACAAGACCCCCTGAAATATCCCCACACATAACTGCGAAATTTGGGTTGTTGAATTTCTGATTCCATTCCATGATTTGTTCCCAGGAGGGCTTATTATTTTCGAATTCCTTCCATTTTATCAGAGGTTCTTTTGCATCGTTCACAGGGATCAAAACAAAATTCTGGTCATAGAAGAATTTCAAAATCTCTCTTTTACCTGCGGAAAAGTTTAAGTTCGTAATGGTGTTGTGTTTATTGAATTTGTAGTCCTCAGGGCTGGGTTCGTTTGTCATTTCACGGACCCTCCTTTTTTAACATTATCGGGCCTTTTAGGTGTTGCAGGAGTAAAGAGTTCGTCCAAAAGTTCTATGAGTTCTCGCATTTTTTGTTCTTTATTCGTCATCTTTTACCCTTGATATATTACTCTCCCTTGTCGTGATTCTTCCATCCCAATTCAGCGCCCCGAGAACGAGCAATTGACTTGCAGATAAGTGCATTTGCTCAGCTCGTCTGTTTATTTCGGTTAGCTCTTCTTCGGTTAATCTTACCATCTTGGTGCGTGTTTTCAACATCTCGTACCTCCACTCAAACATTCAAGTGAATAATAAATAATACACTCAAATATATACTTTACGTTCACTTGAACAATACAATGTTACATAAAATTAAATATGAATAGATACATACATGAATTATGCCAATGGATCCAGAAAAGGGAGAAAAGATTGTTAAGCCCAGAATCTCTCTATATCTTGAAAAAGAAAAATCTCATGCAATAGACGATATGAGATTATTGATGGCATTAAACGGAC
>Ga0080006_1233000_pt1 | contig 11001 bp, 12 predicted proteins | sample RS3BMetagenome_FD_69209 | JGI IMG/M metagenome (GOLD analysis project Ga0080006, IMG submission 69209) | Ferric oxide microbial mat and aquatic microbial communities from Rainbow Spring, Yellowstone National Park, USA - RS3B (SPADES... ... | reverse complement strand
CTTTGCGATGGCCTGCATGGCCGTGGGGGCCGTCGGCCTGGACGGGCATTTTGCGGTGGGCATGACCTTGGTGGGCATTGGCCTGGTTGCGGCCGCCTCTGGTTTCGTCGTGAAGGCTTTCTGGCGAAGGTCGAGACAGTCGTAAGGAGGACCCTTGATCATGGCCGATCCCCGGCTGATTTATGTGATTGACGACGATGAGAGTGTGCGGACGATCGTGGAACGGTACCTCCTCAGGGAGGGCTTTTCTGTGCACAGTTTTATCTCGGCGGAGGCGGCCCAGGCAGCGATCGAGCAACATTTGCCGGATATGCTGATTCTCGACATCATGTTACCAGGGCAAAGCGGTTACGATCTTTGCAAGTGGGTGCGCAGTCGCAGTGATTTGCCGATCATCATGGTGTCGGCGCGGGATGAGGAAGTGGATCGCATTCTGGGACTGGAACTTGGGTCGGATGATTATCTGGCCAAGCCGTTTTCCCCCAGAGAATTGGTCGCGAGAGTACGTACCGTGTTTCGACGACTCCGCATCGTGTCCGCTCCGCCGGAACCCGCCGTGACGCTGACACACGCTTGTGGCGACCTGACACTGAGGGACGAGGAACGGCGTGTGACTTCGGGCGATCAGGATATTGTTCTGACGGCCAAGGAGTATGAGTTGCTCTCTTATCTGATCAAGCACAAGAGCCGTGCCTTTACGCGGGAACAGTTGCTGACACAGGTCTGGGGTTATGAGTATATCGGGGATGAGCGGGCCATCGACGACTTGGTCAAGAGGCTGCGCAAGAAACTTGTGGGGGTAGACTCCCATGTTGAGATCGTAACCGTCTGGGGTTACGGTTACAAACTCGAAGGCTGATGAAAGCGTCGATCGCCCTCAAGGTGGTTGTGGTCTATCTCATCATCGTGGTGGGCTCTCTCGGTTTGGCGGGGATCCTCACCAACAGAGCGATTCAAAACTATGTGATCTCGGTCACGCGTTCAAGCCTGATTGCCGATGGTGGCCAGGTCATTCGACAGTTTGAAGAGTACGGCCGGGCATACACGACGCAAAAGCACAGCGATTCGACCAGTGCGCAAGCAGCGCTGACTGTGGCCGCGCAAAGTGTACAGCGTGAGTACATCGTCGTTGATCCGTCCGGGACGATTCTGTGGAACACCTTCGCCCCCGCTGACTTCCCACTTTTGTCGCACGTTCGCGATGTCGTCATTCGAGCCCTCCACGGAGCGACTGCGACAGGACTTTATCCGACGACAGATCCTGTTTTTGAATTTGTCGCAATCCCCTTTACATACAATGAACAAGTCCCCTTCTCGCTCGTGCGCCCGGGCATGCCGAGACAATTGACGCTTCCTTACGGCAGTGAGACGATCGAGAAAAATACGAAAGTGGTAGCACTCTTTACGCGAATCTCGGACTTGCAGCGGATCACGACGCAGATCTGGATGGCCGTTGCGCAGGGACTGCTGATCGCAAGCTTGATTACGGCGATCGTCGGCGTCATCTTGGCACGACGTCTGATGCGTCCTGCAGCCACGATCAAACAAGCGATCTTGCGCGTGCGTGAGCGCGATTTCAGTGATATCCCGGTGATTCGAACAGGGGATGAGTGGGAGAACTTTGCCACGGCTTTTGCGGAGATGGTCCGATCTCTGCAAGCGTTCGACGATGGGCAGAAGCACTTCCTGCAAAACGCCTCGCACGAGTTGAAGACGCCCCTCATGGCGATTCGGGGATATGCGGAAGGACTGCGGGATGGGGTGTTTGAGCCGAGTGAGTCTTTTCGGATTCTCGATATTATCGCCCAAGAGAGCGTGCGACTTAAAAGCTTGGTTGATGAATTGATTTATTTGTCCAAACTTGAGACACTCGAGGCCGTGTATACATTTGTCCCTTATGATTTGTCGCTATTGGTCTACACGACCATTGAACGGGTGCATCCGATTGCCAAGGAGAGAGGTGTGCATATCTTGCCAGACGTCCCAGACGAACCGGTCTATGCGCTTGTGGATCGCGACAAGGTGGTGCAGGCCCTGCTCAACCTCATGGCCAATGCGGTACGGCATGCAAGGAGACAGGTATTTGTCCGACTCACGCAGGGCAATCCTGTGCGTATCATCGTGGAAGATGACGGCGATGGGTTTCAGGGGGATGACGAGATCCATGTCTTTGAGCGGTTCTTTCATGGCGCCAAAGGGGAGACCGGACTTGGCTTGCCTATCGCCAAGGCAATCATCGAGAAGCATCGAGGGCAGGTTACTGCGGAAAGGGCGTCTACGGGAGCGCGTTTCGTGATCTCCTTGCCGCCCTTGTAACGCGACCGTGCTCACGCCGGGGGGTTGGCGCATCAAGATGAAAGGGGGAATGACGGATGCAAGTAGACGCGCGCCTGCGCAATTATTTGCGCAAAGTGTCCGAAGTAGCGGTGTTGGTCAGTTTTTTGGTTATCGTGGCGGTACTGTTCGCCCGTGTGTACTTGTATGTACTGCCATTTATCCTCGGATTCTTGTTGGCAGTCAGTCTCTGGCCGATTGTCCGGCAGCTTGAGCGCACGGGAACATCCAGACGATTGTCGATCGTGCTGACGCTCATCGTGGTCCTCGGTGGCATCCTGGCCATTCTCGGTTTGCTGATCGTACAGGGAACCGAAGAGGCAATCAGCCTCTCACAGGTGCTCCCACACTTTTTCGGATATTGGCGGGATTACAGTGAAACGGTGTTGCAGCAGGGGATGACGGCCTATGCCCATCTGCCCGCGAAGCTCGTCACAGCCATTCAATCAACCACCACCTCCATCCTCGATCAGGCCCGGCAGATTGCACTCGGTTTGCTAACCGGCGTTTTCGCTGACGTAGCCGTGTTGCCTGACGTCATCTTGGTGATCGTCATCTCTGTTATCGCAGCGTACTTCTTTATGGCGGAAAAGGAGTATCTGTTGACGCGGCTACGGGGATTGTTGCCTCCGGGTTGGGCACCCAAACTCGAAAGTGTTGCGTCTGATGTGGGGCGAGCCCTCGCAGGACTGCTGCGCGCACAATTGGTCCTGATTGCCGTGACATGCTTGATCGGTGTAGTGGGCCTGACTATTATGGGGATGCCTTATGCGCTCATCCTGGGCGTGGCATTTGGTGTGACAGGTTGGGTACCCATCGTAGGATCCGGTATTATCACGCTGCCGTGGGCCATCGGAGCGTTCTCCATGGGACATTACGTGATCGCCATCAAGATTTTGCTGTTACAGGCCGTGGCTTCGCTGGTCAGACACTCGATTGAGCCAAAACTGCTTGCCTCCAACATGGGGATCGGCACATTTGCCACCCTCTTTGGCATGTACGTGGGGCTGACGAGCATCGGCTTTGTCGGCCTCCTGCTCGGCCCGATTTGTGTCATCGCCTTGCGGTCTTTGCTACGGGCGCGCATGTTCGGTGATTTCTTTCGCGAAGGAGGGGGAGGAGCGCACGATGGAGCCGGTCTGGACGATCATCAGCCGAAAGTTTGACGGGAGCTTGCACCGGCGCTGGACACGGGCGCATCCACTGCAGCCAAGCCCACAGTACAAGGGAGACGAGATCCCTCAGTTCAGTTTGCTGATCCCGGCCTTTACACCCGTACAGGAAGGCGACGGTCACTCGTGGACAAGCTCTTATGATGTGGTTGCCTGCTTCTATGCGCTACGGCACTACCAGGTGATGATGTTGAAAAAAGTTGCCGGAACCGAGTACTACTGCAATAGTTGCTCGATGGCCGAGATCGATGAAGTCGCTCATGAGGTTCGTTTTATTGACTTGGATCTTGACTTGCTGGTTGATCACTCGGGCTTGATGCGGCTTGTTGATGACGATGAATTTGCCGTGAATCGGGTCCGGTACGGCTACTCTGAGGATCTTTGTCAGCGTGTGGAGCGCGACTTGGAACACCTGATGGGGCAGGTGCGACACCGGCGTGGCGTGTTCTCGGCGCAGTACAGCGCTCGGGCGTCCCGCGCTTACAGGGGGCCCGAGCGCTGAATCACCCGAGTGCGCTATTCAGCTGATGCGGTATCGACGGGTTCGTCTTGCATGAACCCTGGCATGTACTGTGGCGCATCTTGCTCGATCAGCTTTCTTGCGCGTTCCATGATCGCCAGTAAAGCCCTGGAGTCTTCCTCGATTTGTTCCGGAGTTGCGGGCGGCAAGGTGATATGATGCCCTTCCCTGTGAAGCGACTCGGCAATCGTCAAACGGGTTTCCAGCGCGTCTCTTTCGCTGGACAGGAGTGCGATCTCATCGCTCAGTTCGTGGTAGCGTCGTTCAAAATCGCGCAACCCCCGAATCAGGAGATCCAGCGTAAATTCATGATTCTCACCGAGCATGATCTGCGTTCGATTCGGGCGTCGATTGCGACGTTCTTCCAATGCCTTGCGGCGAACTTGCTTGGCGTCACGAATTGCCTCGTCATAATGACGGCGGACAACCCCGTTCCAGCGGTAGCCACATGCCGCAGACGTGCGTCCGAGCAAGGAAGCGGCCTCGTCGAACGCGATCAGTTGCGTACTGCCCTCGCGAATATGCTTAAGCACCAGCTCCGCAAGTGTTACATCGTCCTCAGGTGTCCAGGCATCTGAACGCGATGCCCATCTCTCCATTAATTCCATGGGCGTATCCCTCCAAAACTTGATAGTATCTGTATGCCCGTAATCTGGAAGTAACATACGTGGTGCATCACAATTTCTGTTGTACGATATGTTGATAGAGGGGTCAGCGTGCAAAAAAGGCTCCGATTGCCGTAGGCAACCGAAGCTGTAGAGTCGAGTTGATGATCGTCTTGGCATGACCTTGTTGAGGTCTATGCCGGTAGCGGGGCAAAGTCCACGACGAGTATGCTGTCGGACAATTCCCGGAGCTTTGCGGACACTCGTTGATGCTCTGGATGCGGACCATAGGCCGCCAGTGCGGCAGCGTTCACGAAGGTGGATGTGATGGCGGCATCATAGCCTTGCGCGCGCTCGGAGACGTTGTGACCCAATTCGTACTTGACGATGCCGGGAATCGAATCTCGAAGCGCGAGCAACGCCCGCAACACAGCCTCTTGTGATTGGCGATCAACGCCCTCTTTCCAGCGGATCAGAACCAAGTGTTCCAACGTATAGCCCTCCTTCCGTATACTGTGACCACGCTTCGGCGAGTCACACACCCGTTATTATAGACCATGCTACGCCCCTTGCGAGCGGCTTCAGGCGATCTGTTGGCGATATGCGGGCGGGCGGGTAATATGGTAAACTGATATCAGCAACCACACGGATGAGCGGGGGGACTTCAGTGGCAGGAGAGGCGATCATCGCATACATGCCCGATTCGATGTTTTCGGTACAGTTGCGCGAAGCGGCAGCTCACCATCAATACACGGTCTCGCTTGTGAAGTCTGTCGACGATTACTTGGCGCGCATCGGGCAAGTGGGGCCGGGGCTCGTCGTGTTGGACTTGAGTAGCGCGGGTGCGTTCGTCGAACGCATGGTCGCGGCCGGTCAGCAAAGTGGCGCGCGTGTCATCGGGTTCGGACCGCCTGCTCAGGCCGATTTGCTGGCGAAAGCCCAGGCGGCGGGTTGCGATGCCGTCTACCTCAATTCCAAGTTCAAGATGGATACGCGCGAGATCCTCACTGAATGGATGGGCGACGCGCATGATCGCTGAGACTATCGCTTCAGCGGAACTGCTTGAAGATGACTTTGACGTGTTTACCGTTCCAGGCTTGGAGCCGAGGATGACGGTCCTGAGGAATCAGTTGCGTCCGAAACTTGAGCGTTTTGGTCACGTGCTTGCGCCTGTTCTCAGCGACGAACTCGGTTTTCCCATGCATGCTCATGTGGCCCGACACGCACGGCGCAAGACGAACCCGCCGACCGATTCCTGGGTCGCGTTCAGTCACGATCCCAGGGGATATAAAAAGTGGCCCGCCTATATGGCCGGAGTCTGGCATACGCACCTTTATGTTCAAGCGGGCGTGATTTACGAGTCTGGCTACAAAGCGTCTTTTGGTCGGCGCCTGGAGCAACTGGGAAGCAGTCACCTGCGCGAATTGCTACCAGATCAGGCGCGCGTTTATGGGGACTACACCAAGGCGGGCGGAGAACTTCTGCAGGAGATGGACGATACCCGTCTGTCCGAGTTATTGGCCCGCGTACAGACCGTGAAGCAGGCAGATCTACTGTTTGGCTATGAACTTTCACGCGAGTTGGCCGTGTCGCTGGATGAGCGCGGCTTGTTGGCGTGGCTTACGGCGACATCGTTGCGCTTGGCCCCTTTATACACCTTGGCGATGACCTCGAAGGAGTAGAGAGTATGGATTACACCAATCGAGATGTGGCTCTTGCACTCCTGTTGGAGTTCACACAAAGCGTGAGTCTGCAAAAGCATGCTCTCGCCGTCGAGGCGACCCTGCGCGCGATGGCACGAAAGTACGACGCCAACGTCGATGAGTGGGGAGCCGTCGGACTCTTGCACGATTTTGACTACGAACGTTATCCCACGCCGGAGGAGCATACCATCGTCGGCTCTCAGATCCTTCGGGAGCGCGGCTATCCGGAGCATTTTATACGGGCGATCGCATCGCATGCTGACTACAACCACCTGACCCGAGAGAGTGATCTGGAGAAGTCACTGTATGCTGCAGATGAGCTTTCAGGCTTCGTAACAGCCGTCGCGCTCGTGCGGCCCACTCGCAGCGTTTTTGACGTGGACGTGGCCAGTGTGAAAAAGAAGCTGAAAGATAAGGCGTTTGCCAAGGGAGTCCATCGTGAAGATGTGGTTCGCGGAGCGGAAGAACTCGGTGTTCCTCTCGATGAGCACATCGAATTCGTGATCATGGCCCTTCGTGATGCGGCTGACGTCCTGGGTCTTCGCGGCCAGTCTGGCGGCGAGTGATGTCGGTGCGGATTCATCTTCTGCACACCAACGACGTGCACAGTGAACTCGCAGCGTTTGCTCGACTCGTCGTGCCTCTACGTCAGTTACGCGATGCGTTGCTCGCGGCGAAGGAGTGCGTCTTTACCTTTGATATCGGCGATCACGTTGACACATCTGATCCCGTGACGCAGGCTACCAAGGGTTTGGTCAACGCTGACATGTTGGCGGCGGCTGGATATGACGGCTGGGTCTTTGGCAACAACGAGTCGTTGACCGTGGCACCGGAAGACTGGCCGGCCTTGCTGGCGCACGCACACATGCCTTTACTGTGCTCCAACCTGCACCATGCAGGTGTGACGGAACAGACCCGTGAAGGCCAACTGTACCGTTGCAACGGCGTAACGGTCGGCGTCTTTGGCGTGACCGTTCAGTACCCGAAACTCCATCAAGCCATCGGAGCTGGCGTCTCTGATCCCATCCAAGAAGCGTGGAAGCGGGCCCGAACGTTGCGAGAGCAAGGGGCGGACATCGTCGTGATGCTGTCTCATTTGGGACTGCGTGAGGACCAGAGTCTCGCCACGGCAGGGTTGCCGGTGGATGTCATCTTGGGCGGCCACACGCATCATTTTCTGGATGGGGGTCAGCTTCTGGAGAGGACGTATATTTGCCAGGCAGGCAAGTATGCGTTGGCCTTCGGCCACACGGTACTGGAGGTGGATTTGGATCGGCAGCCTGCCTTGCTGTCAACTAGGTCACGGCTAGTCTATATTGATAAAACCGGGCCTGGAGATGACCGGGTTCAGTCCGTGGTGAGGAACTACCGCGATGTGGCGGATGACTCCTTGGCAACCCCCGTGGCGACGCTCGCTGTTGCGCTCGAACATGAGGTGCTCGGCGAATCTAGGGTCGTCAATCTTCTGTGTGATCAGTTGCGTGCCGAAACGGGTGCCGATGTCGCTATCTGCATCGGCGGCGTTGTGGCAGGTAGCTTTCGGGCGGGTGTAGTCTGCGAACGTGATGTTCTCGCTAACTGTCCGACTCCGATGCGGGCCGTAGTGTGCGATTTGGCGGGCAAGGAACTGCGGGCACTGGTTGCAGACAGTCTGGATCCCACGTGGGCTGCACGGCAAGGGTTCGGATACGGATTTCGCGGGCACTTCGTGGGGGGGCTCCATGTATCGGGGGGGAAAATCGTCTTGAACTCCGGCGCCACTGCGGGTGATGGAGCGGGGCCGACCTTACACAAATTCTTTATAGGACATCAGGTGATCCGCGACGATTCCGTCTATCGTGTAGCGCTTTGCGAGTATATTGCCTTGGGGCTCTACGCACATCTGTTTGACGAAGAGGGATTTCGTTACAATCCGGGCCTGTTGCGCGATGTCCTTGCACGTGGGCTCGCCGATGCGTCGCGAGTCTGCGGCGCGAGATCTTTGCGTTATGAGACTTGCGGGGAGGCCGGATGGTGAAAGAGGCGAAACTACCACGACTGTCTGTAAACGGAGTGCTTGAGACACTCGCCTCCCTCTACCCGGATGCGCATTGTGCTCTTTTGCATAAAAATCCCTTCGAACTGTTGGTGGCCACGATTCTGTCCGCACAGTGCACGGACAAGCGAGTCAACGAAGTGACGCCAAAACTCTTTGCAACCTATCCTGACGCCGCCGCGCTGGCTAGCGCGGACTTACGTGCGGTTGAGGGATTGATTTGTGAATGTGGGTTGTTCAAGACCAAGGCAAAAAACTTGATCGCCACCAGTCGGATGCTCAGGGATCAGCATGGCGGCGCGGTCCCTGCAAGGCGGGAAGCGCTGGAGGCGCTGCCCGGAGTAGGCCGCAAGACCGCCAATGTCGTTCTTTCCAACGCCTTTGGGGTGCCCGCGATTGCGGTGGACACGCACGTCTTTCGCGTGGCAAACCGCATTGGTCTGGCCGCGAGCCCGCAGGTAGAGGAAACCGAGCGCCAACTCATGCGTCGCATCCCTCGCAAACTGTGGTCGCAGGCGCACCATTGGTTGATTTATCACGGTCGTCAAGTCTGTGCCGCACGTACGCCTCGGTGTGCCGAGTGCGCCCTGGAACCGTACTGCCACTTTGCGAGAGGGAGCGCCCCGACTGGAGCAAAGAGGAGGAAAAAGGCAGGTGTCGATGGGATCTTGGCGGACAGCACTGTAAAGCCGACCGTCGTAGGCTCCTGAGGGGTGCTTGCAAGCGTCCGCTCTTGCGGTCGGCCGATGACCCACAGTCAGCGGGCTTTATGCCTTTTCAGCGATATACTCCCCTTCTTCATCCACGTCGAGACGGAGCGCTTTCTTACAAAACATGCAACCGTCCATGACTCCCATCATCTTGGTGATCCGCTCACAGTGCGGACAGCGAACCTGAGGCAAGCGCATGGAGATGACGCCGAGACGAAAATAGATAGCGACTGAAACGAGCAGGATGAGCGTCCCCACGGACAGGCCGATCGGCAACAGGATAGCCTTCACGGGTGAGAGGGTGCTGAAACTGCTCAGATACATCACGATAAATGCACTAAACATGAGGATCATGGCAAGATTTCGCAGGCGATTTAACTTCACGTAAAGGCTGTTCTCCCTTCGCGCCATCTACGCCCATCCTACACCTTGGTCAGGTCGCCGGCAACTGATGGTCCGGCCGCGTTCTCAACCTCGCCCTATCTCGTGCCCTCGCATACCAAGAGACGCGACTGGGTACATTGTCCAGTGAAGAGGCGGCTGCGACGCTCTCCTCAGCGATCGGGATCCTTGGCATGGACGAGGGGCTGGAAAGTAGACAGTGAATATTCGAAGAATGTTTCGCGTTTTGACGGTGGATGATTCGGTCACAGATGAACAGTTTGAGCTACTGCCTCAAGAGGAGTGGCTGGCGAACGAAGCAGCCGCGAATCGTCAGAAGCAAGAACAGCAAACGTTTCCCGGTCGAGGACAGGGGCACTACCGCTTGCAGGGAATGTGGGTGACGTACGGAGAGCACTTCGTTGCCTCGAGCTATGCCGGGCCTGTTCAAGCCCCTGAACGAACAGCCGATCATGTCGCTGAACTGACGCGACGGGCAGAGGAGGCAGGGACTGGTCAAACGCACGGCGCACAGGGGTCAGAGAACCAGGCGCCTCAGTCTTCCGACTTGTTCGTTTATCACGGACGTCGTCGCGTGCGACCGTTTTCCTACAGCTATTTGCGCCAGCATGCGGACATGGCGGGGACCCCAAACCACAAACCCGTCTGGACTGGTTCTGTCCCGCGCCTTGTCCAGTCCGACCTCGCGAGCAACAAGTTGGTGGTCGAGCGGATCTTCTACGCCCCCAAGAATGCCGACATCGTCCTGCGCGACTTTCGCATAGGAGGGGGGCATCCCGTGCGTGCGCTGGCGGTGTTCGTCGACGGCCTGGCCGACAAGACGATCATCAACAATCACATTCTCGAACCGTTGATGGTGCTTACGGGGATTGACCCCGACGCGCCGAACAGTGTCTTTGTCAGTTGGGTTAAGGACAGTCTTCTTCCAGGCAACCAAGTGATGGAATACAACGCCTGGAAGGAGGTCACAGAAAACATTTTAGCGGGCAATACCGTCCTGTTCATCGAGGGCGTCAGTCGCGTGCTCAGTGTGGAGACCAAAGGCTGGGAACATCGCATGGTCTCGCAGTCCATGACGGAGTCTGTCGTGCGCGGCCCACACGACGCCTTTACGGAGAGCTTTCGCGCCAACACGGGTCTTGTGCGAGCCCGCTTGCGATCGACGAAACTTGTGACGGAGATCATGCAAGTCGGTGAAGTGGCCAGCACAGACATCGCCATCATGTACCTGGATGGCATTGTAAACCCTCAACTGGTGGCTGAGGCCAAACGCCGGCTTAAGGCAATCAAGGTGGATTACTTGCCGGACAGCGGCATGTTGGAGCAGTTTTTGGAAGACAAGCCGCGCGCCTTCTTGCCTCAATTTCTGTCCACCGAGCGACCGGATCGCGTTGCTTACGGACTCAATGAGGGACAGGTGGCTATATTTTTGGGTCAGAGTCCTTTTGCCTTGCTGTGTCCCACCATGTTTTGGTCCTTGCTGCAGACTTCCGAGGACGCCTACTTGCGATTTCCGTACG